>Ga0126342_10003512_pt1 | contig 25939 bp, 21 predicted proteins | sample Cyp1metagenome_FD_92528 | JGI IMG/M metagenome (GOLD analysis project Ga0126342, IMG submission 92528) | Coral microbial communities from Lord Howe Island, Old Settlement Bay, Australia - Cyphastrea 1 metagenome | ecosystem: Host-associated > Invertebrates > Cnidaria > Coral ... | reverse complement strand
TGGTCACCGTTACAAGAACGATGTTGCGCCAGCCAAGATTCAAAAGCGCACGCTGCTTGCTTTACCTTGCAGAGGCGCCCTGGAAAAGGGGTCGGCGGCACCAGGGCGTTAGCCCATTCTATATGGTTAATATTAATGGTTATTATATCCCATATGCTCCATGGTGCTGGAATATTTACCTACATGACTGGGCCATTTTGGGGGTAAATGTAGGTAACTATTCCATACATGGAGCATATGGGTATGGTTAATGATGGTTAATGTTATTAATAATGGGTTTAACGATTCATATTACCAGTTTATATTGTTATCCATTAATGGTTATGATAATGGTTAATGATGGCTAATAATAATCTGGTTGGTGGTGTACCTACCCCTCTGATACAATGTAGATACATCAATGGTTGGTGGTTGACCTACCCCTCTGAAAAATATGAAAGTCAGTTGGGATGATTATTCCCAATATATGGAAAAATAAAAATGTTCCAAACCACCAATCAGAATTAATGTCAGATGTGGGTCTGACATACGGGTTCATCGTTTGTTGATGAGCATAATGGGGATTTCATGTGTATAACTTGGGACATTCATATACAATGCTGGCCAGATTGTTATGTGAGTATCATTCCCTAAATCAGAACTGAGCCCATCTTTCTGTGGGTTCCTATTTACAGTTCCCATCATTTATCTCTTGACCTCGTGGTGAGATGGCAACCAAAAAAAAACGGTTTAAGACTTCAACACTCCACAAATGTCATAACATATCAACATCCCTAATCCATCTAGTTCAGGATGATAATTCCATGATATTCCATTGATTTACCATCCGGTAAACTAACAAAACTAATTATGGACAATCACCATTTTTTATGCGTAAATCCACTAGAAATTGCAATTTTTAATAGCTATTTTGACATAACCGGAGGGTATCATGATGTATCCCCTTCAAATCTCCAGCTCCGGCCTTCCAGGCCTGCGAGGTATAGAACAAACAGCCACACAAAAACCACCTGCTGCTGAACTCTGCGCCTCTTTGTAGCTGAACTCGTCGAACATGCCATAGGCAATGGTGCCTCCAAAGTCTTCCTGGTGGGATGCAACCAATGAAAGGTGGCATTTTCAATACGGAACATATGGGAAAATACCGCTTCAAACGTCAAACCACATGAACTAGTTATAACTACTTCGATATATCTGGGGTAGACTCAAGACTTATAGTTACAAACCAAATTAAACTACACTTGTGGGCACCACCTTGTATCATTGTAGATGCTCTCGCCATGTTCCAACGTTGGAAACCACGTCCATGCCAGTCCCCCCGACGTGGTGCCTCGCCCTTGTAGGTTTCTCGTCCTGGGTGATAAGTCGGGTCGGTGGGAAAACATGGCAATGACGACAGGAGAACTGGAGTTTATCTGGTGGGCGGTTTCGACCCCTCTGAAAAATATTAGCCAATGAGAAGGATTATCCCATATATTATGGAAAATAACAGATGTTTGAAACCACCAACCAGTTGTAGTTACACCATGTTAAAACTATGTAACTATGATGAAACTAAACAATAGGTTTCTCTTGGTTCATGACTATAACATACTACACGTGTTGGATTCGGAGTGAATATGTCTACAATTGGTCGGATGAATTTAAACACTAATTCGTAGTTCGGTAGGTTGGTTTACAACTAGGACAACAGGGCGTATTGTAGTTGAAACTATAGTCACTATAGTCATATAGATGGGTGAATATGAGCCAAATTAAACTAAGGGGTATCACTTTGTACCAAATGTGAGGGGGTGTCTGCTTTCAATCAAAACCATTTTGAACAAAGCCAGTTGATTCGTTGATGACATAGTCCCCTTCTCCACCTGATGAGCCGACTGTGCGGTACCTAACTATCATAAAATATTCTTTAGAGTCCATCACGGGAAATCCTATTAAAAAGGGGTGGCATTATGCATTGCTCAATGAGGTGGTCAAAAGAAAACATACCAAAACTCAAGTTGTTCATGACCCCTGCTAGCTGGTCTCTTTCGCCCCGGCGCCTACACGAAGCTGAATTGATCTTGGACACTGGAGCTATCACCACCATGATTTTGATGGCCCCATGTCACGACGGTTCCATCTGCCAAAATCGCAGCAAACGCGTTGTCAGTGCCATGAATCTGCTGCGCATTCCTGAGCTGCTCTCGGACTTTGGAGCAATTTCCACCGTGGTTTGGACGGCCCCATGTCACCACACTTCCATCCGCCAGGATCGCAGCAAAAGCTCTAGCTGTGTTGCAAATCCGCTGAACATTCCTCAGCTGATCTTGGACTGTGGAGCTGTCACCACCATAGTCTGGATGGCCCCAGGTCACCACGCTTCCATCTGCCAAAATAGCAGAAAATGCACTTTGTGTGGCACAAACCTGCTGAACATTCTTTAGCTGATCTTGGACTCTGGAACTGTCACTTCCAAAGGCTTGATCGCCCCAGGTCACGACGGTTCCATCTGCCAAAAGCGCAGCAAAAGAACCGTATGTGCCATAGATGTTCTGAACATTCTTGAGCTGATCTTGGACTCTGGAGCTGTCACCACCATAGTATGGATCGCCCCAGGTCACCACGGTCCCATCTGCCAAAATCGCAGCAAAAGCAGCACCTGTGCCACACATCTGCTGAACATCTCTGAGCTGGTCTTGGACTCTGGAGCTGTCGCCGCCACGGTCCGCGTGGCCCCAGGTCACCACCGTTCCATCTGCCATAATCGCAGCAAAAGCTTCTCCGGTACTACTGCTACAGACCTGCTCAACAAACCTGAGCTGATCTTGGACTCTGGAGCTGTCACCACCATAGTATGGATCGCCCCAGGTCACCACAGTCCCATCTGCCAGAATCGCAGCAAAAGCACCAGTTGTGCCATGAATCCGCTGAACATTCCTCAGCTGATCTTGGACTGTGGAGCTGTCACCACCATAGTCTGGATGGCCCCATGACACCACCCTTCCATCTGCCAAAATGGCTGCAAAAGCGCTTTGCGCGGCACAAACCTGCTGAACATTCTTTAGCTGATCTTGGATTCTGGAGCTGTCACCACCACGCAGTGGATGACCCCATGTGGCAACCCTGCTGCCTCCAACACACCACACAGCAAACGCAGCCCAAGTTGCAGCTATCTTTGGCTGCAGTGCAACAGCAGTAAGGCTGTCTCCATCTTCAAGTTCAGAATCTTGAAGAGAGTCTGTTGAATCTAAAAGACGTCCATCAGGCGCAGCAAGCCTCAGGAAAGGTTGCCCCAAGGACTGCTGTGCAGCTCTGTTCAAGTCAGCAATGCTGCCAGACAAGGAAACCACGATGGTTTCACAGCGTCCACTTGGCAAGGAGACTTCAAATTTGAGGAAACGGTCTGATGCCTGACTACTCACCAGTCTGCTTTCCATGGCTGTGGCGGTGTAGCTGAACAGACTATGTGGTCCAAGATGGTTTTAAGCTTTTTTGAGGCGATTTCATGCCTGAATATTTTCGTCAGCTTGATTTTCTTCGACTTGGGGTGAGAGACATCAGTGTACTGTAAACCGAATGTCTCAACTTTGCAATAATCTCATGTACAATCAATGTATGCGGGCTACCGTGATGAAATACAAACATCCAGATCCAATACCCTCTGGTAATTTAACATATTATCACAATTTTTACCAGGTAAATCAACTATTTCTATGGGCCATCTATACCATAGCTATTTTGACATAACCAGAGGGTATCAAATGCAGCGGATAATTCATCCCCGTCACCCCGTACGGAGCCCTACGAATGTCACGTCTTTTTTTTCCACAGTGGATCCTGAGAGCCAACGCACACGCAAAATACACTGTTGGACGGGCACATGTATCCGGGTCCAAGTAGATTAGCTCTGGTAAACATACAAAAAACTATGGAAAATCACCATTGTTAATGGTTAATTTCACTAGAAATGGACCATTTTCCATAGCTATGTTAATTTAACAGAGGGTAACGTGAGTATTTAATAGTTATGTAACGTATTACTCGTAATAATCTTTGTGCATTAATATCCCATATGTATAGTATATTTACCTACATTTGGGCCATTTATAGGGTAAATGTTGGTAAATATTCCATACATGGAGCATATGGGTATGGATAAACATGCCCAAATATCAACTAAAGAGGGGTTTGTTGTGTTTGTTCCTTTCACATCAAATATCATAGGAATCATGACAAGATACAAAATCTAGGACTAAGTATTCATTCTCGAGATATCTAATATGTTTTCGAAAAAACATGTAGACATTTATCACATTTTTTTCCCAGCATGGGACCCAGGCTGGGTTTTTTCGACACGACGGCTGGGTGTTCCGCACGTGGCAACGAGAGGTTGCCTGGGTACATCATCACCCCAGCTGCCTTCATAGTCTCCTCCTACGGATCTCACCAAACAGCCAGCTGTAGGTCAACCCTCTGGCGGTTTAATGGTGGTTTAATGGGAAAACCATAGGAAAACCATAGGAAAACCAAAGGAAAACCATAGGAAAATGGAGGTTTACCCTCTGATAATGGTGGTTTCATGGTGGTTTAATGGGATTTAACCAACACAAATCATGATTTTTATGGGATTTAACCAAGAAAAATTGTGATTTTAATGGGATTTAACCAACAAAAAATGTGATTTCAATGGGATTTGCCGTCTGGTAATTTGTTACATAGCGAACTGGAAAATGGTCATAGAAATCGTTGTTCTGTCTACCCTACAAGTCCTACAAGTAGGATAGATTTTCAATGATTTTTTTGAAAATAATGTAGCCATTTTCATAGCATGGTGATTCTAACCCTAGTTGTTTGTATGTTGACCCGAGGGTATGGTTCATGGAGGATTCCTAATCGACAAAAACCTCAGTCACTGGAGTTAACTTCGAAACTCCGAAAATTTGGGGATATACTGGGGAAATATATACTGGGGAATTCTGGCCAATCAAAATGATGACATTTGAATCTTTCAGAAGCATTACCATCGATTAACTCATTGCACTTTGATTTTGGAAAATAAAAGTTGCACTTAGAATATGTTTAACCAAAAACGAGTACTTTAAAAATTAAAAACAACCGGAAAAAAAAACATGTGTTTAGCACTTAGAATAAGACAATCCATGCAAAAACCAAGGACAACTAAAGAAAAACATGAACACATCAATAAAACCAATAACAACTATGAAACAACTACAGTAATGAAACCCAATGAACAACTAATACAAATCAATACAAAATCAACATTTATATGTAAATAATTGTAAATATATGCATAATCACTAGCATTATAGAAGAACATTGCATTTTATCTGGTTTGAGCACTGTACCAAAAACATCATGATTACCAGTGAAAAGCCGATCAAATCAATGAGGCAAATAATAAATATAAATGAATGAAACAAGGAAAATCAGTTAAAACCTAGCAACAACCTAGCAAAAACCATTGCAAATCGAAGAAAACCACAGAAAAAAACAAAAACAAACAAACAATGTGATTCCGAACATGTTTTTACTCTAAGTGCACCCTTGTTTTCTGAGTTTGTCCAATGAAAATTGAATTTTACCTGATTTTTATGTGTATATTCTAAGTGGTATGTCAGGTCGGTGCACTTAGAATGTGGTCTATAATTCCAAGTGCCAAATTTGCTATACACTTAGAATATATTAAAAAAAAAAAACATAATTTTGTACAGTTATGGCCATTTATTAGTTATAACTGGTTATTTCTATGGGATTATGCATTCTATAAATGGGGTTTTGTTAGTACTTATAACTGGTAAAGGGCCTGAACTGTAGTTTAAATCATATTCTAAGTGCTGGTCCATCACTGCAGGATGGACTCCGTGGAACAAATCATCTGGCTATGGGCCAAGACCAGTTCAATACCCTGGATATTACATCAACACTTTTGGCGATTACCGTTTGGTTATTTAACGTAGCTATGGAAAATCACCATTTTGGATAGGTAAATCATCATAAATCCTCTATAAATGACAATTTTCCATGGCTATGTTAAATAGCCAAAGGGTATAGATTTCATCATTCTTCATCCCTCTTTCCAATGATATTGTAGGTTTTGTACATGGACAAAGCACACATGCACAACTCTTTCACAATTTTTGCTGTACGGTAAGAAGACTCAAACTGCGATACTTTCTGGTGTTGGGCGATTTGGCAGTCATTACATGCCTGTGTTGCGCAAATATTGGATATACATGGATATACATGGTTGAATCACTATACCCTCTAATAATCAGACATAGCCACATAGCTATGGGGAATCCACCATTTATAGATGATGTTCCTATTAAACATGGTTATCATCCAAGTTTACCAGAGGGTAATGCCAAAATCATACCAGAGGGTAATGCCAAAATCATACATACTCTGCTGTTGTTGTGGCTCCCCTTGCAATGCCCATCATTTACAGTGAGCTTGTTCAGAGGTCGCTATCATTTTGCCAAGGCCAAACTTAGATACCCCGTTGGATTTGAAGCTGGTTGGATAAATCTCATTCCGTCTACAGCAAAATATCAAACTCACCAACCAGACCCCAGAAACGGGCTAAAAAAAGGTGTTCACAAACCATCTGGTGCACCCGACATTATCAGGTATTCACAAATATTTGTTCACATGACTATCAGGTATTGCCAAACCCCGACATGGAATCCCCGACATTTTGTTCACAATATTTGTGTTTATCAGGTTTTTTTGGGGATTTGGCACATCCCGAAATTTCCCATTTTTCATCGGCGCCGTTACTTGCTGCGTATATTCCATGATATCTCCATGAGATGATTATGCCAATGTATCCCAGGATGACACACTAAATTCTGGTATAATTGCAACAATGTTGTCAACAAACAAGATAAACAAAAAAAATACTATGTAATGTGTAATTCCATTATATCCAACTGCATGGTGAGTCTTAGATACTCGTCAACAAAAACTCATGTCGGACAAGTTTTACCATAGCAAAAAATGTAAAGTACGAGTTCGTACAATGCCTCTAAATACTAGGATTATCATGCTTTTCCATTAAAAAACATAATAATAATAATAAAACATTTGGGGGTAGAACGATATTTATTCTAAATGGGGCACAGCTTCGGGCTCCGCAAAAAATCCACCGTGTGCCTTGTTGCTGCCGATCTTCTCAATGATCACTTCCTGAGTTGGTTCAGAACCAGCGGGATCGATAGTCTGATGATGTCATAGATCAAGATGAAAATTGATGGATTTCACCTTTCATCATCCTTTCACCATCCTTTCATCATCCTTTCACCATCCTCCATCTCGCATATTATGCTTGGCTCCAATTCCTCAAAAAAGGTGATCATATCTACCATTCTATCCATATCTTGGATTGTTCCCCGGCCCACATTGCCAGTCAGCACCAGGATCATCACATTTCTAGTCTCCCCTGACATCGCTGATACTCCGATATTTCAGAAACCGGGTTTCAGTACCCAAAGATATTCCCAAGATGACAAGGGTGAAACCGTGAAACCATGTGGAACTAGAAAAACAACTCAACGGAAAAGCTGGGATCAATAGCAACAAACAGTGGAGATCAAAGCCAAGGAAAAACCTCCGAGTCTCGCTTTGATTCTGAGCTATTTCATGTTTAAGAATGAAATCGGGATACTGTGGAGAACACATGAATATAATTTTAACAAAACCACTCAAAGGAATGGAGATATCAACCTGCAAAATGGGTGCAAACCCAGCACCAGCTGCTCCATATCGTATTGGAAGTATCAATCAACAAACTGCTTCCGGGGGTTCATTGCTCACAGGATGCAGCATTCCTTCTCGTGATGATTGAGAATTCCACACTCCACGGACCCCAGATCCCCAAATTATAGGCTTGAAATTTGTTTGACGTATAACCAGCGAATCAACAATTAACTCCCGCTGCGCAACAACTGCATACACCTCTTGGAAATAACAAACATCTGAGCATATCTGAGCTAAGAGTGTATTTTGGAATCAACGTTCACATTCACTATGAAAGTCAAAATAATTTTAGATCTAATCACTATTTTAAAATTTAATTTCACTATCTTAAAATCCAATCATGTGTTACCCTCTGGTAAACTAACATAACTATGGAAAATCACCATTTTTAATGGGTAAATCCACTATAAATGGGCCATTTTCCATAGCTATGTTAGTTTACCAGAGGGTAATCTGAAAATAAGGTAGCCCATTCCATCCACGAAGGCATCACCAAAAAACATCCCCATACTTTGATGGCCAGAACTGGGGTACTTCACCAGGTTTCAGACAGACCCATATCCCCATATGGCTGGTTGTATAATATATAATTACTATATAAGATTATAAAAGTATATATATATATATTTATGATATGTATATATATATATTATAATTATATATAATATAGATAATTTTAAATAATATAAATACTTACATATAATAATATATATATAAGTAGATTGGATTAAATATGTATATACCATATTTCAATATCCAGATCTCCCGCGATTCTTGATCATATCCTCCGGAGATCATCCCTCTGCCGTCCCTCTATACCCCATGACGGATCCGGCTGGTGCTGGTAGAAAAATGCTAACATTTATTGGGGGTATATTGATGGGATCCATGGAGCACCATATATAGCAGCACCGTTAGGATCCGTCCCTCTATACTGGTTGAGAGCACGGGATTCCCAGTTCAGAATCGTTCATGATCATCCAGAATATATCAAGGGGAGCAGAATCATCATAATCCCTGAACATCCATAAACGAATCAACCACCAAGGGTAGACCGCAGCCACTACTCAATGACATCGACCGCTGTGCCCAAGTTGCGTATTTCATGTCCAACTTTTGCCCTTCAGCCTTCACTTCCTGTGGATGACTTGGGGAATGTCACGTTTTATGAATCTTGACCGCCCAACAAATGATATGGGGGTTTCCATAAATGGGGATCCCCAAAATGGTTGGTTTATAATGGAAACTCCAATTAAAATAGATGATTTAGGGGTACCCCCATTTCAGGACGTCTCCATATGTTTATTCCCACAGAACCATAATTAGCATCATGGCAATAGATGGATTATAGAATGATTGATGATAATGGGTACTTAAAAGGAATATGATTCAATATGATCATTGTACGTTGGGAATGTATGTACTCATAAATGGGCGATGTTGAGTATTGTCTGATCCATGGTGCTGATAAATTTACGTATAAAAGAAACATGTTTGGTGCAAATGTTGGATGAGTCAGTTGTAGGTGTAACCATGATAATATGGGTATGTATAACCATTAAAAATACACACTTGTCACTGGCCACTATAACTGGTTGGTGGTTTCAACCCCTCTGACAAATCTTAGTCACTTGGGATGATGAAATTCCCAATATATGGAAAGTCATAAAAATCCATGGTTCCAGTCAGCACCAACCAGATAAATATGGGAAAGTTCATGAAAGTTCACTATGAACCTACAATTTTTTAACCACCAGGCATGACTGCCGGGCAGATTTTCGGACTCCAACAGGTTGATTGGGTATGATGAACTGATCTAGCCATAGAAAGATCCACCATTTTTAGGAACGGTAAACCATCTATTTCGATTAGGGCCATGGCTTCCATGGCTATGTTTAATTAACAGAGGGTATATTATATATATATATATATCAAGTATATAGTCTTTATTCATTTATATTTACTTCTTCAATGGGGCGTTTGTCTGTTGATACCCTGCTAAAGTGAACAAACCTACCATGCTTCTGTGGTCGATCCATCTAACCTCACTGCGTAGGGAAAGCACGGAAAACGCACGTTCTACGTATCTGGTTGATGGTTGAGGCACCTACCATTGGTTGGTACTATACTATTAATGTATGGTTAATATTAATGGTTAGTATATGGTTAATTAATGATGGTTAATGATAATCTGGTTGGTGGTTGACCTACCCCTCTGAAAAATGATGGAGTGAAAGTCAGTTGGGATGATGAAATTCCCAATATATGGAAAGTCATAAAATTCCATGGTTCCAAACCACCAACCACGTATCTATGCTGCCTATGCAATTTCTTCGTTGAGAAGTCCACGTAGCTTTGGGCTCCTGATTTCCTATTTTTTGTGCGCGCTCATGTCCTAGCTATTTGGTCTTGTTCACCTGCGCATTGATTCGAACGAGCTCGCTGGCATTGCCTACAGCCAGAATTATGATTTTGCCGGTGTCGCTGGTATCATATTCCCACTTTACTGGATTCTGCTAGCAAAAAGTCTCATGTGTGTTGCTTAATTTCCAACTTTGTTGGTCAAAACATGTTGAATTACCTCATTTGTGGGAAACTTTCCCAGGGTTCCTCATATTTTGGTGCAGAAAAAAACACGACATTTCTCTGGATAGTGCATAATTAGAATAATTCAGCTTCAAAAGTTCGGCAATTTTTGCAATAGCAGCCCCAATCCAATTACCATCATTCTAGTGACAACACAACGTGAGGTCGCTATACTTCGCCGAGATTCCCGTGATATTTCAATCCCATCATAGCACCATGTTTGATGGTCAAATCACCATCTCCAAGTAAATCCATCAAGAAATCCTCAGTTTGGATGGTTAAGTCCTCAGTTTGGATGATTTTGAAGTCACCCAGATCTAGTTGTAGCTCCACGCCAACCTTCAGCTGCCAGCGTCCTTGACTTCAGTTCCAAGGCGACAGTAGGGGATGATGCCATACCTGGAGACACGTCGAGACACGTCGAGACACGTCGCGACACGTCGCGACACGTCGCGACACGTCGCGACACGTCGCGACACGTGGTGTCCGAAGATGGACAATTTGGAACAATAGCTGGACGATTCATGGAAAATCCCATGAAGACATGGAGAATTTGAAATTGTTTTTTTGGGGGAATCCCATAATAAAGTTCATGGAAGCTCCGAAAGTGTCCTCCTGAAAGCCAGTTGTGATAATCACCAGTTTTAGATATGTAATCTATGAGTGGGCCATCTATGCTATAGCTATGTTGAATGTACTCTCCGGTAATGAAACATGGTAATGGACAATTCCACCATTTTATAGGTACTTGCGCGATCAAAACTGCAATTTATAGAGGATTCTCCAGCAACCCATGTTTAATGACACCAAAGGGTATTCCACTTGCTAAGGGGTTATGAGCCAGCAGAAACTTGGATCTAGCCAACAACTATAACATGAACGGTCGTCGCAATTAAAACTCTTTACAAGGACCTTTAGATCGATTACCACGTATATATTATTATTATTGTTATTATTATTACTATTATTATTATATTACTATTTTTGTTATTATAATTACTATTTATTATTACTATATATATATTATATAAATCATTAAATAATCTAGCTCCAAAAGACATCCTGTTGGTCAAAAGGGGCCAAAGCCTGACCCAGAAACTACTACCCTTCACTGAAATTCACATGTCAACCTGCCTTGGACTAATGGGATTACTAATGCTGGGTAAATTAAAATATTTCACTAACCTGAATCTTGCGGCCATAAAAGGGGATCATTTCCCCTACTAACTATGATTCCAGGGCGAGGTGGTCAAACAGGGTTCGGTCGTTATGAAATTTACCCACAGTTATGGCCATTTATTAGTTATAACTGGTTATTTCTATGGGATTATACATTCTATAAATGGGGTTTTCTTAGTACTGATAACTGGTAAAGGGCCTTAACGACTAATGGGATTCTGATCCATCTGAGATTCCATTGCGATTCCACCGGTAGGGTAGACCGTGACCACATTTCGGCAATGGATTGATGACCAGTGATGACCAGATCCCAGGATATCTAGTTGGAAACGTATCTGATGGTTGAGGCACCTACCATATTGGTTGCTAATATACTATTAATATTAATGGTTAATACTAATGGTTATTATATTGTTAATGATGGTTTTCATGATAATCTGGTTGGTGGTTGACCTACCCCTCTGAAAAATGATGGAGTGAAAGTCAGTTGGGATGATGACATTCCCAATATATGGAAAGTCATATTATAATTCCATGGTTCCAAACCACCAACCAGATATAACATCCAATTTTGACCTTGGCACTTGTATAAGTGGACTACATAGCAATCAAACTGGGCCATAATATGTCATGGTAATGCTTGGGGACACATGTCATGGTAATTTTTTAGGGTACGGGTGAAACTGTTAAACGGGTTTCTCAATGTTTCTTACATATTGGAAGCGTAAAGATTCGAAAGATGTTGCTCGCATGGAGGCGATGTATGTTCTTCAGGGCAGTCTAAAACGGTCGCCCAACATACTGGTTAACTTGGATAACAGTCCCAAGTAGGATTCAAACATGAGCCATTCAAACACAGCAACGAGTACAGTACTAGTTTCCTGGGAACTTGACAATGTGAATTTAGAATAATTTAGAGATATTAAGAAAGCCGTCATTTTCAACACAAAAGTGGCTTGTCCACCCAGCATCACCTTATTGCTGACAGATCTGATCTTCGATCCTCCAAAATGCCTATGCTGAGCTGATGCATTTTGCCCCGGGCTGGGCTCACTCTTCGGCCCCCTTCTGGAACATCTTCAGAAGCTCCTGGGCACCATGGATCAAGACCAAGGCTGGGTCGTTTTGGGGGTTAAATGTTGCTATAGATTTCAGCATGCAGCATCTGGGACGTAAGGATTGTGGATATGGATGTACACCAAGATTACAGAAAAAATTGGGAGTTGTAATTGTCTAAATGACCCATAAAATCATCACAATAATCAGGAGTGATACACCTTGTCTAAATCTAAATCTTCAGCGGCCGCAGGGGGCATCCAAGTGGATCTTACCGGATCCATCACTATGCTTGATATATTTGCTGGACATACCTGCCAAGGGCCAATCCAAATATGGGCTGTGCTGTGCCATGTGCAAAACACCGTGGTGGATAACGATAGATAGTCTACCCTCGAAGCTTCACTCAGCCAACTTTGCCCTTGTTTGTGCAGTTGGTAATCGTCGTTGTGTTGTCCAAATATTCAATCCATCACTACCGAACCCCGGAAAACATGGAACGTTAAAAACCTTAGCAAATATTCCAACCTTTCCATGTTTTATAAAGTACAGTGCTTTGGTACGGTCAGAAAACGTCGAAACCCTGTACTTTAGAAAAATAATCAAGCACAACTCTAGCAGAAGCAAACTTGGAATTCCACTGTGCCACTGTGCACATGCCATGAACGCCCCAATAAATCTGTCATATCTGTACCAAATATATGACTCTTCTTACCCTTCAGCAAACATAGAGATGGAATATCCTGGATTTCGGTAAATAGCTATTTTATTTCTGGTTGTTGGTGCAATGTGCCCATCTTGAAAAATGATGGAGTGAAAGTCAATGGGAAGGATGACATCCCATATATTATGGAAAATAAAACATGTTTGAAACCCCCAACCAGTTTACGGTTCAAGCATCTGAATTTTGGCCGTCCACGGCGTACCCCTCTCGCCCCCTGAGCATTCCAACATCGCGTGATGGCCAGGGGTAGTCGTCCGTGGGTGTTGGAATGGTCTCGTCCTTGCGAATGAGGGCCGATTTGGATGTGCCCACCAGTAATCCTAACTGTCATTGGTTTGATTCATTGATGGCTGATTCATAGTGGCAAAGTTGACTTATAATTTGATTAGCCATGGTTTAAGGGGAAATCTACATGAAGCTCTCATTTTCGTTTTTTTCAAATACCCCTTGATCGGTTTCCTGTAAACTACACGTTGGAAAATGGATAACGTGTAGAAATAACGGCCTAACTGAAAGCCAAATGACCTCTTTTGGCTGGTTAGGCCTCCAGTGTATAGGCAAAAACATTGCAACTAAGTGCCACTTGTGTTCCAGGTGGGTGTAACTGGGGATAGCCGATAGATATTCCATACAAACCTGGGTGAAGAAACCCCGGTTATGAATCATGAGCTACTTCCACTTCCTCGGATGTGTTTTCCAAAGAAATGCGATTTGCTTCATGGATTGGCTCGAATCTCTGTGAAAGAGTGTACATAATTCAGAATAATAGACATAAATAGCATGATGTAGCATGATGATATCCATATCTCAGAATTGGATAAGAAAAAAAACATTATTTTACAGGATAAAGACAGGGTTTCAACTTTCAAGCGTGACATTTCCCTTTACTTACCCAGCCCCATGACCACTGAACCATCCTACCCCAAGTGTCAGTTCTGCAAACAGAATTGGGGCAGCGCTCCGGTAGAAGTTGGGAACATTCTTTCAAGTTACATAAAGTTACTAGGTCCACTGCAGGTACATTGATGAACTGCGATCCTTTCTACCAAATCCCAATGAAATCAAATTGATATCCGACCTTTGCTCACCCAAAATTGTGACTGTTGCACAACCTCTGGATACAGTAGATAGAATGCATTAAAGCCCGAACAGTTCAGCCATTTGGGGATAGTTATCCTACTAAGGAGATAACATGCCCTTTCTTTTGAAAACCAACTGATTTTTGAGCACTTCTGCAGTTGATCATTTCAGGGGCCCCCGACCCAACCCAAGTGGTAGACGCCGAACTCAGTTTGTAGCTTGGACCTTCAGGGCATGGCATGGGGATCTACCAATACATCAAGTGCAACTACATTAGCATGCACATACATATCCATACAATATTACATATGTCATATGATGAGGCTTTGTGTGAAAAGTGGGTATCTGCAGAATGAACACGGGCTTATCATAGTTTTTCCTATGATAAATACATGTTGCGCCCTATGGCAGCGGCTTGGCACATGATATCGTCCTCCACATCGATGCATCAGTTTATTGGAAGGAAGAGTCTCAGCTACACAAAACATTCTTTAAAACGACCGACTATAGGCACTGGGACATGAAGTCAAACTTGAAGACTCCCAAAAAGATCATGAGATTTCATTAAGATCATCTAAGATCTACAGTTAAGGCCCTTTACCAGTTATAAGTACTTATAACCCCATTTATAGAATGTATAATCCCATTTATAACCAGTTATGACTAATAAATGGCCATAACTGTATTCATCCATTCGATTTCCCCCGATTCTTTTGGGACCTCCCCAGTCAGTGGCTAGGCTCCCCTCACGTCACATTGGCTTGATCCCACCATGCCATTCCACCCACCTGGCGGGCAACTTTGGGGTGATGAAATGGACCACTTCACGTTGCTTAACCCATAATAAAACATATGAATTAACATCACCTATTGACATCAATATCATAATCATTTGACATCACCTATTGCAATGATGAATTATATATTGACCTTTTAGTATTGCAATGTATTGCATATGCAATGGTCCGAAGACAAAGCAAGTCTTCTAGTTTAGCGAGACATCCGTTGGATTTTAGGCTCTCAAATGTTGAACCGAACCTATATGTGTTTGCTTGCTATGACTAACATGGAGCCTTCTCTATGCTTTAACCAGTTTAACCAGTTTAACCATTTTAACCAGTTGAACCAGTTCGGGACACCCGGAAGATCAGCACAGCACTTTGAATCGCTGTGTTCTGTTCTTATGTAGTTCCAACCCTTGGTTTCCCCGACACAAACATGGACCAATTGCTCGATATGGAGGGCCCTCTTGCCAGGCAAATCTCCACTCATGTCCTAATGTGTTGACATAGCACGCTCGTGGTGGCACCCATGTTTTGGGCTGATACAGTACCAATACACATTGATAAACCAAGCCTTGTGTTCAACCATGAGCCTGCACAAACTCCCCGGAGATGACCATGATCCCTCTCCCTTCACCTTCTCTTTGCGATCGAAGATCACAAAATTGGACCTGTCAGCAAGCGCTTCTTAAACAGCAGTAGGCTGAATCTAAAAACCCTGGTAAGTGCTGTGTTTCATCCCAAGCGGCAAAGCTGCAGCGATTGGCGCTTGAGAACTTTTACCATCTCGATGATAGTAGGGACGAGTCCAACATGGGCTCTAACAAACCACCTTCAATCATGGTTAATACTCGTTAATACCGGGATATTTATATATATATACTGGTTGGTGGTTTCAACACTTCTGAAAAATATTAGTCAGTTGGGATGATTCTTCCCAATATATGGAAAAATAAAAAATGTTTGAAACCACCAACCCGTATATATATATATATTATAATGCAGATATTTAGTGATACTCTTCCGGTGTTCTCAACCGTCAAAATATGTCGCTGGGTAGCTGGGATTTTTTTATCGAACTCAATGGATCCAAATGGTGGATGTTCCATCATTTCACCACGCAACAACACCTCTACCTATTGTCACAACGTTCGCAAAATTTGGGGTGTAGATCCGTTAGGGAACTAGATCCGATAGCTTCCGCAATAATTGTTGGTTCATCCTAGGAATCTTATACAGTAATTATATACACCTTTCTGCTGTGTGACTAGGCTGGAATCATCTCATGACTGGCGATCCCACCATTTCCGAAATTCGGATAGGATCCCACCATCCTCAAGAAAAAAGGCAAACAATCCCACTGAAATGGTGATACATGATAATGTTATACGTGTCTATCATCATTTTTTTGGAGGTTACTGAGGTTACAGTATATGTTCACGTCAATATGGTGCAAATGTGGAGGTATCATACAGTCAGAATGGGCTTGGAGCCAGACATCTCCAAGTCCTACAAATCCGTAGATGTACGATAACTTCTTCAGGCATTGAAAACTGTGTACAAATATATGTATATATATAATTATAAATATATATATATATATATATCATAATTCATCCATAACCCATAACCTTACTTTTTACCATGCATCAGTATCATGTATAGATAGTCTATATTAATAGATCTATCAATATCACAAATTATTCACCATCCGTGGAGTCACCACGAGTCACCTTTTTCCGTAGCCTCTGGTAATGGAAAATTGACCATTTACAGGATCATCCACAAACCCAAACACCGCACGCTGAGTGCCGCTGACTCCTTGTACTTCATGAAGACCATGGCCTACGACGCAAACGATGGCCCAGGCTTCTGATGCTGGCTGGGTACTCTGAATTAACATTCTCAAACACTTTCGGAAAATCCATGTTTATTCACCAAGCATGGTAAAAATCAACGGTTGAACGTCTAAAATTGAAGTCACAAACTTTCGGAAAACCCATGTTTAACCACGGAACATGGTAAAATTCAACTGTTGAGCATCAACAATTGAAGTTGCAATCAGCAACAATGAGGATTCAAATTGATCATATCATGTGGATCACCTGGGGGAATGATCCCCCAACCAGTCAGCAGCAGTAAAGCAGGCTCTGGCATGTTTCTATCATTGCCATCTGCAAGTTCGAGTGGAGAATTCGATTGGGTTTTGGTCATGTTGTCCCAAGTATCCCCATATTCTTTGATCACATCCCCAGGAAGTATACCCACTTTTCTTGTGCTTCCAAAACAACATTTTCCATATGTCTTGGTTACATCAAGTTATTAACCCCATGGTAAATATGACTTAGAAATAACTATAATTTCTACATCCATAAACCATCATAAAATGACCCTACAAGGTGCCCAAGGTAGCTAAGATGGTTTATAGCTCAAATTAGACTAGGACTTATGGTAGTTATATCTATAGCTAATGGGATTATCAACCAACAAACATAACTGGGGGGGGGAACTACCTTGTATCTAATATGGGGATGTGTCAAAACCTATTTTTTAAAAAAAAAAAGCTTGGATTTATGGATGTTCATCGCCCGAAAAATGCTGTTTTAATGTGTATTAAGATCCATTGCAATATCACCAAGATAACTATCATAATTATATAAACATCCATAAACCATCATAAACAGATCTATCCTATCCATTTTTACATCCATAAACCATCATAAACATCGATTCTATCCATTTTTACATCCATAAACCATCATTTTTACATCGATTCTATCATAAAAAATCATAAAAATCTATCCTATCTCCATATCTCACATTCCCATCCCCATCGCACCGAACAGATCAGAAAGGCCTGGCGCAAGCCGATGTGCCCGGCGCCGATGACCACAACGGGATGCTCGTGGGGCGTACGTTCGCCTCGGTGACACATGGTGACACCGGAGGGCGATGGGAAAATCTCATGGTGATTTATAGCATTCCCCAATGGAAACATAGAAACATATAGGAAACCTATGGAAACCTATGGAAAACCTATGGAAAACCATGGAAACCTATGGAAAACTTATGGAAAACCATGGAAACTACGAAAACATGATAAAAATATCAGAGATGTTATATCATCATCTCGAATATGGAAAATATGAACATATCATCGAACTACTATCCTGGAAACACTGTTCGGACTGTTTGGCATCTTTTTGGGGGTTGCTATAACGATAAATTGAATTAAATTGATATAAATTGCAAATACTGTACGCATGGAAAAATGTGGCCTTTGGATTTGTAGTACCTGGAACGCGTCAGTTGCCTTTTTTTATGGTCTACTTTGAGCGAGTGACCATTGTTGTTGTCACTGAGCAGTTTTCGGACAAGAAAACGTCACTAACCTCGATTTTGTTGGAGGTTAGCCATCGCACAAAACGCAAAAGTGGCGTAAATATCCGTAAAAGTTGCGTAAATATCCGTAAAAAGAGGATACAACAAAACAAAAAAATAAAATCCAATAAGTTGTTGCAAACATCTATACATAAACTAATTCATTGGAATCAGGGTTGATCTATTTGATTAACCTTGATTATTGAGTGCCTCATAAAGGCCTGTATTCATTGTATTCCATACATAGCATGATTCAAACCATATTGAATAAAATATGTTACACTGTGTAGGATTAATATGCCAACCACCTGACACATGAGCTTGGTGTTTTCTTCTGTTAAACTTGAACCGTAAAAATCCAGCGAAGACTGAGAATCTGATGCACCTCAAAAATCACCGTGAAAACTAAATTGGAAAGCGCAAGGATTTGATTCAGGCCTGCAAGATATAGGGTTGTCTCAAAAATAAGGTACACATATGTGCAAATCCAAATGGCGTGGTTTCTCATAGTTTCCCCTAAGCAAAATTACCCACCCCATTTTATCAGACCCAAAACTAAATTAAAAACTCAAATATGTTCGTAAAACAATCCCAGTAAATCCCCATTAAAAATCCAGTACATCCAATTTGTTGATGAATTTCTGTATATATCCAAGTATATCCCCATATATAATGCATATAATATATACACATAACTCTGGAAAATCACCATTTTTAATGGGTAAATCATGGTAAATCAACTATAAATAGCCATGTTCAATAGCTTTTTGTATGTTTACCAGGCCGCGTAACCCATGAACGTTCCTTTCAGGAAGCATCACGTTTAACGATGAAACGATTCGGTGGATCCTATGGATAAGATCCTGTGGACCCAACGTTCGAAGCTCTTCAAACCTTTGACGACAACCTGCAGGGCAGTGACTGTGGTACCGGGCCGTGAAGCTATGAAACCGGCAAAACATGGCCAATCTTAGATACCATTCAATTTGTCAATATTTGTATAATATATATATATATATATATAATATTGAGCTGGTTAGATCATCTTAGTACCCTATTCAAAGCAGAATATTGAAGTAGTGAAGTGTATCCAAGGTTTCTCCGCATAAACATCATCGACCTCAACAGGATATCATGGCTGGGCACGTCGTGCAGGAACATGCGTCCTATCCAACGTCTTTGTTGCAACTATCCAATCATATACTTCTAAGATCTTGAAAACGCAAACATGTCCATGATTCGAAAGCACGTACAATGCACAGAATGGACAAACCCATTCCGTATGACGTACGATGTCTTCTGGCAATATTTGATGACCTCCTAACAGAATGACCAAGGAAATCTACGCGGTAAACCCTGAAGGAGTGGTCCCAATCTTCAACCACGTTCGTTCCAACATGCCAAACATTAGCACACACACACACACCACCCAACACACTTGTTGAACATCCTATAGAATAACATGTTGCTAAACCAACGCCATGTTATGTCTTGAATCTTCACTGTCGAATTGACAGCAGGGAAACTTTGACAGTGAAACTTGGGGATTCCATGTAGCCTCTGGTAAACAAACATAGCTATTGAAAATGGCCCAGTCGAAATAGTGAGTTTTCCCATTAGTATAGTGATTTTCCAGTTCGTTATGTAAAGGTTTACCAGAGGGTATATCCATGTATATCCTATAAATCCATAGTTAACCCCCCATGATTTCCATAGTTAAACCCAATGGATTTATCCTATTTCCATAGTTGCCAGAGGGTATATCCTATAAATCCATAGCTATATGTTCAAAGGATTTCTCCTATAAGACTCAGATTCTGTGATTTCAGACAATCCATAAAATTTGCCGGCGGATCTTTTCAACTTTTCCCTGAAATCTTCACCCAGAACCGACCGGTTCTAGTGACTCAGTGGATACGTAAAAATCCTCCATGATCTCCATGTTTATTCAACAAAAACTGCTTGGTGGTGCAATAACCATCTTGACAAATATGAAAGTCAATGGGAAGGATGGCATCCCATATATTATGGAAAATAAAAAATGCTTAAAATCACCAACCAGAATAATATTGTAAGTAAAGTGGCCACCAATGGGTTCGCATTCATTTTGGCCCGACCTTTGGTCGCATCTCTTCACAATCTTTGTTCTCGCGCCAAAAGGGTCCTGCCAAGGATAGAACGGCCAATGGTCGGAGAATCCCCGAACCAAATCCTGTAACACGGGGACCCCCAAACCAAGTAACCTTTGGTTGCTGGCAAGCTGAATACTGAACACACGCCTGATAAGATGTAGATTCGGACTGCTTGTCCGACTGCTGTAATGTAGTGGTGAGCTAATGATCCAATCCCTAGGGAGCCATTTCCATTCCAATCACATCCGAAACCAAGGAGACACCGAAGGTTTACCATAAGCGAAGCCCTGGGTGAAATGATGAAATGACGCCTCATCGAACAGTTGCTAAGTGCACTTAGATTGATCAAATTTGTGCAATTAAGAAAAAAACAAACAGTTGCTTGGATGAAAATATTGGACATATATTGGACGTGTTGTTATCCATGAGATATTTCCAGTGTATGTCCAATTAATATTCCCAAATCATTGTTGATTGATATTATTATATTGTTTTCCCTATCCAAACACCTCCTGATAAGGTACAAGACACCCCAAATCCGACCTCAAACACTTCCCAGAATTGTTACTGGTATGGCTGTCATGTGGTGTCTTTCCAATTTCCGCTGTTACATGATCGTTGATGAGCTGGGACACGACCATTAACAAAGCATCAAACAGTTAATGATTAACCATTATTATTATTATCATTATTATTATCATTATTATTATCATTATTATCATTATTATCATTATTATTATTATTTATTATTGCCATTATTGTTGTTGCCATTATTATTGGGAAACATATGAACATTATTAACTTATTATGAACCATGATTAACCCATCATTAATTCTACCAACAAACCGAGTACCGAACTGTCCTTGTTTCGCGATGAAGGTGAAATCACCTGCACCACGCTGCGCAGGATCCCGAAAAATGCTACCGTTGATGTTTTTGATGGATCCCAATGGGGACATGCTGTGATAACCAACATCTACGATTTTCGGGCCTGTCTGAAAATGATATTATATTATATTATATCATATAATATTATATTTATGTCATACCACCCAAAGATCAGTGTTAGTGGGGACAATTATCCATTTCAAAGGTTAACGTTGGAAGATGCTGCAGGGGCGTGGAAATACTCTACTTAAACCTGACGTGGCTGTGTCTGAAAATGTTGTTAATACCATCCAAACGGTTAAATGTCCATGGGGCTAATTTGACGACTCGCCAATTTAGATTTAAAGCTTTTTCCCCCCAAAAAAATAAAAACCATATATATATATATAGATCAGTCTTATTCTTCCCTTCCCACTAGTTAAAACCATCATTCACCATCAGAATTTACTGTCAGCTCAGTCAAATATTATTGTCAATGCCTGGATCACGACCAAGACGTTCGGCCAAGAAGAGCTTGATGTCCCATACCTCGTGTGCAAATTCTGAAGTGTTGTGCGGAACATAACGGGTTTCATGGGAAAAACCTGGGGATTTGTTCCGCCAAAACATGGGAATATAAAGACAAACATAGATTAAAATACATTAAACCAAAGAACTGGAATAGGGAACATGAGTTGTTTAATGATTTGAAAAGTTGTTCACACCATCAAACGAAGAATAACATGAGAATGCAACTAACAATAGGGGGACATGTCATGGAATATTGCATGGGGATTATTCGCCAAGCAATCATGCAATTGTTTAAGTGGGATAATGAATAACTCCAAACAGGCTGAAATAAATCCCACTTCATCCAACTTCTAATTTCTGGTTCACCATCTGGTTATTTAACATAGCCATGGAAGATCACCATTTTTAAGAATTGTAAACCATCTACTTCTATGGGCCATCTTTCCATGGCAAACTGTAACAAATTACCAGAGGGTAATTCCAACTTCTAATCCAACTTCTACAATGTGGGTCCCCCCAGTTATGTTTGTTGGTTTAGATTCGTCCCAATAACTAGTTCGTTATTTGCGTACCATAAACCATAGTGAAATTGGAGTTATGTGCACCAACTTAGCTATCGAACGGGGGCCTCACAGTCTATAAATATCCAAACAAGCATCGTTCCAATTTCCATCCAGGACCGGGTTCCAAGGCCGTTCTGTTTGAAAACCACAGATTCGCAGGGTAGGTAGGTTTCTACCCAGGGTCCAAGAAATTCCAGCATTAAGCAGCTAAATTATGGTGACTATGGTGATTGGAAGTAACCAAATCTACTGCTTTGATTTCATATATTTCATCTGCTGCATATGTTGCAGCTGCTGAAATCCAGAGAGATTCGTGTGCAGTATCTACCCATCATCTAGCTGTATGTGGCATCCAAGAATTCAAGTTGTTGTTTTTTTTCCGTTCACTCCTAACTTACTATTACCATTAAAGTCATCAAAATCCCTATGAAATCCACGAAACCGTTGATCCACCAGGGCTGCCGGCCGTCGTGCACACTTGGGCTGGAAGTCGCAGAATCTGCGTCCAGCGAAACCGGTCGGCGATGGGAAAATCCGTAGTTTGAAGCATCAAACATGGTGGTTTAAACATGTTTTAACCATCAAACATGGTGAGTTAATGGGACATAAATGGAAAAAATGTGAGTTGGGATATAAATGGAAAATGGTGAGTTAATGGGATAGAACTATGATATAACCTTCAAACCTTCATGGTGGTTGAATGGGACTTTTTTTTTTGGGGGGGGGGCATGGCGGCGTGGTGATTTCATCCCTTAAAGGATTTTTTTGGGCCGCTCAAAAGATGGTTGGCTGCAGCACCTCGTTGACAATAAACGAGGAATATCATGGCTGGTTGGTGGCATACCTACCGTTGTGGTTAATATATGGTTAATACTAATGGTTAGTTATTATATGGTTGATGATGGTTTTCATGATAATCTGGTTGGTGGCTTCAACCTACCCCTCTGAAAAATGATGGAGTGAAAGTCAGTTGGGATGATGACATTCCCAATATATGGAAAGTTATGGAAAATTCATGTTCCAAACCACCTCTTGAATGGGATATGATTAGCCAAAATCAGATTCAATCAGGATATACCGCAATAATCCACAATAGACAGATACGAACATAAGACGTATAGCAGAGATTGGACTATTTTGTTCAAACATTATGCACTGAGTATAAACATGTCAATGCATAATATCAGTAAATATGTTCACTTGGTGAATTGGTACGAGTAAGATGTCATTCAGTGTATTCAATGATCACTTGGGCAATTTTTTGTTGGCGACTTCATCTGCGAAGCGTGAGACATTAATTCTGGTTGGTGGTATACCTACCCCTCTGAAAAATATAAAAGTCAGTTGGGATGATGATTCCCAATATATGGAAAAATAAAAATGTTCCAAACCACCAACCAGTTAATCATAAGCTAGAGCTGATAATGAAACAAGTCCACGAGATCAGGTGGAATTATCACTGCTTCAAATTCGATCACACAGGGGCCTTGATAACCTTCGAGACAGCTTGAAACACAATCTTACTATACATAGACTATAGAGAATTACTCTGTATTTTGTTCTTGCTTCATTAGCTGCTTCTGCTGATACTATCAAAATGGACATAAAATAAGTCGCACAAGCCGATACCCTGAGCAATTAAGGTTTACCTCAATTGTCATAACTGTCCATGCTTAAACCCGGATGTTGAATCCCAGTCGTTCAGACTTCAATCCCCGGACGAATCGTGCATAAATTCCCATTGATTCACTGAAAGAAACCCTATGTTCAATGCCTTTCCTCCAGCTAAGACCTTGCCAAATACTCAAAAAACTGGCAGATTTTTAGGGTCCATGGTCTAACTGTTGGTTGGATTGGTTGGGAATTGTTTCCATCCCCTCTGTTCAACGCAAACATCTGAATTAAAACAAGTCACCAATCCGACAAGTGCTTCTGTTTTTTGTTTAAATCACCAGCCTAAAAGGTTTCCAGATCACCACCCACGGTCAAACACCTAGGCCTTGTTTTTCTTAATGACAAACATGATGCAACTAGCAGCTAGGGACACCTCTTTTCTGCTCGCAAATGGCCAAGAAATGGTACCCCCCATCACCAAAGTGCCGAAGAAAGTGGGGAGATCTGCCCTTCCGCTGCCCAGCACTCGCCTCGCCGCTGGAGTGGAGACGGAGCTCCACTTCCCGGGCCGTTTTGCTCATCTCTTCTTCCGCCTGGGGATTCCCCCACTTGGCAGGCTCCAGGAGATGTGGATGTTGAGACGTAACATGGGGATGTAAAACCTTGATATATTGGATACCCTCCGGTAAACGTTTACAAAAAAACATGGAAAATCAATGGTAAACTAAGATAACTATGGAAAATCACCATGCTATTAATCGGTAAATCCACTATTTCTATGGGCCAGTTTCCATAGCTATGTAACAAATTGCCAGAGGGTATTGGATATGGAATAGGGAGACCTCATGAGGATGTATACGCGGCATATATGTATATCATATAATGCACTGAGCACATGCTTCAGTGAAGTTGCTATGGCCAATATCCTTGCAATGGTCGGCCCCCAAGATTTTCTGGTAGCTATTGGCCAGAAAAATAGTTCGAAAAAATGGGATATTGGATGATATTGGTCACTTTTTAGGTATTTCGGCCTCATCTATAACGATAGAAAACAACTCATAACTGGGTGAATCATAGCAGCCAGAAACGGAAGAAAACCGCCCGTTGGATGGATAGAAAGTTCATGACCCCCAGCCTGGTTGAATATGGCCCAGTCGAAATAGTGAGTTTTCCCATTGAAATTTGTGATTTTCCATAGTTATGTTTTAGTTTACTACTATGTTATCTGGTTGGTATACCTACCCCTCTGAAAAATGATGGAGTGAAAATCAGTTGGGAAGGATGACATCCCATATATGAAATGGAAACATAAAAGCCATGTTCCAAACCACCAACCAGAATATCCTACAATGTAAACCTCATTTTGATACCATCAAAGCAGGTATAACTCTTGGGGGATAGTGGGCGCCCATCCATCAAACCATCATTTTCTTGTGCTCTTTCAGTGCGTAACCAACGGAACATGTGGAGATCACCAATAACACTGGGATCATCATCTGGTTGGTGGTATACCTACCCCTCTGAAAAATATGAAAGTCAGTTGGGATGATGACATTCCCAACATGGGTCATTAAATGTCCCCATTGAACATCACCCAACCATTAGGTATATGGTCTATAATGGCTACTATAAGGTGATGTCCAATATTCCCAAAATGGGACAGTTACCAACCCCTGCCCAAT
>Ga0126342_10003511_pt1 | contig 25941 bp, 26 predicted proteins | sample Cyp1metagenome_FD_92528 | JGI IMG/M metagenome (GOLD analysis project Ga0126342, IMG submission 92528) | Coral microbial communities from Lord Howe Island, Old Settlement Bay, Australia - Cyphastrea 1 metagenome | ecosystem: Host-associated > Invertebrates > Cnidaria > Coral ... | reverse complement strand
CCTTTGATCCAGTTTCTTCCAGTTTCTTTCCAGGTGGTTTTGAACCTGGAGAAGATTAGAGTCCCAGCCGCATTGATTCTGCCTCTACAAGCCTCAGAGAATACCTAGTTAGATGGGAACAGAAGCAGAGCACAGTCCGTGGTGTCCATACACAGCTGCCGCTGCATTCATCAGTGGTTCTACCGCAGAAACCAAATCGCTTACTGTAAATCTTTGAGCCTTTGACAGATTTCAGTGCATGTCTGAGAAGTCTTGAATACATGCTTCAATGCCTTAGGACCAGCCTTCTGGGAGGGACTCTTCGAGGCTAGCTGACTGCCGATTCAGGTTTGCAAGCCAAAGTGCAGGCATTCCTGCAAACTGCCCTTACCACCTTGCGGCGGTACATGTAGGTTTGTAGGATTTAGGCGAGCACCGAAGTCTCGACAGACCTTGCTGAACTTGCTGTGGCCGAATGGATAGGGCTGCTTTGGCCGGTTAGCAAATGAGTGCGTCGATGAAATAGTATCAAGAAGGCTGCTGTTTCTCCTTCGTGCATTACTCAGTACTGTGATGTACTGTGGAAAGATATTATTTTCTGTTCATTCTATGCACAATGGATTGATTTGGCCAATACCTCTCCTTTTCAACTTCAGCACATTCACCTTAGAGAATCAGCTGACTGGATCAAAGAGTCTGCGCCTAGTTCTGCTCAACTCGCCACCATTATAATATACACATTTTCTTAGAGCAGCATGCAGCAGTGCTAATGGACCGAGTCGTTTAATTTGCTCCACACGGTGCCTCGAAGCTTTCTCCTTGGCCTCGACCAATCATGGCATTGGCACTGCCAGTGAAAGGGTCCTGGCTGGTGAGGAGCTTTCCTAAGCCTAGGCCACGAAGTCAAGCAGTTCTTCGCAAAGTTTCAACATTCAGTTGATCTAGTTCAACCCTTTCAACCTTCAGTTCGACCTTTGCAAAGTCCTTGCAAAGTCCTGCTTTTTTGTTTCTATTCTTTTTGCATCGCAAACAAGTAGACGGAACGAAAATGACATTAAGTATGCAGGGAGTCAGCACCGAAAGCCTGTACTTGAAGTCAGAAGCCTTGTACATTTGCAGCCCATCGCGGTGTCTGTGTTTTGGAATGCCCCTTTTTGACTTTACAACGTTTCCCAGCATGTCCAGATGCTTGCAAATTTCTTGAAAAAAATGTTCTCGCTAGTCCGTGCGATTAAGATCAATGCAAGTCTGTACAATTTGCCGGATGAGCCATCGAAAGGTTTTTGCAGAGGCAACAGTGCATGAAATTCTGGCACGATTTGGCCTGTTGAAAGCGTTACTAGTTGTCCTTGCTGGTGGACTTAGAGGTATGCTTCTGCGCTGCCTGTGGCCAACCGGCAAAAAGTCGTGAGGGCTGTGAACCTTAGATGCAAAATGATACCCCAACTGCTAGTGGCCAGATGTATTGTCAATATTGTCAATCCTTTTCTTTGACCAAATTGAAAGGGTTTACCACTGGCGACAGGTTAGACCAAGCTCAGGCACATAGACGTGGTAGCCACAATTTCTCTGCTCTTTGATCTAGAAGTAACTGGCCGCAACCTTATGTCTGGATTTTTTCACATGCCTTGTCTACTGTCTAGTACTTGCTGCTCCAGCAAAATCCAAGGGCATCGCCTTCAACTGCTGTGTGGGCTTGGCCGACGCTACTGGCAACTTGGCTGGCTGTAGGGTCTGACACGGAAAGCTGATGCGAAAGCTTGCAGCTTTGCATGTCCCGTAGCAGAAACACCTGAAGGTCTTGGGTCTCAACCTGGGTCGCCTGAAGAGGCCGAGCTTGTTGCTGTTAGTGGTACTTCTTCTGCGGATGGTTGGTGAAACGTTGTTTTTGATTGATGTACAGTATCAGTGTCTATATTATCTATATGTTTATGGATATATGTTGAGGTGTAAAAGAATGAAGATATATATAACAGAATGGAGTATGCATGTAGCTCATTCCCCTTTCCTCTTGTGTGGAACCAAGGCCCCCCCAAAGGTGACCCTCCAAAGTCCTCAGTGGTTGATACGCCCGATGGGTCGCCTTTGGAGGGGATTGGCTGAGTCTCAATGATCGACTCTCTATCTTTGCATGTCTATGTATTTTTATAGATATGTGATATGTAGTATTTACACAATATGTATCAATATATTAAATTATACATACATACATTAATATGTACACTAGTAAAGACATAATGCATGTAGATAACGAGTGCGCCAGCAGGATGTTTCGGCCTCCGGGTGTGCAACGACTTCTTTGGAGCAGTTGGCTTTGGGTGCCATTGTCCCTGGTCACCGTCTTTGACACCAGTGGCAACGCCGCCACACGGACGCACGGGAACCAGAAGCTTTGATACTGTCTGAACACAGTGAGCACAATGAAGAAAGGGACATTTACCGTATTACAAGTGCCCTGGAATTTGCAGAAACCTGATGCAATCTGATGCATGTATTTCCCTCAAGTTGCTTGTGTTTTGCTCTCATTTGGTCCGCTTTTGCTCTCTGAAAGAGCCGCTATTGAATTCCTGGGTAATCTGGAACGGAGGGACACACGTACACAGACATAGATCAAGGCTACTTCCCAAGTTGTATTGTCGTTTGTTTTGAGGTGGGCTATCCAGTGTTCTTTGCCTTTGTCCTTACTTACATGCGTGCCTTGTAGCACCAAGCCTGAGTCGCCAAGCAATCAATTTCATACATCCACACCCACAGAGCAGACAACTCAATGCTAAGTTCATCTAAGTTCCAGCCTCTACTGTAGATCTGAAAGAAATCTAGGACACATTGCATTGTTGATAGAGTATTGACCACTTCTACCTACTGTAACTGAAATTCATATCACAGTTTTGAAGTCCGATGATATGTACATTACGAAGTTCATGTGCCAATCACATGATTCACCACCATGATTTTGCTCAGATTGTAGGTGACCGAAACGGCGTGATTGCTGGCGATTGGAAAGAGGCTTTCGCAACCTTTGCCTTGGTTGTCGCTGCTCTGACACTCGCCTTGCTTCAGCTTGGCTCGCTAAGAATCCAACTTTGTCGTGTCAGTTTTGCACTCATGTTGTCACTTTTGCGATTGAAAGCCGTTGGTAGTTTGCAACAATTATGACTTATGAGCAATTGGAGAGCTAAAAAGCTCTAACATCGTTCGGAAAAGAGTTCCAATTTATGATTGGTTGATTTGCCGATGGGTCGCTTGACTTGAGGAATTCTTCATTGACATAATTTTGTGATCGCTAAAGCGAGCGACTGTATGAGAGAGAGAGAGAGAGAAAAAGGGGTGTCAATCGTAATAAAGGCATACAACACAGTACTACATCATCTTTACCAGTGGTACAAGCGTGTTAAGGTCTTTGTATAAAATTGTGCCAGACCGTACTAGGATTTTTTTCTATGGCGTACTACTGGGCACTCCATGTTGCAATACTGCACCTCGAGGAGCAACCCCTGAGAACATCACAAAATGACATGCCACAGACAGTTCTCGCTGGAGCGGTGCTTTCTTAATTTGTTTGACTTGCATCGGTGAAATTGGAACCTGAGGGTTGTTGTATGGTGTTCTTAGGATGCATGAATTTCTCATATGGTCTTCATTTTGGACATACTCCCAGGTGTGTTGGAGTTTGGGTGGGTGACATTCCGTCCTATTTCCTCCCAATCAGAAGATCGTGGCATCTGGTTGTGAAGCTTCAGCGCTTCAAGACTCTTGGCGGCCAGTAATCTTTCTTTTGCTATACATCAACAAGACCATCAACAAGACCATCAACAATCCTGTCTCCCCATATTGTTCCCCCGTACTTGGGGTGCTTTTTCGTTTCAAATCCGAATGAAGTTGGTTAAAAGGGCAACTGAGTAGCTCGCCGGTGCCAGGTGCCTGAGCATATGCATCTGGCTATGGCTGTTGACTCTCTTCTTTCGAGTGTACCGATTGGTCGACTGAGCTGGAGCCGCAGCGAACAACAGGACTGTGGACATTGTGGTGAGCATGGCTGGCACTCATCTGGGATGTGGGAACCAGGTTGGGATCACATCAAGAAGATCACCTGTCACTGGCTAGACGGCTAGACAGCTTGAGCAGGTCAAGATTTGACTGAGATTTCGTCGTTCCACGAGCTGGGCCATTGGAGCCGGGAACGATTCCGCCATGACACTTCGTAGAGCGCTTGAAAATCTTCACAAGGTATTTCCTCGTGAGCCCTTGTTGTCAGCTTGCAGGCCGAGAAGTCAAAATGCACCGCAGTCGGAGACAAAAGAAAGGGACATTCAAAGCTTCTGCGCTGATACATGCTGAACACATACGAGTCTTGGGACATAGTTATGTGACATTCCTATACACTTCCTATATGGTCCTATATACTTCTAAGATGCAAGCAATAAAGGCGGTTGCTTGTACGAAGCAATCTTGGTGCAAGATGCAATTTTGCTCGAGTCTTTGTAGACTTCAGCATTATATAATTAAGCAAGGTTAATACTCTAGGGTATTCAGGTGACGCAGGAGTTATGTTTGAATTAGGATGCTTGTGCTATTCCACTTTACGATCTGCTTTCTGTGGGCAGTTGTTTGGCTCATCTAGGGCTGCCTTAGATTCACTGAATCAAGTTTATTTGAGGCCAGAGTTGCAAGGTTGTCAAAGGATATTGAAATCAGAGCCAGTGTGACACACCTGCTCTTGGAGAACTACGCTGATGGAAATGAGCTGAAACATGCACCAAGACAATAACGTCGAGAAACAAGCAGAAATAAGATTTGACAATATTTGACATAAGTGAATTGATGTAACATTTAGATACGGGGTCTCCGGAGGTCTCCCTGATATCTGAAATTAAAAAAAACGGCACACTTCGTTACACCGTCTCCTACATTTTGCCAGGCAATGCCAGCCATGCTGGATCGGGTGGGAAGCCCCGGCATGGACAAATGGATAATCAGCGGTTCCGTTGAAATCCGTTTTTTGTTTGGTGTTTCTGGACTTTGCAGGAGTACACATTTGTCGCTCATTTACATTCATCTACCACATGAGCTGAGACGTAAATCACAGGTAATCGGGAATCGGGCATGATGTGCGCACATTGTGTCACCCAAACAAGTCAACTCCTACCCCCCTGGTTTCCAGGATCGGTTGCATTCCACACTGTTAACATCTATTGGAATTGAAACAGGCATGTTTTTTTTTGCGATTGAGAGTTAACCTTGTTGCCAAGGAAGATGCAGATGACGTTGAAGCAGTGGAGGCGGCAAAGGTGAATGGAAATGAGAACGGAAACGAGGTGCGACAGAAGTCCCCACGAAAAGACGTTCCGTGGTCCTTTGTAACTCACTTGTGCTGCAAGAATTGAAAAATGGGACCCCAGCCAACCTAGCCGACCTCGCTTCTTGACCGCTTTCGGACTTGTGATGAGAATCGAAGTTCCTTAACGCCTGAACATCAGACACCTTTCTTTTGGTCTGTGCAGGAGCAGGCTGGGACGAAGAAAAAAGCCAAGAAGCCACTCGACTCAACTTGGCTCTGTTGATGTCGGCCTTTCCAGTTTGCCCTGCAGGTTGTTTTAGAATGATCTACATTGAAACGCAAACCTGATAGGTTGAGGGATGTTGAGGGTATGACTTCGGATTTCTCAAATGATCCACCGAGCGTTGGTGTGCCAAGGAAGAAGAAGAACAAGTCCAAACAAGGCCATTGCTTCCTGAATTATAGAGTTTACATCTTCCCGTACGTGCATGTTCAAGCCGATCCAGTGATCCGAGTACAATTTTCGGCAGAATTCTGGTGCTTTTTGACACCCATTTTCTGCATTCCACTGAAGCGTGGGTCAGGTCAAACTGCTGCAGTTGTGGAACAGCCTTGCATTATCTTGCATTGATTTCTCCCCTTTGACAGCAATTGTTATTACAAGTTGACGTCTACTTTTCAATCATGAGGAATTGTTTGAAATACCTTCTGTTTGACAAGAGGTGCTTAGTGCTGCACTAGATTCAAAGAAATAAACCCAGCGTGTTGGAAGGAGAAGATGGTGATGAAGGAGATGAAGAGGCTAACAAGTGGTTTTGGCAAGTAGACAGCACAACCGTCGGTCTTGCCAGACTTGCTCTCCATCCTTGAGATTTTTGTATTTATTTTGATGCTGGAGTTTTAAACGCGGACATGTCCAGCATGGGAATAATGTGAATGTGTCATGATTCATATACATGTATAAATCTCTCTCTCTCTCTCTCTCTCCCTCCCTCTCCCTCCCTCCCTCCCTCCCTCTATCGCACACTTGATGAATGGTATCATTGACTGATCATGCTTGGGGATTGATCAAGCGCATAGATACCTAGTTTACACATTGTACACTGCACTGCAGTATGTCGCAGTATTCATGCAAAACATAGATAAAATCATTGGGATGTCTGCATACACAATGTGAGACTTGTATCTACTTCTAGTGCCGCATGAGTTACCAGCCTAAATTATCATAAATTGGGCACGAAAACCAACAGAACCTACTGCGAGTCCATTTCGAGGCTGATGAGACCAAAAAAAGTGAGAAGCCTGAAGCCAAAGAGGAGGCTGGACCTCAACGCGGCTCACCCGTCTTGCTTTCTGAATCAAATTTGCAAAGATCTCCACTGCAACGTTTTGAAGCCACGCACTTCTTGTGGATTCACTTCAGAACTTCAGATGAAAGTCACCAATGTTTTTGCATTTTATTGTTTGACATCTAATGCAGAGTCAGGAGAACGGGGGAAGTCCTGACAAGTCCTCAAAGAAGAAGTCCGCCCCGCCCTCCATGCCCGGATTGTAATGGTCATGAAAAACATTCAACGTTCTTGATATGCAGTAAACTATGTAAACTTGTTTCTTGCACACTCAAGGCCAAGTGTCAGTGTAGTCACTGTGTGAATCTGAATTTCTTGTCTTTCTGCATATCATTTTGACGTGGTCTCAGTGACCGGGCTGTTTGTCCTCTCATATTGGCATACAGGGTTCTTCAGCAGAGCTTGGAAGTCTCTTTGCGTTGTTTCAGACCGCAGTGTATGTTTGCATTTCTTGGCGGAAGGGGGAATTTGCATAGATTATTTGTTGACTTACCGCCTTCAGCATCCTTCAGCCATTTGTGCTCTCAAATACCAGGTCTGTGGTCATTATATAACTATTGCATACTTTTGCAGACTCTTGAGAACATTTATCCATACCTTTCGAAAAGAACGTTCGGAGAATGAAAGTCATGTGACACATACATACGAGTAGTTTTTCTTTGCTGTTAATTTTGCGACCGACCTGCTTTTTCCTTTGCAGAAGTCTCTTCAAGCTCAGTGAAGTCCCACAGGTTTGCATGCTACACTTACACAAAAACTTTGCGTCTTCACCATGTCGCAGCAGTTTGTCTACGCTGTGTCAGTGGCAATCACTGCCTTGATCCAGGGAGGAGGACACACACACACACATACTGCGGGTGGATTTCAAGGGTAAGGAAGAAATACATGTTTAAATATTGAATCTACAAGACTTTGTGAGTTTATAAAGTTTATACAGGCGTCTTTCTGAAGTGACCAAAATGTGTGCATGTGTTGTGTTGTCTTATCTCCCTTGCCTGTACGTAGCTAGATGAGCATGATTGTGCATGCCAGTATGTTTGTTGATGCGTTTGTCCAGTGGGGCCGACCATGTAGTGGTGCAACACGGCATGGAGGCGAACCGTCATCCTTTCATTGAATTGTCCTCACCAGGATTCCTGGTGGCCTATGCCCTTCAGACTGAGACGTTCTACGATATCCTTGGAGGGGTCAACTTCCTGGCTTTGGCCCTTTGGTATTTTCCTCAGGTCTCTGAAATCTTGTTGGCATAATGACACATCGGTTGCTGTGAACCTTTCTACATGTGCACATCCTAGGTCTGCTTCGAGCGGCACTTTGGATTCGCGCAAGATCTGCACTACAGTCTTGTTCGTGTGCTCCAGGACGCACATTTAGATTGACCGTCCATTTGGAATCTTCTTGAGCATTGAAGAGTCATCAAGTTACACGGTTACACGCTTGCAGAAGTCTCCCAGACGGAATCATTCTGTGCAAACAGTTCTCCCTTGATTTTGACTGAAGTCACAACTCGGAGATTGCCAATAAATCCATCCTGTCAACCTCTGAAAACGAGATGATGGAAAATTCATCAGCCAATTTCCAGCCAATTTCCCCAATTTCCAGCTATTTTCCAGCCATTTTCCAGCTGATTTCCGGGATTTTTCTCTCCCAACTTCCAGCCAACTCCTTTCCACGGTGGCTTCGCAGGGGTTGGCTGCTGGTCTTCCTGACCTGGCGTGCGCATGAACGCAAAGGTGATGCGCGCTTCGTTCCTTGGAGCTTTGGGCGATTGGGCGATATCTAAGATACCAAAGTACCATACGTATCCAGAAGCAAAGACTTGTCACTATTATTCTGTTATTATTAAATGATTTTTTACAATGTTGTAAAATATTAGTATTATTGTTATGATTTAAGTAGTTTTAATATATTTGTTATTATTGTTTTTTTTTTTATTACTGTTAGAAACTGCTAGATATTGATAATATCATTCTTTATAAGTCTAAGATACAACCCATACATATCTAAGATGATCTATCTCTCTATATTATAATATACTATAAGCAAAGATGTATCCATAGTAAGAATATGTTATGTATCATACAGTGTTTGCATGTGTAATACGTAGAATAGAAAGAAACACGCAAACACACTGATTCGCCCGCAACATTTTGTCGCAACCTTTCCAAAAGACTAATCAACCAGAGTTCTAAGGTTCAGGGTCAAGGTATTAGGGGTTTTTCGGTTTCGAACAGGTTGTGAATTACATTTGGGGGGTTTTGAGGTGAAATATTTTTTTTTTTTGTGTCGAGTTTCCGCGCAGATGAACGCTTCGTGTGCTTGTCGAAACAGCACAACATCATCTTCAACATGCCAGAACTCCCAGAAAATACCAATGTTTCAGAGCTGCTGGAGAATACTCTGCTGGATGTTGCGGGCAAATGAAGGTTTGCGCCCGCGTTCAATACAAGTTTTTGAATGGAAGTAGAGGACCTTAGCAACTTCGAAGAGGAAAAAGTAAAAGCAAAGGTTTCATCCCAATTTGCACGGTATAGAGCCAGGAATCCCTGCCTCCGCCAGACTCAGGACGACATCAAGGGCAAGTTCATATCTTTTATGAAAGCCTGGTTTGTGCAGGGAATGTGGGTAATGCTCATCTCGATGCCAGGCTGGCCCTGACACTAAGCAGTCTAGTCACCATTTGGTGTCACAAGCATTGTCTCTGAAGGAATTTCAGCAGTGATAGGCAATCCTTCAGCAAGCACATTTCTTCTTCCTATATATTTGAACGCCATTGTTTAAGTGGTGTTGATGTAGTGGCTACGACGCTGCAGTCCTATTCATCAATTCTTCGGGCGCGAAATCGCCATTGGACCTCTCTGATGCTGTTTTTATGCTGGGCTTTGCCCTGTGTGTTGGGACAGAGATCTTGGCAGATATCCAGAGTCTTGGCTCATAACGAGGCTCGGAAAGGCTTAACACGATGTGGCTTTGGCTTGCCTTTTGGGAAGTTCAGTGCAGCTGCCGCCGAGGAAAGCAGTCTGGGTGAAGAAAGGCCAGTGATTTCTTTGGCCAACCTAAGTGTCTTCGTATGTCTTCGTATGATTTTGTTGTTTTGGGTAATCCTAATTGTCTTCTGTTTGTCTGGCCGCCATTTGGTCCTTTTCACTGCATTTCGCTGCACAGGCCGTCCTGGTGGCTTCTGCCAGGAAGGGCTTTGGGGTTTTTCGCGGTGCCTCGGAAGCGATGGCACCGATGGCAGTGTGGGTCGTTCTGTTGTCCCTGTAGTGGAAACCTGTAAAATACATTAAAATACTACAGATTTTCAACTGGAGTCATTGCAGCTTTGTAAAAACTCAGCCGTTTTTTGTCCTACACTTTGACTTTGAGAGGGAAGTACGGATTGATTTTCAATTGGGCGATATCAGAGTGGGTCAGAAACCTGGACCAGAGAACCTGCCAGAGTCTCTGCTTCCGACAGATTTTTACAAGGTTCTCTGTTTGAAACTGTTGCCACGAGAGCTTAGAAGTGCTATATGCACTCTTATATATATACAGTATATATGAGTAACCGACAAAATTAGCGGAAGACTAAACTAGGAGGGAGTGGACTTGGGTTGTTCAATTTTGTGCGAGAACCTGCACAACCGATAGGGGACCACCCACTTTGGCCATGGCCATTGCGGGTACAGTAAGTAATTTTGCATATATATATATATAACTTGTCTAGACTTTGCACGCAACTTGACTTTCCACTGGATTTTGTTATTCCAATTTCACCCTCCATCGAAGCCTCTGATTCTATCCAAGGCATCCGAACTACTTCGGTGAGATTTATCAATGGTGGTTTGCCTGGGCACTAGCATATAACAGCTCGGAAGCTCCAGCAGGCTGCAGGGAAAACAGAGAAAACATGTTGCTGACTGGACTTGAACCACATCATGAGTGCTGCACATAGATTGCTTCGAAATGATGAGCAAGAATTGGGTCACAGCTACTTTCAAAAGACAATGCAGTAATCAAACATGGCAACGGGACCCTCCATGATTTTCCCATATTTTCCCATTGAAAAGCTTCGTTTCTAAGAAATGTCCCAGCTATGCCTGACAGGCTACCTTGACCCTCTTTGGTGGTCCTGTGCGATCTCGCCGATTTTCACCATGCTCATCTTGCTCCACCTGAAGCCCACTGGGATTTACAACGCTGAGGGGAAGAACCTCAAGAGATATTACGACCAATGTCCTGCAACCTGGCGCCAATCCATTTTGAACCATGACTGCCCTGGCCAGTCAAGCACAATATTCACATATATCATATATTCACCATATGTCTTCTTGTTCCTGCCTGCGTGCTTAGGAGGAATATACCAAGTATCGAGAGAGCACTTCCATTCTCATTCCGATGATTGGCTACAAATACATTCCTCTGCCTCTGAAAAGGAGCGTCGATTGTGAAAGCGCTGCAACGGAGACATCCCAGTGATGACCATGCAACGACTTTGCTGAGGGGAATAACCACAAGTGTTGCAGTGGAGCCCAAAGTGTCCAAGCTATTTTCAGCTTTCCGACTCACCCCACTCCTGCTTTCCAGGATCATATTCTTCGAGTACAAGAAGTACGAATACAATCCAAAGGTTGCAGGAGAAGTGAAGAAAGAGTGAGGAGAAGAGTGACAAAGAAACACAAGAAGAAGAACTGAGGTATAAGTACACTATTATTTTTCAAACCAGCAACCAGAAGGGAGGATTTTCAATGAAAACAGGAGAGGAGCAACAGGGCGGATGGCAAGAATGTAGAATATCCAGACAAGAAACCATGGCCAGGTGCATATGAAAATGACATGAATATATGCACAAATCCAGCCGAGAATACGAGATTGGCTCGCCTTTCTTCAATCATTGAGTGCTTACTTAGCTCTTAGTATACCTCTTAGTTACTTTGGATCATCACTGCTTTGGCCAGTCTGATTTTGTCAGATGATCCTTTCAATTAGTTGCTCTAGCTAGCTGTCCCTGGAGGATCATTGGCGGAAAAACTCACAAGCAGTGAAGATGAGTGACATTAATTTGAGTGGTCAGACCACAATTTTCAGACGTCCCATCTGAGATGATCTTCATGACGTCGTGTATATATTTGTCGCATCTTGAAGGACTGGAAGGCTTGCACCAAAGTTCAAAATCCCCAACTATCTCATACAATCTCTACATGTATTGGGTATTGCCGGTATTACTGTGCACAGAACGCAGCCTTGCTTCAGTATTTTGCATAGGTGGCACCAGCCATCACTTGTACCCCGCAGCTACAAGCTGCCCTCCAACGTACAGACTCGTTATTAGCAATAAAAGAGAGTGTGAGGAATTCAGACCACATTCTTCATGGTCATTGTACTTGGATTGGAAAACCTTTTCTCTGAGAAAGTAGTGTGACGATCTGCAACGTATCATACTGTTGATACTCTGAAACACAATCATGTGGATGAACAGAGTATTGCAGAGTTTTGCATTCTACAAAAGGCCATGGTAGGCAGTACGTATCATTGCGCGACAGCGTTCCTTTCTCCTTGATGCTTTATTCTGAAAACATCAAAAAACAATGACATTCTGACATTCTGCACTGTATTCTGATTGTTTCTCAAAGATTGTGCCCCTTGCAAGCGCTTTTGGTCTGCTTCGCAGGAAGAAGCCAGCTGAAGGCTATCCCCAGGCTTGCTTGAAATGACACTCTTGGATTGGATTAGGAAGGTTTGTGAGATGACAAAGCATTTTGCAGAAGCTGCTCTCTCCAGTTCTGGAACACAAACGACCGCTGGTGGCTTCTGTCCATCCCAACTGATTACCTGGCGCCTTGTTGTCTTGGGGTAGCACGCAGTGTTCTAATTCATCTCAGGAACTTGAAAATCAGGAATTCGATCAGACCAAACATGAGAATCGTGAGTTTGTCATGCCTTTCCGTTGGTTACCGTGACATTCTGTTCGCACAGCTGGTGAACCTCCTGCACAAGTTAGGTTTCACTACTCATGTGGCATGGATGAGCGCTTGAGAACGAGCTTGCAAGCTAGCATGAAAAGACATGCAAATAACAGCAAAAACAAAAACAACCCAAGGAAATGCAAAGGAATGATATGGTGCCAAGTGGTTTCTTCAGACGTTCGGGGCAGTTTGCATACTTCTGGTCTGAAGATGCGACCGCTCGAAGCTTTTTCGCTTCTATGGCTATCAGACACTCAACCAAGCAACCAAGAAATAAGGATGTCAGATCTTTTCCTCAAGTGTTTTAACATGCGCCGCTTGCTATGTGCGCTGGTGCTTGCCTGCAGCATTGCAGGCCAGAAATGAGAATACACCGCTCCAGCTGCTCAAGTGTGTATTTAGTTTGTTTGTCGAATGTCATGTTCACATCCTGACCCCATTCTCGAGGTTTTGAACCGTGCGCCTTTGTTGGATTGAGCCCACATCCATTGAAAACATGGACGCAGTCTGCTCGATACTTAGCGGCTTAGTTGGATGCTTCCCTGCCTTTTCAGTGAAAATTCCAAAATATTCTAAACATGTACAAGATGTAGAAGCTGAAACTGTCTGCCGTTTTTGCACCTGAACATTCGTGCCGTTTTGGCACAGCCTGGCGCAGCTTTGCGGCGCCAGGCTCGAGCTGTGCGAAGCCTGCGATTTGCCGAGTCCGAGCCCGTGGCGACAGAGGCGCCCGAATTCTCAGAGCCAGCTGAGTTGCCGACACCGAAGACCTGGCGACGCAAGGCAGCAGAGCATCGATGATCGCATGGATTGAGCGGAAATTGAGAAAAGGATAGAAAAGGATAGAAAAGGTATGAAGACTTCTGAATCCAAAATGATCCAAAGGGATAGCAGAGATAGAAGAAGTAGCTCATTGGCTCCAGAGATTTTTGTCAGAGAACAATTGCATTTTCCATCATTTTCCATATAGTTTCCCGTCAATCCTTGCACATTGCACGTTGCTTCAAGCTCGCGCCGTCGTTGTGGCTAAGGAGAGCTCAGACGAAACCGACGCTTTGATCACAGTCCTGGCAACTGGTGGCGCACCCAGCTCCTGCCAGAGAAGGATTGGTGTGGGATGTACACAGCAGGGCCTTGCATGGCATAGATTGTTCATAGTTCATAGCAAATTCACGAAAGTATGGATGATTCTTGGTAAAGATTCTCAAGTGGATGCATCGGGCTACAAACCATACAAATCATACAAATGCTTGCTACACCGGCCGGAGTGAATGTGGCTGAAGAATGCTGAAGACATTCATCCACAACTGCAGGAGGCGCAAGACCCAAAGCTTGTTCAGTCCAACTTAGTGCGAGCCAGAAGCCTTCCAAGCCCCTTGGCTCCCACAATTGGATGAAAGGAACACTTGCAGAATGGATTGCTGCAAAAGCTTGGAAGCAATCCATTGATTGGGAGCACAAGAGCGCACATGCAAGGACTTCTCTACCTCTTGCAGGGAGACCTGGAGAAATGGTGTGGCAGCCTAGTGACCATGTATATAGAATTATAAATTACTGTAGGACCTGTAGCATCCTTCAGAATGTTCTGCTATGGGGGAATTGTTCGCGGCTAAGAGTGTGCTAGCTGCTGTTGTGTTTCTATGTAAGAACCTTGGATTCTATTAATTAGAATGGAATCATGCAACTTGTCTTTTCTACTTTCGGAGAAGTCATTGAAGTGACGGTTGTCCCGGAGGAAGTCCCTTTCAACGCATCCATCATCCGTCGTTGATCCATGGTTGATCCATCGTTGATCAACGTCCCCGGGACCCAAGGAACGGCGTGAACCTGGCCACCGCCTGGCATCGCTTGGCCAAGTTCTGCCAAGCCGCCGGCAGCGCCGGCACCGCCAGTGCCCGCACCCGCGGCTCCAAAGCTCGGAACGCCGATGAAGCGAATGAACAGGATTTGCAAGTGGAAGCCCCAGACTTCAGATGACTGCATCATTTTTGATATATCTTAAGCATTCTTAAACCATATCCTTGATATATTTTGCTCCTGGTCCTTAGAATCACTGGAGTTGATGGAATTGAGCTGGAAAAAAGACAATATTGAAACTTTGCATCGGCAGACTCAAACTCACAGAGTCTTCCAGGGATGAATTGTTCAGACTGAAGATTTTGCTTGACAATCCAGTGACGGAGATTCCCTGATTATCCTTGATCCACAGATTCAGTTATACACATTAGACACGTTAGACATGTTGTTAGACATGGCTGCGTGCTGCTCCTGCTCCTTGGCCATTTCTCAGCTTAGTTTGAGCTTTTGCCGACATGGGATGGACCTTGAGTCCTCGAAGTTGGGCAGCGGCACGTCACGTGATTCTGGGTGGCGCCAGGGACCTGGAGAAACCTCAGCAGTACCATGCAGTACCCAAGTCCTGGGCTGAAAAATTCTCAGGTTGGAGTTTGCTTAAGCGGTGCCTTTACGTTCGTTTGGCCATGGCCTCGGCCTTCGCGAATCAAGGCTTCAAAACTTCCGATGTGAACAGAGATTGGACAACTATTGACTTAAAACCACTGATATACAAGCATGTTTAAATTAATTATATAACAGTTATATAACCATGATTCCATGATTAAACTAAAACCTCAGACAAACCACAAATGTGTCAACCTCAAGTCCTACTCGGTGGGATTCTGCACGCTAAAAAACCTCGATTTCCTGAGGCCGCGGCTCTCCGGAAAGTCCATGGGCATAGAGGCCTGGCGCTTGTCAAGGACCAACGTGACTCAGACCGCTGGAGACGGCACAGCCAACTTTTTAGGGTTTGCTATGGTTTGCTGTAATCAAGGACATCAATTTGACATCAATTGTCAATTGATCTAAAGATTGGATTGCGTCTGAAATGCACATGAAAGGGTATCTTGATGTATCTTGGAACAAGACAAACATCGCAGTGCCTTGATGCGAGTACTGTCTTAGCCCATTCTCTTGCTCCTCTTTGTGTGGCTTTGGTGAAGCGTACCCTACACGTTTACCGACTTGACACAAGCCAAGATAATATCAAGGGGTATACTGTTGGTAATTGGGTTGGGACCGGTGATCCCTACAACATGAAAAAGTCTTGGCCTTACAAAGCAAACAAACTGGAGACGAGACAGCATGTGTCCACATATGCGATGAGCAGTCTGGTGCGCGAGGACAGAGTTGAGAGAGCTTCTCAACAAGTATGAGCGGGTTGTGGAGGATGATGCGTGCCACGGAAGCATTCTGGATGTTCATGGATATCACAGAGATAGTTTTAAGATACAGATCAGGTCAGTTTTCCCAAGCATCTCCTCTCCGTAAGTGAGTTTTCTTGAACTCAGAAGTTGAAGAAGCAATAACCTTCACAGGCTTGTCTGACAATCGGGCACCCCAAATTTGCACTTTCCCCATTAACCTTGCCATTTTGAGTGTATATACGGTATATACAGACACACGAATGATGGCATTGTAGGCATCCTGAGGTACTTTCTAGTGCAGCCCAGCAATGCAGAGCGGCAGATGTTGGGCCCAGAGCTTTTGCAGCGCCGCGTGTCGGCGGTGCGGAAGGCTTGGATCGGAGAGTATTGGGTGTGAAGGGCTTGGTGAGATCTGCATGGGATGATCCTTGGGGTACTTCAAACATTTTCAAAGATGTCAAACTTCACAACTTCACGAAATTCAGGGCTTCATCAAGGTTTGAGGTAGTTGACTCTAGTTGACTCCTGAAAACCTGTTCCAGACCTTTGTGAGAGGTTGACAGCTCAATTCTGCAGGCTCGAGACCAAAATCGACATTTTGTAGAGCAGGTCATAGAGGCCCCTGGGGTTGGGCCAGCTGGTGAGCCAGTTGGGTGGGGAGCATTTGTTGGAGCACGGCACATTTGCAGACTGGGTAGTCCAAGAGGGGGGACAGTTCTTTATGACATGAGAAGAACATCCTCTCTATGTGCGGGAAGCACATCTTGCCTATATGGGACATCCTGGGATCTGAATCTTCACACAGCTTCCCCTCTTTCATCCTCTTTCATTATTTTAATTTTCCTAGCTGGCTGACTCAACCCCTCAAAAGAGCATTTGGAGGTTCAAGAGCAACAGTCCGGAGAGATAGTTCGCCATGTCAAGCCGCTGCAGACAGTTCTGTAGCAGCTTTTTGCTGCTCGTCTCAGCCAACGCTGGATGTATTGTCGAGAATTCCATTTGCTATGTGGATACGCCTGCCCGTATCCTCGGGAGTGAAAATGTGGCGCTTGGCCCAATCACTCCAGAGTATTGCGCCCAGCTTTGCGCAAATGGCAAATTTCGTCTAGCTGGAACAGAAAATGGAGGTGAGTGCTATTGTGGGGACAAATTGAACACTGACAAGCCGAAGGCAGCACAATCATGTGGCACCGCATGCACTGGAGATTCATCCAAAAAATGCGGAGGCGTTTGGTTCATTTCAGTCTTTGAGGTGAAGTGCTCTGGAGCTCCAGAGCCACCTCCCAAGGTTCAACCAGAGTTGGTCAATCCGTGTTTCAAAACTCCTTTCTCTCAAATGCCTTTTTGCAACGCAACCTTACCTATCGACACGCGAGTTGCAGATGCTATCAGTCGCATGAGCCTAACTGAGAAGATTGGAGCTTTAGGGACCAACACTCCAGCAACTTGGTGTCGAACTATGCTCATTGCTTTTAACCTAAAGGCCTAAAGCCACATGGTGTTTCCTTTAGATCTGGCCTAGCCATCCTATGTCAATCCGGTGTCAATCGCCAAGGAGATCAAGTCCCTGGGCTTGCCGCGCTACAACTGGTGGTCCGAAGCTTCCTCTGGGGTGCAATCAGCGCGCAACACACAGACCACGAAGTTCCCGTTTCCAATCACAACAGGACCTGTGCAGCACGCGTTTCTGCCATGGGGCCAGAGGTTTGGTATGGTTTGGCTGGTGGGAAAAGGATCCAACAGAAATTGGCTTGGAAGAACAGATCGAAAGTCTTCTGTAAATTCAGCGTTTTGTTCCTTGAAACAAGCCAGGAATGAGCTTCAACCGAAGCCTTTGGAAGCTTGTTGGCCGTCAAATTGGTCGGGAAGCTCGTGCTGCCATGAATACTGGAAACGCTTTCTCCACATTTTGGGCGCCAGTCATCAATCTTGCAAGAGATTCTTGGCTACCACTTATGACTACTGTACAATATGCGCACTTTAGATATTTGCACCGAAATCATGTCACTTGCATTTCTGTAGACTTGCGCCAACACGTCCCTGGCGAATGTGAATGACCTCTGATTGTGCCACGCACATCATGATGCTAAGCTGCTGCAATGAGGAGCCTCGATGGGGCAGGAACATCGAGACTCCAGGTCCGTTGTTTGCTTGGGGAAGATACGCCCTGGAGTTGGTCTTGAAATGAAGAATGAGATGATCATTATGAGATGTGAATACTGCAACAACTGCTAGCATGCGTGCGCTGCCTGAGTATCAATCTTGAAGAGAAGTCCATTGCGCTCTTCTATTGTGCAGTCTGAGTGCATTTTGTGCAAATCAAAGTTCTAGCCCACCACAGTTTGATCACATGATGCATAGATATGCAAAGAATGTAGGACATGAACCAAGGTTCTCACCCTGAGTCGAACCCTGCAGGTGAAGATCCTTACCTCACTGGTGAATATGCAGAGAACTTTGTGCAAGGTTTCCAAGAAGCCCCAGAGGATCCCTCACACATCCAGGCATGGCTGCGAAAAATTCAACATGTTGCTTTTGGAAAGCATGAAAAAGCAGGCATTTTGTTCCAGAGCCATGACCACACAGACTGCGCGTTCAGCGAAGCATTGAAGGCCTCAGCCTGTTGTAAGCACTATGTCGCCAATGAGATGGAATCCACCACCCAAGCAGATGGGGAGCACCATGATCGAAACCATGTGGAGTCTTGGCTTTGGACATTGGAGTATGTTTCAGGCTCAATTGTCAGGGACCTAGTGTTAGTCTATAGCTACAGACAGGTCTTTGCCTTTGCAAGAGATTGACTGCTGAGTGCTGTATTGTTTGTCTACAGAAAGCAATACAAAAACTGATTATTCTGGCTTTTGACCGAAGCAAATCAGCCTACTGACAGTGTCCACATCCACAAGATGCATTTTTTTCTTTTCTTTTTAATGTCATGCTGGTGCACGGAGGATTCGGCAGTCTCTATGCAAGACCTGGTTGATTCGTACATGCGACCCTTCCAAGCTTGTGTAGAGAAGGGTCGGGTGAGCTCTTTGATGTGCAGCTACAATGCAGTGAATGGTGTGCCATCATGCGCCAACGACTGGCTCCTGCAGACAGTTGCGCGCGACAACTGGGGTTTTGACGGCTACATCACCAGTGACTGTGATGCTGATGCAGATGTTTATAAGAGCCATCACTACACATCTACCCCAGAAGAGGCGGTGAAAGCAGTTTTGAATGCCGGGACGGACATCGATTGCACGTCCTTTGTTCCGACTTATGCTCAGTCAGCCTTGGACAAGGGCTTGATTTCTGTGCAAGATATTGACGAGCGGCTCAAGATGCTTTTCCGAGTGCGCATGCGTCTCTCCCATTTTGACCCCAAAGGTCCTCTGGACTACATTCCGGCCAGCGCGATTTGCAGTGATTATGCTATGCAGCTTTCACATGATGCAGTTCAGCAAAGTGCTTCCTTGCTCAAAAACATGGAACAGACTCTGCCATTGCAGAAGGATCGTGTCGGCACAGTTGCTGCCAGACTGACAACTCTCGTTTGCTTTCCTATCTTAATATTTTTATCATTGTTATCCATTATTTACGTCTTTTCCCCACATTTTCAAGATTTTCCCACCGGAGGGTTCACTGACTGTTCATTGTTCGAAACGTGAACGAGCACTCAGGCTATCATTGGTCCAAACTGGAACCTCTCCAAGAGTGATGCAGGATATTACGGCATCTTGGCATATCTTGGCTCCATTTCTTTTTGAAACCAGACTATATAAAGCTTTTGTTTTCCCACTTTTCCCCCGACAGTGTTAGCTTAAAGCTTCGGGGTCTCAGCCCAGATAAAGGTTCCGTGCCGCTTCCGGTGCGGGTTCCGGATGATTCCGGAGGATGTAGCATGGTGGTTCCAGGGTTTCGATGTGTTGATTCTGGTATGCGTTCCCGTGTGGGTTTAGGGATTGGTTTCGGATGGTTCTGAAAATTTTGGTGTATGTTCCGGGGTGGTTCGAATGTGGTGGTTCCGGAGGTTCCGGTGGGTTCAGCAAGTTCAGCTGTTTGTTATTGTTTGTTTCTGGGATTGGTCTCCCGAGGCCAGCCTTCAAACTATAGGTGTTCACTGATTTCACTGGCTGCTGTCACTCTTTCCCAACTTTTCTGCCTTTGTTGGGATACCGCCTGGGCAAACATTTCTTGCGGTCAATTTCTGTAAGCATCGCCAAGGCCCAAGCCATCCATGTGGCCGTTTCTTTACCCTTGTGGATGCTGTCAGCAAGGGGGGACAGGTGAAGACTGAAAGCATCGCTGGTGTGCCATCAGTACTGTCTGAAGATCAAAGTGGAATTGATGCTGCAGTGGAGATGGCAAAGAAGGTCGACACAGTGCTACTTGGCTCAAAAAGTGACCAGGTCTGCTTGAAGATGATGCACACATCGCCGGAATACTCCGATGAACTTGCCGGTGCAGAATGAAACGAAGTGAAAAGACTGTCTTGATCTGTCTTGAATTATTGAACCATGGCTGACCAGATGATTTGGCTTGGTTGACCGGCTGACGATTTTTTTTTCTTCGCCGGACGCCTGTCACATGAAACACACGGTTTTAGATATCAGGACTGACGCAATAATCGTCACACAGATAAGACACAGATCAGCATTTTTCACAATCAGTTGTCCATGCGTTCACGCTTTCTTGGTACATAGATGCAGCAGTTTGTGACTGGCATTGATTTTTTTCATTTTTCTTGAGGCTTCTTGCTGTGGGCACAGACCTCTCATGGGCGGCAGAGGGGCATGATGCGAAGAACATTTCGTTCACCACGGCGCAAAGTGTCTTAATACAACGAGTTTCTCATTCTTAACTCAGAGTGCAACAAACGAGTCAGATGAACATTGAACCGATGGAATCTGTTGTTGTCTTATGCTACCGCTACCTTTCTACATCCCAGGTTGCTGCAGCGGCCAAGAAACCTGTGGTAATTGTGATGTTCACTGCAGTCCCCTTGGACATCTCCGAGATTCTGGCAAATCCCAAGGCCCGGGGTCTAAGATATGGATAGATATGGCCAAGGTGATCAAGGTGAGAGGTTCAGTTAACTTTAGTTGTTCGGAAAGTGTAGGAAACAGAGTGGCCTTTGAGCTGAGTTGACCAGGAGAGGAGACCGGCTTGGCGGAACTTGCCACTCCCTGATACTCCCTGACTCATGCAGTTTCCAATGGAGACAGTCATGAAATGTCATGAAAAGATATTGAAGGATGTTGATGTTGTTGCCGGTTCATAAGGGTTCCTATCTGCTGGTGTCGGAGAAGGTTGCCCAGCAGCAACTACCATAGTTTGTAAATGTGGACTGATCTCAAAGAGTTTGATGATCGCAAGAATTAGAGGAAACTTCTAAAAATGATGGGAATGACCCCTATTGTTTCCTGTAGTTTTTCCATATTTTTACCTTATATAAACATCTTAAACCCCATCCATTGCAATTGCCCATTGTCAAATTTGGTGAGGTCGGTGCTGTGCTGCATTTGGGTCAGCCAAGCGTGGCAGTCATGGGCATTGCCCCTATCCTCTACGGCGAAAGTTCGCCCGCTGGGCGGACCATCCAAACCATCTATGAGCTTCTCGCCGAAACTCTTTTAATGCTGTGGGACCAAGTTGCAAGGACCAACTGTTTGGTATGTTGGAACAACATTAACTAAGATTGCACTGCCAAGAGTTGCCTTGCCGAAGCAGTGTTTTTTGTTGGCGATGCGACCAAGGTCTGCTTATCAAGACCAGATTTCCATTTTTGACTTTAACATGCGCCCTGGTCCATCTACCTTTGCTCGCCCAGATTGCACAAATCAAGACGCCAGCCAGTGTCCTAAAGGCACCAATCCTGGCAGGACACACAGAATGGAACTTGTTTTATCCAATCTGAAGCTGATGCATCGGGCAAAATGGTATTTTGCTATGTTTTTTTTCGGCTTTTTCTTCTTGACTTGTTTTCATTCTGAATTGATTTGCACCAATTGAACTTACTATAACGAGTCCCGCATAAGAGTGGATTGACCCACCTTGCAGGACCTATCGCTTCTATACCGGCAAGGCGGTGATTCCTTTTGGCTTTGGCCTTTCTTACACTACCTTTCGCTACTCACTGGCCACGGTTCCAAAGTCTTTGTCGCTGGAACCTCTTGGAGATCTCCTAACCTCGGATCTCTTTCCACGATCGGCACAGCTTCAATCAACGATGAGCAGGAGCAACTGGAAAGAGCAGGCACAGTATGCCGTTAGGGTAACGAATACTGGGGACCGAGACGCAGACGACACGGTTTTGGGCTTTTTGATCCCGCCAGATGCTGGAAGGGATGGGATTCCTTTGAAGATTCTTTTTGGCTTCCAGCGCGTACATGTCAAAGCAGGAGCAACTGAAACAGTTTGGCTGTATCCCTCCATGTTGGACTTTGCAACCGTTGGCAAAAACGGTCAATTTAAAACACATCCAGGTGAATACCGGGTGCAATTTGGAATTCCTGAAACAGTGCCTTTTGGCATGGGATTTGCAGAAGACAAGCTTTCAGCCATGCCCACTGTGGCTTACGTTTGAGGCATATTAAGGCTGCATCAGGAGTTAAAATGGGCAAGCCCGCAGCACGAGGGGCTTGTAAGGATCCGACACTCTTGGCATGCTGTTTTTTTTCCTCGCAAGTGTGCATTGGAGTCATTGCATTGCAAGCAACTCGTCAGGACCTACCTGATATTATGGCAGGGCCGGATGCGGCCGTGCTTCCTGCAAGGCCTGTTGCAGAGGCCGGTGGTACTTTCCAGCCGGGAAAGTGCTTCCATGACAAGCTTTGCATTGACATTTCATGACATTTCATGACTCATGACTCTCATGACAGTTCCCTTCAGGTTGCATTGCAATCTACAGACGGTGTCCATGTTTGCTGATTTGCAGTTTCGCAGCTTGGGTGATGGCATATCCACCCTGCCGGCAAGCTCATATGGCCCAGAGCTCGAACATTGAAGTGCCAAATCTCAAGCAATTCCCATACAACTTGTCTCAGGACCGTTCACAGGACAAGACTTCAACTTTGAACCGAACTTGTCTCAGATACCGACTGTGCGAGGCTCGCTGGCTTCAGTCTTTCTGCATTTGATGCGGGCCTCGATCTGAGTTTTTTTTTCCTCTACAAGCATAGGAGTTTTTCTGATGCGAACACCTTTGCTGTTTGACACCTTTTCAGAGGAAGCACAGCTTGCAAAGCCGACTCGAGCTTTTCAAGCCAGGGAACGATTTTTGAGTGGAACAAAACCAATCGGATTAGTGTTTTTGCCATTGCTAGAAAGTCCTTCCCGATATTGGTATCTGCAGCTGTGCAAAAATCAACCTTGGTTGGACCCACCTCTAATCATGTTCCTTGAGTGGTGTAGGGGGACTCCTCAACTATTGTTTTCAAGGCATTCACAGAACCTGCCTGGGTTTACCCAGCCCACAGTGGCACTGCGGCACTGCAGCGGGCCAAGGATTGGAGTGAACTGTGCGAGCACGTCATATCAGTGCAGTACACGCCTGTTCTGCGGGAGTTGAAGGAGCCACTCAGCCCCAGAACCGGCTCCAGCAGCTCCGATCCGAAACATGGAGGGTCCAAAATTGATAGCCTAACAAAATCATCATGTCATTCTTAGGGCACCCAGCTTTGATCAGTTTTGAACCTTATGTCACTTATGTCCATATATCATCATATATCCATATGTTCTTTTCCGGATACATCATATCCAGGGAGGATCCCTGCAACCCCAACTGAGTACGGTGATTCCGATGTGACGACGGACACATCAGTAGTGACTGCATCAATTCATCATTGGAACAACCCTACGAAACGCGAGATGTCAACTAAGCCCAATTTCCATGTCTCATTTGTCAATGTTGGAGCAAGCCTCTATGACTATCTATAACCATCTATGATTATCTAATGTGTGAACATCTATGCAGAAACAGATCAGATTATTAGATCTGCAGATAGATGGCGCGCAGTTGCGGAGAAGGAGGTGTTGAGGACTGGACATATTTCTTAGATTGTCTTCTTATGTTTAGTTATGGCTCCCTGTCATTGTTTGATGGTTCTTCAATGCTTGACATTGGTTCGGCTTCAAGTAGCAATTTTGTGCTCAAGCGGCGTGCAGAATTTCTGCATTCTCTGTTGGAGACCGCAGATGTCGGAAGAGGCCGCAACGTATCACATCTCGGTGAAGAACACTTTCCTTGACTTTTGCCCCATGGAGGACGGACGAGATAGCGCGTTGTGTGCTGGTGAAGAATAAACGAATGTCCTGATGATGCTAGATAGAACATATAGAACGGGCATGTATGTAATCTAGCCGTTCACCGGTGCAATACGTCTTCTTACTTTGCCCGGTCAAGGATCTTCAAGATGTTATCTCGCTATCTCTACGATGCTAGGAGGTAGGCATTCGTTTGGGTTTGGTTTTGGGCCCAAAGGCAATCAAGTTCTAAGCTGAGTGGGAAATGCAGTGATATGCAGTGATGATACGATGTATCGATATGTATCGATGCTGTGCTTTGTTGTTCCTTAGTGCAATGGCGACCTTTTTGCGTCTTGTCTCACACTACTCACACGAGTTCACACGAGTTCACACGAGTTCTTGTGGTGAGGAGGTTCCACCGGTTCCACGAAGGAAGTCGTGGAGCTCTGGGGATCCCTGGCCTACGGGAGTGGATCTTTTCGATTCAAAACAGGGTCAGGAAGCTGGCCCGCCTGGCCGCCCGCACCAAACGGGCGTTCATTGGCTTGAAAATGACACATGTGATACCACGAGCCATGAGCATGAGCCTCATGTGGCTGTGGCTCATGAGAGCTTGAAATTGGAAAGACATCGCACGGGCAGATGCAAACCCTGTGTCTTTTTGCCAGTCGTCATGGGTGTGCTGATTCCTCCTGCGGATTCTGTCACTGGGCTCATAAGTCTCCAAAACGGCGTCCGCAAAAGCAGACGCGCGACTTTTTCAAAGCCGCCGTGGAGGAGGTCTTCCAGCGTCAGGAGCTTCGGGCTGTCGATGTCGGTGATATTTTAACTGGACCCCATTGGTGAACGTAACTTAGAAGAGATTTGCTGAGATTGAGCCACATTGGCATGGGAGGCAGGTGAAGGTGGGTGAATGTCAGCCATTGAGATCCAGCTCCCTGAGCCTTTTCATTTGGGCTGAACCACTCCATGAACATTTTTGTGCTACAATTGCAAGTTTGATCCTTTTTGCATCTGTCTGCATCTGTCGGCAATGCTCTCCTACACAATACGAAACTTTCGAAGGACGGACAAGCTCTGCGCATCGCCCTGCAACGCTTGGCTACACGAGACCAGTACATGCACTCGTTCATCATTGGACAGATAAACCAGCACCTGGGCCTGTTTTGTGTTGTATCGTGGTTGCAATTCCTTTGGAATCCTGTAGAAACAGGGCCTTAAGGCTTATTGAACGATGTTGGTGTGGGAATATTTCGTGTTCGGTCCTGTCATGAGGAGTTATTCGATAGGAAAAGTACCTGCCACAGTGGTGCTTGTAAGTACTGCACAGTTCCTCATTTTCTTTGAGCACTCACAGGGTTTTCTCTTCTTTCTTTCGATCGGCGTGGAGGTATCCGGAGCGTTTTACTTGAACCAGCTACCCTGGCCCTATGAACGGCTTTCGACAAAGCTGGGATCTCAGGGTTGAACCTGTTGGTGCATTTCAGCAAGTCTCGGCATCTCCGTTGATTGTGAAAGACCCAGCATGCCTCTCCAATGTGCTGTATTCCTGACACAGGCAGATGTTAGTGGCACAAGAATGAAACTTCAATCCGTAGGATGATTTTTTTGGGACCCGTTTGCCGCGTGGGTGTCAAGCAGCAGCCAAGGCAGCTTTTTGATGCTTTTTGCTGTTTGAACAAGACAGCAGTCGAAGGTGACACGGGGTTTGGTATGACAGACCAATGTCTGTTTTTCCGGAAGGAATCACGCAATGAGCTGAGGAGCCCACCGTTTGCAACTGCTTTCTCCACAAAAAAATACTGCCGCGATTGCAGGTTCTTGAAAAGGCACTGTTTGGATAAAGCCCTTCCGCATCTTTCAGTGACGATGTTGTTTTTGGTGCCGGGTTTCTGAGAGGCTCGCGGCTGTTGTCACATTTTGCATATGAGTATTTACCGGGTGGCGGG
>Ga0126342_10003510_pt1 | contig 25946 bp, 22 predicted proteins | sample Cyp1metagenome_FD_92528 | JGI IMG/M metagenome (GOLD analysis project Ga0126342, IMG submission 92528) | Coral microbial communities from Lord Howe Island, Old Settlement Bay, Australia - Cyphastrea 1 metagenome | ecosystem: Host-associated > Invertebrates > Cnidaria > Coral ... | reverse complement strand
TGATAGTCAATGATAATCATAGATCATCATAGATAATGATAGTCAATGATAATCATAGATCATCATAGATAATGATAGTCAATGATAATCATAGATCATCATAGATAATGATAGTCAATGATATATAATCATAGATAATCATAGATAATGATTCATGTATATATATATATACATCACATGTCTGGATTCTCCCCGGTCGTTTTTCAGCAGTGGAAAAGATGTTCAGATCCAGGAGGCTGTGCCAGGGATCAAGCCCATCCGCTCCATGGCATGGGGGAGTCCCAAGATGCCACCACCCATGATGGTGTTGGAAAGGTTGAAAATCCTGAAGTCACTGGCTGGCAGATGCTGGCAGTCCGACTGTCTAAAAGAGGAACTGCTAGGAAATGATGGAAAGATGATGGAAAGATATGGAAAGTGTGAGAATTCACAATGGATCAGTGAAACTACGAAAAGGCACGAGGTTTCCAAAATACAACAACGCTCGAGGTTTCCAATAGAAAACCCGGAGTCCTATCAGGTTCATGATGCGTGTGTGAGTAGAGCACCAACATGCACCAACCGTTGAAATTCGATGGATCCAAAACCCGTGTGGTTTTGATAACAATCCAAGGTGTCCAGTGGAAATGTTAGCCCCTGCGTTGCCTATCGTTTTTCTCGGGGAAGTGGAACCCGAAGACAAAGGCACTCAAAACAAGTGTTGGATTATCTTGGGTGGTGTCGGTTGGGCCAACAAGCAAACACGTGCATCACTTGATGGAGATGAATCATTCCAAATGGGCATGGAATTTTGAAAGATGTTGAAAATAGGACCCCGGAACTTGTTTGACCCATGTGTATCCTACGACTACTCTATATCCTACCAATGCAAGAGGGATTGCCCACCATGGCCCACCATCCATTGAAATGTTGGCAATGGATCCAATGGGATTCCCTACTGCCCGATGGATCTCCATCCGCCCCCATTCTCTGAAGGTCTGGACCGTTAGGTGCTTTCAACTTATCCCCATGTCCGGATATATTGATCGGGACCACAACCATCATCATCGAATTATCATCATCAGCATCGTCACCATTAGCATCGCCATCACCATTAGCATCACCATTAGCATCATCACCATCCCGTCACATGGCAATCTGAAAAAGGGGAAAATGATCAGCCAGCCACCCGGACCCGATTTTGACGGTTTTCCCCAGCAATCGACTTGACCCAAAATGGATGGTTTAAAGTCTATCATCCTACAAAATATGACTGAAGAAATATAGAAACATAGTCCAAAAATGGGCTATCAAACCCTGACTTCCCAGTGTATCTCAAGGCTGAAGAGATTGCAGCCAAGGAACGTCGCTCGAAGTCCAGTGCCCTGTGACGGCTTCCTAGGCGCACAATGACTGTCATCAATGTAAACCATTGTATATACGGTATATATATATATATATATGTATGTATATATATATCCATGGCAATGTCCTATGTAAAATGTGTATGGCTGTATATGTTTAATACACACACATGTATATATATATAATGTATACACACACATATATATATATAGGTATATAGGTATTATATGTGTGTGTCTATTATAAGAATATGCGTGCATAAGTATAGGTACAAGTTTTGTGTACAGCTCCGACCGTTTGCCCGGAGCCTACGCCGGTCGCACAAAATGCCTCTCTTTTTCAACGGACCCCGACGAAAGCTGTACTGGCGGAGTTTCATTCCGACATCATTTATATAAAATTATATAAACTCTATGAAAGAAATGAACAATTGTTCCATGGTGGGTGGGAGATGAAGAGATGTTAAGAGATGTTCCATGGTAAATCCTAGGTATTTTAAGGATGTCGAAAAAATCTTGGGGGAAGCTCTGGATCTGCGTGCCTAGTGGCAGCAAGGATCCCAGCCCTTCAGGATGCGCAGTCAGTTGACGCCCAGCGGGCTTTGCCGAAACGAGGCGGATTTTTTCGTTGCCCATGGCGATGCCGGCTGAACCTTGGAAGTACCTTCTGATTGAGAGAAAAAGATTGGACAAATGAGGCTATGTGAATTTGATGTTGCATCATGTTACATCAGGCAATTGGTGAGTGGAACCTTTACATGAATGCCCGCAACTTGTGTCACCTGATGGGAATGAAACGATCAAATGATTAACTCTTCTGACAATGAGAACCGGCTGGTGGGATCAGTCCGTCCAAATCTGGAATCAAATTCCAGTTCATAGGTGTTAAGTATCATTTTAAACGTTTAGTTTTAAATGTTAAACCGGCCACAAACATCAGAGTATCCCCTGAGTCCCAGCCGACTCATAGTGAAACTCATCAAACCCATCCTTGAGCCATTGGCAAAGCAGTTGCAACCATCAAAGCCTTGAAGACAAGACAAGACAGGCAAGGATGTGGCACTGAGGCACACGGCTAACTTATGCATGTGGAGATTTCGTGGATCATTCGGAGATTTCAGCAGAATGGCACTATCCGATTGCCACATTGGGGCCGGTACCCCAGCAGGAGCAAACGCTCCTTCTGGTTGCGGATGCAGGCCGCCTGACCGAGCTTTGGGTTTTTGTTGGGTGTCCCCCACATGACCTCGACCCAAGATGGTTGTGAACGATGATCCCTCCAAAAGGCTGCCTGATGTGCAAATGGGACTGCAATCTGCCACCCTGAAAGGATACACGGTTGCAAAATTTGCCGCGATTGACTGGCGTAGAAGCCTAATGAGTGTCCGAATGTGTCCAGCTGAAACGGCTTGGCTTATATACATATAGTCTTACATTCTCTTCCAAACTCTATCTCTCTCTCTCTCTCTCTATCACATGTTTGATTTTCGTTGGGAGTTCACCTTGGGTGGCCTGTTGGCCAGGTCACTTCTCATACCTCTGACTTGAAGGACTTGAAGGGCCCCCAAGTTTAAGATAGTGCGCCAAATGTCTCAATATACCCCGTTCGCAGGCACCTCTGGAAATAGGGCGACTGCCACTCTGCCGAACTCACCGGGAAAAAATACAAAAGATCAGGGAGAGCCAAAACGCCGGCAGCAATTGCTTTTTGTCAACCTCCTCTTTTGGGTTTGGTTCAAGAAATGGGGTCCCAAATCAGAAGCAACAATCTTGGTCTTGTTTTTCGCTGGAACAACTGCACAGTTTACCCAACGAATATATAAATTTCCGATTTTCTGAAGATGTTTCCGAATGGACATGACTCCTTTCTGTCATCCCGTAGAAGCGGCATGAGAATGGCATGGGAACCAGTTGAAAGACGTGCCAAAAAAATACCAGGGGGCTGGCTGCAGCATCCGCGTCCGTGTCTGTAGAGTTGGAATCACAGGAGCCCAATGGACAGCACCCGTCTCCTTCATCATTTCGTCGATCACGCCCCAACTTGGGCATTGCTCTGCCATCTTCACCGGAAACTGCAGGGCGCAAGGGCAGATTGATTGGGATGCCACTGGCTGTTTCTGATTTCAAGACTGGTACTTTGAACATCTTTAAACCACCAACATCAAGGCTTCAGTGTAGAGCAAACTCCTCCAAATGGAGGAAAGCAATATTACTTACTCATCCAGAATTTCAGTTGGCAGTAGAAAATCCGCAATTTTTCAAGGACTATTCAGGATCATCCTCTTGAATTGAGAACCGTGAGTTCCTATTGCCATGTTTGCCTGCCTTAGGGCCTATAGGGTATAGCATCAGGTTGTAGTGTGCAAAATGGGGGCCTTTCTTCACAACTTTCAAACAAACCGTCATCAAGTTTGTAATCGTTCAGGTTCTTTACAGTACCCCGACAGCTTTTGATAATCCCAGCTACTTCACTATGCGGCTATGCATTTTAATGACACTCACAAGTAGGTCGGTCTCATCACTCTATTCATTGCTATTCTATCGTCGTGGTTACAACATGTTCCAAGCATGATTCAGCAATCAAGTGTTCCCACGAATACTCCAGAAGTGGCTCACTAGGGAAAAACACTGCACAGAGGGAAAAAAAACAAAAGTAGTCAACAGTCCGGTTTCCCAAAAATCAGCCCTGTGGCATTCTTATGACCATTTTCTTGGCAAAACCCCCCATCATAAACCATGATGAATTAAGCCTTATGCAACAACCAATTTTCCCCGCACATTCCTGTTGTCATATCACCATGTTTGTTAACTCCGCCCCATCTTATCAACCCATCCGGCGAAGTAGATCTCGCGCCGCGGGGGAGAAGCGACGAAGTGTCAGGTCTTAGCGGTTTGTGAAGCAACAGCTACTAGCCACATTCCCTCTTCAAGATAGGTCTTGACCAACACGTGACAGAAGGCCATAAGCATCATTCTATACAATTATATCAATATAAAGCACATCTCCCATCAAAAAATCGTGATGATATGATGATAACCGACCAGAAGGTTCAGCCCAGGGATACCAGGGTGCAAGCCCATGCAGTGGAATCTCATCCGCTCCAAAAACAGGGCGCCCTGCACCAGTGGAGTGGGCTGGTTGAATGGTTCTTCTTGTAGGAACACATTGTTTTATTACAATCCAACAAATTAAGATATCAAAAATGTCAGGGGGGGCCCTGCACATTTTCCATTCACACAGAAACGTATTCTTTTACAGTGCAGAGCTCACATGTATATAGACTAGACCATACTAGACCTCCAATCAAAATTGAAACGCAGAAAACTCAACAGCCCCACCCAACCCCTTCATTATCTTCATTTCAACCATAGCATTGAAACGCTTCATCTCCTGCACTCGGCCATGCCTGGCGGGCGGTAATCTCAGTGAGCTGTTCCGTGGCAGGGTCACAGTCCTTCACCTTTGAGCCTGGCCGGATGGATTCCTGGTGCCACCTGGGTGTCGACATGAAAGTCGTTGGGGAGAAAATCCTCACAACTTGGAGGGGAAAGAAATGATGAGTTTGAAATCGCCAAAGATCCAAAGCGAAAATTATTATCTGTGGGACTGATATTAGAGCCGTTTTGGAATGTGAAAACTGACACTGGACATTCGTATCGATGCAAGATGCAAGATCATGCACAAAATTCCACCAGCACATCTGACATTGGTTATGTATGGATATGTTATCAGAAGATCACTATGGTCTTTGTGGTCTTGAACTTTTTGCGAATCCTTGAATGTTCTGAGCAGTTCCTGCTTGATCTGCTCGGCACTGAGGTATCGTTATCCCGCTCTGTCAGGCTGATGTCTCAACGGCTGACTTGGGGTCCCCAATTTGCAGAAACACGTGCTGTTGGCAATGTACACATATGTACGCGTACAAACGCACACGCGCACGGCGCACTGTACATGCATTGGTACATGTTTACATATATTTAGATAATTGTATATATATATATACAGATATGTATACATATATATATATATAATTATATATATAATTATATATAATTATATATATAATTATATATATATATAACTATATATATGTGTGTGTGTGTGATATCATATAGATATACACGTAGAGATTTAAAATTTAGATATATAGAGATATAGGGATATATAGATATGAATACACCTGTTCATAATTGTTCATATATAATTACACACAAACTTGAAAATGAACAAATACAAACATATATACACATGTGATCCCATATGTATAAATTGTGTTTCTAGATGTGTGTCGCATAAAATCCCGTTGCTTCAGTTGTTACCCGGCCATGGGGCTTGCCGGGCTTGCTGGCGCCTCGGCACCTGAAGCTGAAAGTGCAGGTCAAGTCCTGTGGTCGCGATGCGACTTGCGGGTGATGGGTGATCGATATTGACGGATGATCTGGTTTTATCTGGGGAACCAAGTCGTTTCTCCGAAAACTGGTTTTATTGTTCTTGCCAGCTGTCTCATAGTTTTCATAGACTGTTTTTGAAATGTGTCGAATGGGCTTCATAGAAACTTTATATTGAAAGCTCTGATCTTTAAATCAAACGAATTGATTTATTTTTGGAGGTCCACGATTTGACCCTAACTGGTGTGACCCCGGCTGCAGGTCGATCCCACAATCCATCCTTAGCATCCTCTGGCGGTGGCTCATAGGGAGGGCATGTCTGCAAATGACGCCTGGGCAAAATCGTGAGATCCCACGGGCAATCCAATGATCCCAACCAGAGATTCTAGCAGTCTACCCTCTGGTAATTTAACGTAGCTATTGAAAATGACCATTTATAGTGGATTTTCCCATTAAAAATGGTGATTTTCAATAGCTATGTTAAATTACCAGAGGGTACCTATGATATTCAAGCTGGCAGTCTACAATTAATTGATATGATTACCGTGCATTGGATGCCTTCTGATCCAGTGACACATCAAAATTGCAATTTGTGGTTCCCCTTTTTCTTGCTGGGGTTTCACCAATCGCGGGCATTGGATGCCATTGGGAGATCACCAGCCGTAGCTTGGCCTTCTGTGACCTACCAATGTGTTGTGGCGCCGTTTTGCCAGGTGACTTTGGAGGCCCAATGCCCTGCAAACCTGAAGTCGGACAGCATGAGAGTCTATTTTTTTATGTGCTGTGCCATGTTCAAGTTACCCCGGATTTGTGGACATTTGTGGACTATGCCGCTATGCCCTAGAATTTACCATAAATCACTGACCTGAATTGAGGTATATTAATGTCTATTAAGGCCATTTGGGGATGGTGATTATATTCAGTTCTTCCAGTGACCTAACCATCATTCCAGTGACCTCGTTATTGGATCATCCCACCAGGGTGAAAATATCCTGTGATCGATGGCCCAATCATGTCATGAACAAAAAACAAAACGTGCCCAGGTGAGTTGGATTTCTCCAGAATTCGTGGCAACTTCAGTGAAATATGATGATCTATGATGATCTATATATATATTATATATTATATATATATTATATATGTGTGTATACATATTTACACATATTTTTTAAACAACAACATTTGGCAAACCCAATAGTAACATGTTATGAGTATACCTTCTTTGGGGCAAGGTGTTCATCATCCACATGCCAAAATTTGGTACAGTAAATGGGGTATGGGTCAATACTGGGTTTGCCAAATGAATGTGGTAAAGCATGGTAGTTAAACCCCTTGGAAAGCTACGTGTTCCAAGGTGTGTCGGTTTATTTCAACTTCAATCGTAAAATTTGGTGTGGCCTGATATGGGGCAGAGGATGTGCAGCATTTGAAATTTGCCCGCAGGAGCGAGGTGGCATGAGATGCCATTGTTATCTAGGTATTGACCCCCCAAAAAAGGAGCTCGTTTCTTGTCTTAAGACACCCGAAAACCTATGGTTCATCATTTGTTCACCTGAAAAATGTCAACAAATGTGGTTCATGGTCATTTTTCCATCATTTTTCCATCATTTTTCACCTGAAACATCTCAGCAAAATGGAGACTTCTAGATCTTTAGGGAGATCCTCTGGCCTCACCACACTGGCGCGTTCCTTGCGCGCCTGCATCCAATCGTCGTTCCACAGGCGCCGGAGGTGGAGGCGCCCAGCCTGTTTACATCAAAAGGTGCCCCTTCAAAAGGTGATAAATGACAAAAGAACATCACACCGGAATCTGTACAATTAGTTATGTAATATAATTATATATATATAATATTATATATATAATATTATATATAATATATATATATATATATCTGTGTGTGTGCATGTATCTTCCAAAAAAAAATCATCCATGATTCATCATCTGGTATCTTGTCATCTGGTATCTTGCTGACCTCTGCTTTTTTCCAAAAAAGTCCCAGGGCTGTGTCATCCTCGGTCCCGAGGGAGATCTCCCGACAGATCTGGGCGACCCCACGGCCGAAGTTGATGCTGATCAAGCTCTGCAGGAGCCTTGGGGTCCGACGAGTTTTACAGATGACCTGGATAAATGGCTTGCGAGTAGCAACATACCAAATAGATCCAAATATATCCAAATATACCAATGAGTACAGAAATCTCATGAAATTCACCACATATCAGTGGGCTTGTAATCCCACCACGTCCCCAGCTACTAACGAATAGGGGGCTGGCTTCGCCCACGGCAGCCGTCTGTCATCTGATCCATGATGCCTCGGGGATGGGTCGATACTTCTGCGACCATTTTGGGGGATGAACATCCGCCAGCTATTTTGGTGTCAGGGCATCAGGATGACTTGACCCATTGCCAAAGGTTCCGGTCCGGACCTCTCAAAGCACATAAGAGATACGCACCAGTTACTACAGTAGGTATGTATGCACGTGGAAACTTTGAGATCCCGGATAGCCAATTCTCGTTCATACTCAGTGCTGATCCATACCCAACCCCCCACCTGTATCCATCTGTGACATCACCGTTCAAGCGTTGGTCAACTGCTGAGTTTCATGCCAATCAAATCCCAAGTACTCCATGTAGCCATCCCCTGTTTTCACCTGTGCCCAAGCGCAAAGTGCTCGCAGTAGCACTGTCCAAGATCCACACCATAGACATCCATAGACCATAAATTGCTGGATATCTGAAAGGTGTCTGATTTGGTGCCTGGTGCCCTCCCTTGATCCATGTTGAATTGTCCATCCCATTTCCCCATGTTTCCCCCCAACATATCCCAACTCCTGGCCTCAAGAACACCGAAGCCAAACCAACCTCCGAGAAAGATGCAATCTGGACATGGTAGAATTGCAACAACTTTACTTTAATGTTACCAATTCCAATCTAAAGAGTTTTGACCACGGGCCCGTGGGCCCGTTGATCAAGAATCTCTACTTTTGTTCCCCCGCAGTTGACCAACCAACCAATGAGGAAATTGCACTTTCCTAAGATATCCTAAGGGCAGGATGCAACCCAAGATCACCCAACCAAGAACTCCTCCTGTCCTTCTGTTTCCTCCCTGACAGGGTCAGATAGCTTCAGCAAAGCATGCCGAAGCCAGCTGTCTCCCCATAAGAAAGCTCCTTCTTGCGGTACTTGACCAAAGTACCCCACTGCCAGTTAAATTGGAGCAAATCGAATGCTTTGATCGCTAGATGCCCTGCCTTCTCACAACCTATCAGTACGGATCATACCCTCTGGTAATTTAACATAACTATGGAAAATCACCATTTTTAATGGGAAAATCCATGAAAATCCACTATAAATGGCCATTTTCAATAGCTATGTTAGTTTACCAGAGGGTAACTGTCAGAACTGGTTCTACCAGGAGCCCAAGTTTTGCCGCCTGCTGATGGCTCCACATGACCTGCAACACAGGTAAGGTGCCAGACCTTTTGGGTGTCCATCCTGATGATTTTCACAAAGATGATCCATCAACGTTAAAAAACATACCAGTACAAGTTCAAAATGTTAGAATTGGTACACGTCAGTAGCATATCAATATTCTTCAATTAGTCTATGATAATATCGTGACTATTTGACGTCATTATAATGTAATTAATACAATTCCGTGTATGATACAGAACAGGACCACTTCCAAACACCAGCCGTCCCAGGCCTCGGCTGTAGACACCACTGGCTTCAATGCTCTCGCCATTCCTGGCGCAAAGTCAGTGTGGGGAAACCCGGCCAGTTGCAAAACTGAGGGAGCGCCTGCTGATCCTGCTGTGAGTAGTCACAGTTGAACGGGTGCGGAAGGTGTCCATTCCCCAACATCGGTGATACTGTCGTTTAATTCTATTCGCTTCGTCATCCAAAAACTGAGACACCTCACTATATTCAAGTTGGAAATAAACAAATAACAACAAATATCTGACACCACTAGACACCACTAAACACCACCTGCCAAATCATTTATTGCCTCCGCGCCCACCTCAGCTCCCAAGCCCCCCTTTTCCTCTCAGAAGTGCTTTGCTTCAGCGCAATGGCTAGCACTTGGTTCAGCACCTCATGAGATCATTGGGATCCCATGGGCAGATGAACAGCGATGAACAGCCGACCTGCGGGACCTGCAAAACCTGCCCCCCTGGCACCATCTGGCACCCCTGCCGGCAGTTCATCCGGCAAACCAGCCGAAACGCCCAGGGCATCGCTCGGCCTGGCAAAGTTGCTGTGAGATTGTGACCTCCAACTGACATTCGAAATTCTATCGATACTATCGGCAGTTCAGCAAATATTCTGACATTTTTGACACTATATCCGACAGATTTCCTGTTCTATCTGGTACTGCACATATTCTGACATTTTATCTGGCACTCTATCTGACATATATTCTGGCGTGTTTATTTTACATTGTATCCAACATTCTATCTGGCATTATTATCTGACATATAATCTGACATTCTATCTTGCTTTATGTGGCAGTCGATCAGATATTATGTCACATTCTGTCTGAAATTTCATCTGGCATAGTGTTCGGGTCTGGCGAGGCCCGGAGAGCTCTCGAGCTCGCGATAGAGAAGCGGAGTATAGGAGACTGGCGAGGAAGCCGGCGATGAAGCTAGGAGCTTGGCGACGTGGCAAGCAGGGAAGGAGAGGAGGAAGAGGAGGGAGGGAGGAAGGAAGGAAGGGAAGCGAAGGAAGGCCAAGCTGAAAAAAATCTAGAGACCCTGACCTGGCAGGTGCGGATTGTAGGATGAACAATGAACGTCAAAAAGAGCATTGTAAACTCTCTGATTTGACTGCAGCACAACAGCAAAATTGTTTTGTTTTCGGAGATCCGAACCCACAAGTCATTTCCTCAACATACTGAGCCAGGTGAATGGTGGAAAAACTGATTCGCGAAAGGATCAAAAAGGCACAAAAACCCAGGTACGTATGTCCTAAACTAGGGGGTGGAACCAACAAAAAGCATTATCCAAAAAACAAACATATGATGTGATATGACATGATATGATGATATGATGTTAAAATGATATGAAGTGCGCATGGCATCTCTGCAACATTCTGCAAGTATACAGTATACTCATCATCATCATCATCATCATCATCATCATCATCATCATTGTATCAGTTCGAAGCAGGATGAACCATGTATGCCCCCATGAGGCCCCGACGCTGGGACGGTTTTCACTTGAAAGTTGCCAGTCCTTGGCGAAGTCGCCGTGATAATTACCCCTGAAACGAAGCTAACGGGCCCAGGGTAAAAACGAGTTATATACCCTCTGGTAAACTAACATAGCAATGGAAAATCACCATTTTCAATGGGAAAATCCACTATAAATAGCCATTTTCAATAGCTATGTTAAATTACCAGAGGGTATACCCAATGTTTGCTAGATAAATTGGGTCATGAATCAATCTACCGAACCAAGGTTGGCCCAGATCGCTTCTATTCAATCAGATAGAGAATCCGCCCGGTTCAAACACCAGGCGTTTCTTTGAGAATCTGCTGCCACGTCACTCTGCGCTATCAATGCTGAAGTTAAACGCCTCCAGGGCTGTTGCATCCGGGATACTAACTCAACAGTCTGGTGGGGCTGGCTGGATCATCCCAGGAATCGCAACTATTCCGCGGTCCCCATGTGAGTTTCATGATGTCATGATGTTTCATGTTACAACTGTTGTATACCCTCTGGTGAACTAACATAGCAATATAGCAATGGAAAATCACCATGCTATTCATGGGAAAATCCACTATTTCTATAGCCATTTTCCATTGCAAACTGTTAGTTCACCAGAGGGTAACTGTTGTTTTGCCGTTCGACCCCTGTCCTCATCGCACTTTTTCTGCGCTGTGCCGTGCTTGTTTGCCACTTTGGAGCCCAGCCGGCGGATCCGAATTCTTGACGCCCAGCAGGTTCGGAAGCATCAAACATCAACGGTCCCGTGGATGTTTTAACGTTAAAATCTGTTAAAATCACCGAAAAGGCCCCGTTTTTTGGCATGATCAATCATGATCCCAAAAACAGGGCTAACTCCAGGCTGGATGGCTGGATGGTGCTGAAATAAATGCGTTTTTTAACCTTTCCCCCCAAAAACAGATCGTTCCAAGTAGGATGGAAAATCCATGAAAATCCTAACTGCCAACATCTGCCAACACATGCCAACACACCTGGGATTTCTCCGGATTGGGGTCATCCTCTTCCGAAGTGCCAGGACCACAGTGTCATGGTTTGTGTTTCTGCGACCGTCTTAATCGCCCATGTCTGTGGAAAATGTGTACAAGATCGAAATTCATTGACGGCAAGGGTGGCAGACACACCATTCCAACAGCTTGCGTGATAGATGTTAGAAGTCCATCACTGAAATGAGGCTAAGCTGGAAGCACGCCACCCTTGATCACCCTTGAACCTGATGCCACTGTCTGATTAGTCATCTGTCATTACCAAAGCAGCTCCAGCCAGTATCCATCGTATCTCCTCGTCATCGGGATCCATTCTCACATTCACCTCAGAATCTGGCTGCACAGTGGGCACGCACAAGCATGGACCCGGATCACTTCACAGTGGTACTACCTGTTGCTGCCGGGACTTGTTTAAAAGGTGTCAATCTCTGCATTGTTTTGGAGACAGCCGATGACGTGGCTAGATGGCTAGAGTATTGCAAGCTCAAAACTATTTGTTGGTTGGGACATGTTGCGGGATCATGTTGACATATGGCAGTGTGTCAAAACCTTGTACCCCTTCTGTTCACATCAAAATAGCTGGGATTTATGGATGTTCATCCCACTAAAAATGGTATTTTCATAGGTATTGATCCATACCCATATGTTGACTACGGTTCATCTAATCAAGTTTTCCCCGGCATTCGTGTTGACCTCTTCCCCTGGCACCTGTGTCACAAAGGTGGCACCACGTTCGGAGGTGATAAAAACGGGACAGCGATACATGTTTTCCCAGCTCCTTGGAGGCTAGGCCGAGTCGTGATCCATCCCCAAGATGGGTGATATCCCCTTGGCTATGGCAAATCCCCTTAATCAATGGATTGGTTTAAGGGAAAACTTACAGGAAACCATAGATTTTCCCATGAAATATGGGGTTTTCCGGTTAAAATGTTCCCTTAATCCAATCCATTGACTTAAATAACCAATGTGTGGCTCTCGATGGGAAAATCGGATGGCTCAAATACTCTGAACACGACTCTCGTGTTTGGTTTTTGTGAAATCCCCGAAACAATCCCAATTGTTCACCATGGTATCGTTGAATCCCAAATGCCTCGTAAACTACCGTTGCCATGGAACACTACCATTTGAATAGCAAAATCAACATACATTGATCATTTTCAATAGCTATGCTATATGTGTGAAATTACGAGAGGTATCTGTTCCATTGATAGGTGTTTTTCCCAGCTATAAACCTCCGTTCCTAAGAGATTTCCCAGCCAGCCACGTGTGATTACCGGAGGGTGTATATCCCATTCATAGTATGCCAGTAATATCCCATTATATTTTCATTATTGTCCGATATTGTCCGTATTAGTCCGTATAAAACAATCTTAAAGCCGGCCCGTGTTGCCTTCTGCAGGACGTTTGATTACCAATATCCCATTAATATCCTATGAATAGGCTATGTTCAATGCTATGTTAAATTACCCTCAAAAAAAAGGTAAACCATATTCGTCCCGGTATTCATCTCTATGAATGGATATTAAGGACACACCCATTTTGCAGATGTGGGAGGATATGTCCAAGATATCTCAGATGAGTAAAGCAATAGTACACCATCCCTAAACTTACCATCTTCATGGCTGGGATTAAAACATATCAATAAACCATCATGATTTATGGTGATTTATGGTGATTTACTATGGTTTTCCAACATGTTCCAAGATATCTCAGAGGAGTCTCATCTCTTCAATGTGAACGGAGTAAACGTTCGCCACCGGCATCTCCGGATGAAGTTCCTGCGGCGAACTTCAACTCGCAGGCCCGGTATGTCAGACGTGCACATGTCATGTGAAAAATGATTAACCATTGGAATATGTGTATAATATATATATATATATATATGTGTGTGTGTAATGTATGTATATATGTATGTATGGATGATTAACTATAGTGATCAACCATGCATGATTTTTAATATATATATATATATGTGTGTGTGTGTGTCTGTATGGGCAAATGTACATATATACATATATATATATAGGAAGCACCAGCTCCTGAAAAGGATAGAAAAGCAACATCCTGCTGAAATGATGGAAAGTATATGGGGTTCTTACGGTTTTGGGGGGCTAACTATAACCATATTTGCATATCTACAGTGTATGAGACTTGGGCTTGCAGGGTCCTTCATCTTGGAATCCGAGACATAGCCCTCATCGTCTCCTTTGCCCTCTTCCCAACTGGTCCCTTCTAGAAAGAGGCCGTGGATGTGGACACCTGGGTTTGCAAACCCCCAAAAAAAATCCATGGGTTAACCCGAAAAGATACCACAACCAGTTTGTCCGGTGGGGCAATCATCGGCAGAAAAATCTATTTTTTTGCTGAAAAAATGCATCAAAACATAAAAATTGTTCAAAACACCAGCGAGACACCATTGTTAGGATGGCTCACCACATCTGAGGGGTCCATAATGTTCCTCAGATCGACCAGGTGGGAAGGCGGTTAGCTGTTGATCCCTTCAACCTGGTACAGTGGGCAATGCCATGTTTTTTGGGAAACCATCTACAAGTTGGTAAATGTCCTAACAAAAATTACCAGAGGGTATATCAACAAAAACGAATATCATTTTCGCATCACTCTCCGGGTGCAGCTGGAACAACGTGAGGGGCATTTGGGGGCATTTGGGGGCATTGTCAAAAAAGCTGGACTTGAGCAATTGGAGGGTCGTTCAACGATTGACACTCGCAAAACAATGTTCCCAACCACTCTCCCAGATCTCCAGTTACGTCCACTTCATCCGCACCCTGATGGCTTTAGGTCATGTTGGGCTCTAAATGAGGCTATATGTGTATATATACATATTATATATATATATATATATATATTTGTGATATGTAAGGATATGTCAGTATATACGCAAGCCACAGGTTGGGTAACATATGGTGAACATTTCTTCAACACATTCAACTAGCCACCAGCTCGCCACCCTTAGCCACCCAGCTCGCCGCCCAGGCGTCAGAAAGGTGGCACGGTTCGTCATGAAATCCAGAGGCAGCTCCTTGGACCTCGCTGTGACCTGCATCACAGCTGTCAGAAAAGCCATCGGGTTGAAGAGCCCGGAGATCCAGGTCGACTTCAACACGCCATTCCTGGGGTTTTGGTTTTCCGGCAATCTGCGAGCTGTTTGATTTTTGGGGATTCAAACTGGTTTTGAATGGGAAATGATGTTTCGTGATGCTGATGGAGAAGTTTATCTATTAATATCCAATAAAATCCAATATCTATCCAGGTGGCATTCATCTGAGGGCAGATGGGCAGGGGGGAATGGGAACGAAGAAAAGGGGTAATGAAACTTCGTAGATCTTTGGGAAGGCGGGAAGGCACGATGACATTTTCAGAAAAGCAATATGTTTCAGTTTCAGCGGGGAAATCTTCACGGTTCCCGCCAATTTTGGGAACATCAACAAACAATAAAATCAATAAATGATGTTCAATGATTACAAACTATGTTTCTATATGTTTCTATTCACCTTGCAATGGAGAAAGGGTGCTAGTTCGGCTAATCCCTATTTCCGACCGATGATGACTAATGATTACTAACGATTTCTAAACAAAACATGATTACCAGCCCTCCAAAAATCTCCAAGTTTCAGCACCTCAAAACCAAGTATCCGATCGATGGTCCACTCGACCAGCTGCTGCATCCGACTCAACAGGTCCTGGGGAACGGGAACACCTCACTTTGGGAGTTGTGCATTTTCATGCTTTTTATTTCATGAAATGCATGCGGATACTCATGCCTGTAGATAATTCATATCAATAATCATTAATGCATCACAAATATGAGGGGAAACTCAATATGCTAATCCAAAGTCCATATATACCTCCTCGTACTTCATGGGGTTTTCGACAACACTATCATTTTACATCCTTTTACCACATATGAATTAAAATGGTACATCCAAATCCTCTAAAAACCCAACCCGGAGCCGTCCTGAAACCAGGCCCCCAAGGGCTTCAAGGAAGGATACGCCAGCGCCCTCCAGGAATCATAGACTCGATTCAGCTGTAGACAGGTCGAGAGATTCCTCATCGTTTTTTCGTGCCGGAGGGGTTTTTGTGGCATTTTATGCTCTAACCCCCTGGAAAATAGGAAAGTAAAATCCGACGAAAGCAGTGAAGAATTGCTTTTCCGTCTTTTATGATCTGGTTTCTGGAAGTCCTTGACTGGTAGTTGAGCCACCCACCAGTTGAGGATACCCCTCTTGTTTAAGTACTCTTTCAGATCCTCCACAAACATGTCATTTTGGCGCAGGGTTTGGTACTATTGACGCAATTCTTGGTTGGGCAGAAGGTGAGGTGTCACTCTATTATCAACCAACCAGGGCAGCAAGGATGTCTGCCAGCAACAAGAGTTGTGGACCAATTGGGGGTCTCAGCGACAATGGTGAGGCATAAGTTTAAACATAAAAAGGGCCATGTCAGTACCAAAATAACTGACGACGAAGAAAACAAGTACAGCGAACATTGTGCCCACACAATTGGGAGCGGAACCTATCAGCAGTGAAATGTTGATCCAATCCACAAGTTGGGGGCGGAACCCAGCAAAATTCTGGATGAATGACTATTTGGATCATTGGGACAGCTAGGATAAGACCACTATTTTTGACAAACATCCTGATAGCATCTCGGCAAAAACTAGTAATATGGCCAGATGATGTTTTTTTTTTTGCACCCCAAAACGAGTCCACTGAATTACACGTGGCAAAAGAACGGCGACCCCCTGGAGAATCGATGGCCTCTCTGGTAGACAATCAATGCGAATGGACATCAAATTCAAATGAAGTCACAATTTTCAACTCACACACACACACTGTATGCATATATATATATTCATATATACACATGCTATATACATGCATATATATATATATATATATGTAAGTGCTTATGTATTTATATGGAAGTTTCCATAGATGCGGGTAACGCCACATGGATGGTTTACAATGGAAAATCCTTGAGGATTGGGGGCAATGTACCCCAATTTTAGATATTTTAGGAAACCTCCATATCCAACTATCATGGTATATCATGGTATATCTATCCATTCATATCCAACTATTCATTATTAATCATTAATGGGTATCTCCAATTATAGCAATGTTATATTAAAAAACACATTATTGATCATTATTCTTTTTTATTAACCAATTATTCACCAGTATTAACCACATTAATATCCAACTATCCATTAACGGATATCCAGCTATAGACACTATAGCAATGTTCTATGTATAAGATACTATCGGAGAAAAAAAAATCTATATCCAACTATAGATACAATAGTTGTACTATCCATGAATGAATGTTCTATGAGTTCTATTAGTTCTACCATCTGGTTATTTAACATAGTCATGGAAAATGGCCCATTTATAGATGGTTTACCTGGGTTTACCTATTATAAATGGTGATTTTCCATGGCTATGTTAAATAACCAAATGGTATTTAAAAAATATGCAAAAAAATCGCCAGGCCAATCGCCAGGTTGAGCATCTCCATCCGCTCCGTGACGTTGAGGGCCCCCGAGATGCCCAACTCCAACTCGGTCAATTGGCTCCTTATCTGACCTGAAAAAAACATCCAAAAGCCATTGGAAAAAACAGAGGATGATGGCTGATGATGGTTAATAATGGTCAATAATGTTTGATAATGGTCAATAGTTTTTGATAATGCTCAATATTTTTTTTTGTTAAGAATTGTTGATAATGGTTAATAATTGATCATGGTTAATAATGGTTATGGTTGAGAATGGTAAAACAGGTCATACCTGAATCATGTGCCAAAACTGGTTTTGTTTATTTAAAGCTCCAGTGGACTATGACAGATTCTGACATGATGATGGGTGATTTTGGGGCACAGTGATTTGAGGTTCAGTTCCAAACCGGCAAAACCGGCAAAGAAATTCAAGAACCACCAGTTAGCTGAAGAATGCTAAGACAAAAAAGAAAAACTTGACACCGCAAGCCAGCGACCCACCAGCAGATTCATTCGATCACTCTCCTGCGCTGTGGGTTGAATGTCTGTGGGTTTCTCTTCCTCTGAAGAGAAAGGGCTGAAAAAAGAGAACAGAGCTGGAGACAAGCATGAAATGAAAGGATCAACCCCTTCTTAAACTTTTGAGCGCACATGGGGGGATGAGGTTGAAGTGGCACTGTTTTTGCCAATCACATCCACTCAGGCCATCCCAGCACTTAAACCAGTCATCCCTGCGCCTGTAGTGAGGTGATTACCTTGGCTCCAAGCTTGACCCATAGCCACCATATCAATCCATATCATGGTATGCGGTATGAGGCTTTCCCACCCTCGGATACCCTCATTGCCTGAAGGTCAATGGTCAGTATCTGGGGGTATTCATCCCGTCTTCTGAAGGGCAATTCACTCAGTGACTACCTGCTGGTGCCTCTGGTAATCTAAGGTGGCAATGGAAAATCGCCGAAATCACCATCTGGACTGGTTGGAATAGCGTAGGATGATCTCTCTGGGCGAAGTTCAGTTGCCATGTTCAAGTACCGGAGGGCAACCAGCTTGCGAAACTTCACGGAGCAACTCGCAAAATGACAATATCCCCCAAATCATCCTAAATAAATCCAGGTTCTTCCATGTTTTCCCATCTTTGACACATATCTCAACCATCACTGGTGAGGTGGGCCACCCAAATCGATCAACGTTCCAGGCGGCATAGGGCGTGTAGTCCTCCTCTTTGAGTCGCCCGCGAATCTCCACCATGTCAAGGTCAGGGGGCAGATCGTCCTGCCATGGGAGCTTCGGAAACTCTGCGGGGGGGGTTCTTACCATGAAGGATCCCAAAATATCTCAAGTCACCATGGGGCTTCAATACTAAGTCATGGTTTTTGATGACTTGGATGATTTTGGATACCCCCATTTTGGGAAACCTGCAAATGGCATAAAATGGCTGTAGAACATTGGAAGAAACGCGGATTGGGAGAAAACATGGAGAATTGCATCAGGGACCCTGATGATTTTCATTGATTTCCTTGCATTTTGAGAGGGCTCGACGTGCAATCTCACCAACGGCATACTACATGAACAACAAATCTGAGTTTGGGTCAATATTATATTCAATGAATATAGTCTCTGGATGTCTCTGGCATCCGATTCTTGGGTGCATGTTTGGACTCATGCTTCGTCAACGTTCCATAATAAACATTCTTGCCTGTTTCCCGCAAGCAGCTTCTAGAAAGTCGGCGTATTGAGTCTCCAAGCTTCATTAAGATCTGTGGCACCATCACTGCAAACACATGCCAACTTAATAAGAAAAGCAAATGCGAAATAGTGTTGGAACATGGTGAAACCACCAAACCAATAACTCCAATAAGATCAAATTCCGGCAATGAAACATGTCAATGTTTTTTTTAGTTCGATAATTTTCCCATCTGTACCCGTTATCATTTAATTATAGGGCAATTCCCATGTTTGATAAAAGTGGAAAAGCAATCGCGCCCATCCTACGACCTTCAGCTTGGCTCGGGTCCTTGTACTTGGCAATATGTGGTGTGCATGCCACCAAGTCTAATGTGGCCGCAGCAGTATCCGCACCAGAGACCATCCTGCAGATAGGCATTCATCATTCATAATTGCATATTTATGTAGTGGGAGTTTGTATTTTATTTATTGGACATGAGATTTATCGAGATGATTTCATGGGACTTAATAGTACTTACTGGGGTTTCATGGGATGTAAGCCACTGAAACTGAAGCGAACTTTGGGAATTCGACTCTAGAGGTTTTGGCCCCCCAAACCTTTTTCATACATTTTTTCATGCGACCAATTGGCGAGTTCAGCTTCGTGCCACCCCCAAGCCTCTTCCCCCCGTGTCTAACTTAGCCGCCAGGAGACTGCACGGTCTTGAAGATGTTGATCCCTTGACTGGTCAAGAAGCCAATCTCTGCATTGGGATGAAGCCCAAAGAGCTGTGGCATCTCTGGTGGGAAGCGTTCTTCGATGAACCTCGTGGAGATATGTTGGAGATATGCTGGATCCCGAACTTTGGATTCGAGAAGTATGATATACCAAGATTGTGGCTGATTGGGTGTGTAGATCATCTACAACTCCAATTCCAGTCAGCCCCCGGATCCTAATACTTATTTAATAAGTTCTACCAATCCTCCCAGCCCCATTCTGCCCTTCCACATCTTCTGCTTCCACCAAGCTGCTTCTGATAGGCAGTGTACTCCAGTTTCGAGGCATCTGGTGACTTAAATCCAGGCGCCAGATTCATGTTGGACAGCAGCTCAGGCAGTACCAAGGTCAGCAGATAGGTGTTGCAGACCCGCCTGTCCCATTGATCTGTGATATGGCCCCCATACATAATCTCACCGAAGATGTAGCGGATGTCCGGCCATGGCACTTCCGAGTCCAGCCGATGAGCCTTGGGGTTTAAAACGCATGCCCCACGGGCCCCGTTTTTGCAAACGATTTTACTGATACGGTGCTTCGTTCAAAATGATGGACCATGATAAACCCAAAAATCATCCAAAACGGGGAAAGCAGTTTTTTTGGGGCAAATGTCGAGAAAGATCCAATTAAAGTGATCCAATAGCAAACGAGCTGCGTTGTTGAGGTAGTTGCACAAGACCTGCGCGCAAATCGTCAGATCTCCATCATTGAATGGATACTTCTTGGACCATCCTCGGACAGGGATAGCTGCGATGGCTGCGAGCTGGACAGGTGCAGCCCGCTAGAAATCATGTGAAATGATGAATCTTCTATCAGTCCCAGCCAACTCAAGTCACCGGGGTTGACAGTGGATTCCTCCAAAACAGATCGAATCAAATTGCCAAAACAAGTCACCTACCCCGACTTTTTTACCCAACAAACCATCAACAGGTCCGTTACAGCAGCCCGTTCACCACACACCCAAATGGGGACACCCTTTGGCACCTTGTGGGCCAAACTTCACCCGGCCCAAAACCAGGGCGTGGAAGAAGCAGAGCGCAAAGAGGGTCGCCTGGGGCCGTGGAATTCTGCGGGGTCGTCTATCCCAAAGAACCAAGGGTCCCAAGGGTCAGCTGGATGAATCAAGTATACTAATTATATACTTATATCTATAATATCTCTAATTATATATTGTATACATACTATAGTAATAGTTGTATCGAATTATAATATCATTAGCCCAAAAATCTAGAAAAAATAGGAAGACATGAGAGGTTTTACATGCTTTTACACTGAGAATGGTTGAGAATCTGAAAAAATGACAGTATAGCAACACAACGTCCCAGTTCAGGAAGATGCAAATGCGCCGCTGTTCTCTTTCATGCACTGAGATGAACTTTTTTCCGAGGAACCTTGTACTCTTTGGGCTTTTCACACGCTTCTATGTGCTCCTGCAGGATGGTAGTGATGGGCGATGCGTGAAAACCCCAGTTGCTCATGTTCAGCCAGGTGCTTACTTTAAGACCTCGGATCCCAACAATTTGAGCAGCGGAACACCAGGTGTTTTCTCGGTTTTTGGTGGTTCCAAAGTTTGGGGAACACATATCCTGACACCATATCCTCATATGGGGATGGGTCAAAACCCTGGTCCCTAGTGAACCCCAAAATAGCTGGGATTTATGGATGTTCATCCCACTAAAAATGTATCTATAGGTATTGACCCATACCCATATTATGATTCACCAGGATACCTCTGAAAGCTAGTCCCTGCGACTGATTTTTGTAAAACTTCACGCCTGAGAGAACTTGGCATAGGCACGCCGCAGGTTGGATTTTAGATCCGTGGGCGCTTCATCAGCTATCTTGATGCACCTCAAGGGCTGGAGCTGGCTATGAGCCACCCGTCGTTGGGATGTGGTGCCACCGCTGTTTCCAAGCGTTCAGAGTGCTCAGAATCCCTCAGTTTCACCCTCCATTGATCCACGTCCCAGCCACTTTTGAAGGATGGCTTCGGGCACCATGGGCCACAGGGGCCCTTGCAGGACACTGGGCGGCTCCGAGGTAAGGATGCACCTGGCCGGGTCAATGGGTCATTGGTCAACCTGTGCTGTTCAACTTGGAGACCATCCCTGTCGCATTGTTGCAACAAACTGACCATATTGAAATTTAGAGTCAGAGTTGAGAGCATAAAAGCGTAATTTTCGCATGCACCAGCGAGAGCACCGGTCGCGTGAGAGTATTTGCAAACCTTTCCAAGCCCCTGCAAGCGATTGGTTTATGATGGTTTATGCGTCATCCACCTCGCGATAAGCCCCTCAAAAACTGCAATTTAAGCCACAACAAATAGCCAGAACAGCCACACAACAGTCTCTGGGACTGATCCGACTAGAATCTGACAACCGCTGCACGTAAACTAAGGCCTGAAATCTGGATGAACAAATTCCTCGATGAGTTCCAGGACACGCTCAAGTGATTTCAACCAGTCCTGCAACAACACCGTGGACTGCCAATAGCCATCCAAACAAAACCAGCCGCCAATCCTCGGGCTTTCTATGAAAATTGAGAATAATGATAGTAAAATCCATCTGTTTAAGAGTTTAAGATAGTACGATCCATCCGTATAAAGATAATTAGTAATGTGCCGGACGTCTCTTTCATTCTCTTTCATCCTCCTTCAAGCCCTTTGAAAGGTAACCGATCACCGTCCTGCATGAGGTGGATGTTTTGAAGCACCACCCAATGGCCATCGCGCGCCGCCTTGTTCACCGCGTTTATGGCAACCATCTCCTGCCCTTGTCCCATGGAAATGTTGTTGAACATGCCATTGCCAAAACCTCCAGCGGTGGGCTGCAGGTCGGCATGAAATTGTCTGTCATAAAACATACAGGATTGGGTTCAGATAGTGGGGGACCAAAGTCAGGTTTGTTTGTGTCCCATCTGAACTCATGGCATAAGCCGCTAGCTGGTCTGGGGACTTCTCTTCATTCTGCTTTTTGCGTTACATTAGTGATCCCAATATTGATTTAAAAAGGAAACGCTGAACACTCTTGGATAGAATAGCCGGAAAATACCTTCATTTTACCCGCATCTTCTATTGGAGAACACTCTCAAGCCTCCAAAAAAAAAGGTTTAGGAAACATTGGACAAAAACACGCGCACACACACAGACATATTATACATATATATATATCACACATATTTACATACATATTTACACATATCATATCATATCATATCATATCATATCATATCATATCATATATCATATCATATCCATTCATATCATATCATATCATATTGTATGCAGTCGGCACATCCTTTCTCATCCTGTGGGATGTCCCATGATCGTCCGAGATGCCCAAACCGAGACGATGTGCCGTCGCCTCAATGGTCGGTGTGGGATCTGTGCCTGACAGGATGGGAGCTACAGCATGTGGCTATCACCGAATGATCCAGGCAGAAGTATGTCGTAGCCCGTGATTTCATTTGGGTCATCTTAGATCATCTTGTGCTCATTGACTCATCATGTTATATTGAGTGTTGATGATTTATGATTATTTATTCATGTCATGGGAGTTAATCCTCTTGGTTCAAAGAGTGGTATAGTATGGAAAGGTTATGCTTTGGAATGGCGCAGGTTTCCAGGACTGCCAGTGTGGTAAGCCCCTGAAGGGCACGAAGGTGCCAAGCTTTCACATCCATTGGCATCAAGCATTTACCTGCAGCCCTATCATCAAATTTGGCCATCCAAACATCTGGACATATCTTTTTCATTCTTTTTCCAAGTCCAGATTTCATTCTCCCATCTATTCTCCCATCTATCTACCTGGGAAGAGCACGAAGAAGATGGGCGTCAAACAGGTGGATTCCTCGTAGGTCTGCATCATATCGAAGGGCAGCTGCTCGATGAACTCCGGCCCGAGGTGATCCACAACGAACTGCGTCAGCGCAGCACCGATGCGGTCCGGCCGAAGCACACGGAGCAGGAAGAGGCGATGGAACGAAGACCTTGGGGACGGAAGATGTTGGAACAAAGGAATGACACCAAGGGAAGAATCTAAAGGAATTTGGGGGAACTGTATGATGGCACTTTTCTTTCTGAGATTGTTTAGTGAATTGTGGAGGTGGATGAAAGCGATGTCACTCGAAAATAGATGTAAACAATTTGTAAACTAAGTTATATGTTCAACTGTCCCTTACCCATCCCCAGCCAGCCGCAACCTGCCAGCTTCCGGTGGTATCCAAGGCACAGTTCGCGGCACTCGCGGGGAAGATCTGCTGACTCGGCTTTCTCTTCAGCAAACCAACGTTTCCAGCCCAAAGAGTCCTGGCCGTGGCATCCGGATGAGATGATTTTGCTGGACTATTGTTATTGATGTGTATATAGATAGTTATTCATAGATAGATAGATTAGATTAGATTAGATTAGATTGGATTTAGATTAGATTAGATTAGATTAGATTAGATTAGATTAGATTAGATAGGTAGGTAGATAGATAGACAGACAGATAGATAGATAGATGTTGTCATAGCCATCAGCAAAATTTTGAAGCCAAAAGGTCAATGGATACGTTGTGACATCTTCTTCAAGGATATCAATGATGTGGAATCATATAGGTTGACCAAATGGATCTGATGATCTGATGATCTGAGTGGTATGGTGCGGTCTGCCTTATGATATTAGCCGCATATCTTATCATATCTTTAAGTCTTTACCCAGGAATATAGCCACCATACATCCAGTCTTGGTCCATCGGCTCAGTATACCCTTCAACCAGCACTGCCAGCGTCGTCGGGGATCACCGGGACCTGCTCCAAGGTGTTGCACAACGAGTGTGAGCCCGTCTTGAAGACCGGCAGGACTTCCAATCCACGAAGCTGTGCCCACTGATGTTCGTTCAGCCAACCTGGGAACGCTTGGCCGTTGAAAAATGACTGTTGGACCATCATCATGACTGTTAGACCGACTAGAGAAGACCATTTTGGATCATGCTACAACCATCTATAGCCTATAGCCAATACTTTTTCACTTCAAAGAGTTTGGAAAACTGAACTTTCGCAGACTCAGCGACTAGTGCCATGTGCCAATCATTTTTTCCAACTCTCAAGGCCTGCTTTCCACCACTCCCAGGGGTCACGTATCGTAAACACCAAGTGGCTCCGAGTGGTGTCTGGCATCGGGGGTGGATTGGGATCCACTGGCGCACGTATCAACAGGTTCAACTCCTCCATCTGGATGGCTCCTGCAACATGTTGGCAAGGACCCTGGCTGAATGGTCGGAGCTCCAAAAATACTGCAAACCAGCTGAATTATGATAGAATAACCATGATAATCAATATTGCATATTATCATACTGATACATCATGATCCGGGTCGCTGGTTTGGACATGTGGATGTGCTCCATAGAATTTGCGGGCATAACTGGCATAACTGTCACCAGTTTCGGGAGCATCGCCATACTCATCTCCCATCCTGCGCGAACCAGGATCTTCAAGGTCAACATGGAGGCCACCGTGAGTTTGTCCTCATCCCAACTTGGAGGTAGTGGCGGTGAAGCCCACAGTATTCCCGATATTGCCCGTGGGCGTTATGAAGCCATCCCCAAGTAGTGGTTGAACTCAGAAATCAGTTGGTAAAAATCGCTTTGGTTTCTACTATTAGTATATAGGGTTTTGTCCAAAACTTGTGCAATTCCTCCAAGAAGCTCACGGTTCATCAAACTTCATCAACATGTTCCATTTCATCAAACTGGGAACTTATTGACCTTCTTTCATGGGTCATCATTGTTTAAAACCATGTGCCATTTTCCCTCTTTCAAAATTGCAATCTAGTATCAAATAGTGCCATTTTGACAATTTTTCAGGAACACTCTACCCATTAACTATAGCTGTATCCCCCTAATCAACACCCATATTCGCTCTTAGTTCATATCAACACCCATTAATGGTTATATCATTCATATCATTCATGATTCATGTTCATTAATGGTGATTAAATGTGATTACATAATGGTGAATATATGGTGATCATATTGAACCATTTACCCTCTGGTAATTTAACAT
>Ga0126342_10003509_pt1 | contig 25948 bp, 25 predicted proteins | sample Cyp1metagenome_FD_92528 | JGI IMG/M metagenome (GOLD analysis project Ga0126342, IMG submission 92528) | Coral microbial communities from Lord Howe Island, Old Settlement Bay, Australia - Cyphastrea 1 metagenome | ecosystem: Host-associated > Invertebrates > Cnidaria > Coral ... | reverse complement strand
CGATCATGCATGCACATCCATTTAGTAGAGCTTGAGGCTATGCAGGCCGTTTCTTCACTACAAAATGGTTGCACAGCCCCAACCCTTAATTGACAGGTTTTTTTTTGTTATATTATAGGTGAATGATCTATAAATGATCCATGTCTTCCATAGCTATGTTAGTTTACTAGATCGAATGTTAAGGCAGAAACATGGGAATATGTTGGGAATGTGTAGCCAACTAATGAATTTACCCTCTGGTTATGACTAACAGTTTGCCATGGTTTGTTGATGGCCCAGTTCGAAATAGATGGTTTACCGAACTTAATAGCATGGTGGATCTTTCCATAGTTTTCCCATTAGAAATGCTGATGTTCCATAGTTTTCCCATTAAAAATTGTGATATTTCCTTAACAAAAAAACAGATGGTATTAATTGGGGATATATTGGTGATCTACCTTCTGGATCCTTATTGGTGAACAGTTTGCCACTGTTAAAATCACCGTGTTTCTATCGGTTTTTATCAACAAACTATACATGGCCATGTTCGATAGCTATATGAATTACTGGAAAGTAGCGATGTTGGATGGTTTTCACCGTTAAATGGTGATTTTTCATGGGACGTCATGGGAGTTTAATAAAGTGGGCCAGAAATTGTGATTTTTCATGGGACTTGTCATGGTTTTGTTTTTTTTCGGGGTCAATGTAACCAAACATGGTGTTTTAATGTGTTTTATATCATGGAATTTCATGGGCGCCGCCCATTCATGGAGACGTGTGGCCATCAAAGTTTTTCGCCGGGAAGAGGACGGTAGCACAAGCTGAGATCTGCTGAGCCACGGCCATTTTTTGGGGGTCTACTACTCACTATCCTCCATATCATGGTCAGCAATTGTCAATACCCTCTGGTAATTTGTTACATAGCTATAGAAAATCACAATTTTCAATGGGAAAATCAACTATAAATATTATAAATCACCATTTTCAATAGCTTTTTGTATGTTTACCAGAGGGTATCACCCAATTCTATGTGGTCGAAATCGATTGGAGCAAATGCTATTGGCATTTATTGGCATCTATATGGCTCATTGGCTCTTTCCCGTGTTTCGAAAGTTATGGATTTCAAATTGGACAGATTTACGACATGCAAACATAACTTGCAAACCTATCCAAGTCTATCCATTTCTGGTCTATGAAAAACATCAATCACATTGAATCATTGAATCACCTATGTTTTGCCATGTTTTAAGCCATTGTTCTTTTTTATTACGTGTTTTCACCATTAAAAAAAAAACACCCAGCTGAAGCCTTCATCAAATTTCATCAAGCCAGCGCAGGAGGTGCACATTGCCTTCAACAGCAGCCGTGGCTTGGCATGTTGCATCGACCTGCCCAAGCTCTCCGTGATCTCCACGGATCAGACTTACCGACCCCGTGACGATGCCGAAGGCCATGGGAGCCCGGCCGGCATGGGGATGGTGGTGTTGATCCAATCATGGGAAGAGGGCTTAGAATGAACACGAATGATGTCAGTGATGGTTTAAGATGCTTTGATATGCTTTGAAGTGCTTCAATTGGTAGAGTTCTGAGTTGTGGCCTTCATTTTTGGCTAACGGCAGCTAACGTTGACCCGCAATGGCAATTCAAGCTGGCAGTGCAAAATAACCAGAATTGTTTGGGAATTATTTAAAATGGTCGGTTAAAAAGAGTGCTTGTTCCTTTGCCACCTTGGACGAAATATATAGAAGGATTTTTCTTTTTGTGCCAAACTTATTTGAAGATTCACAACATCCGGGCTGGGGATCATATTAATCATCCCGTTGCTCAGGTGCCGTTGTGCCGGGCCAATCCATGTACAAAACCTTGCAGCTACAAAAGCTGAGTGTAAGCACCTCGTCGGACTGGAGAGGTCATGTTCATCGATTCCATATGTCCAGATGCGGCAGGATGTGAACTCGATGGGTGAACGTTGAACATGTTGAGAAGATTTCAGAAGTAGATCATCTCAAGAATGGCTTTGTTTCAGATTTGGAAACTGGAGGTGTTTTTTTTTGTGACCGGAGGAAAATTGGAGAGTCTACTTGGACGATTCTACGTGATATGGGTCATAAAGTGGACCAATCTTCTATTCCAAGAGACCCAGGGAGCATGCCCCTTCCCTTTGCTGGTTGATGAAAGGATTGCGTTCACTGGCGATGTTGCGGGACGAGGTGTATGCCCCAACAGATCCCAACAGTATGTTCAAATCTCCTTAGAAAGCTACAAAGTTCCTACATGTTTACAATATTTCGCAATATTGCACTTCTTTAGCCCGGTTCTTGTGTTTTTTTGTTTACTGATGTTCGCTCCATTCTGACATCAACCTTTTTCCAGAGAATTTATAGGGACCCCCAGTGATGGGACCCCTATTCCCATTATTTTACCATACTATCGGGGTTTCTTGCGATGGGAGTAGTATGGGAGTACTATGGGAATGGGATTCCCATCACTAGGGGTCCTTTCTGATGATGCATATTCATCCCGGTGCACGGTGCACCATGGACCACCAGGCATGTCGCCAGCGGGTAGCAACGATTTGGAGGAGTGGCGCTGTTTGGTTTATGGTTTTGGGGACTACTCTCAACTGCCGTAAACCGCCGGCGATGGTTATCACACATGGTTATCACACCATATCATGGTTATTTCCAAGGATGATAATCACACCGCCGGCGATGGTTATCACACCATCGCATTTTTGGTTTGGGTGTGTTTATCATCCTTGGAAATGGTTCCAAGCATCACACTCCATGATTGTCGATCACATTTTTACGGTCCCTGTCTCCTGAAGTCCCATTGCCGCCGTGAAGCGTGGCCTCAGTGCCGTTTGACCAATCTGGGAATCCCACCCTTAACCAGGCTCAACTAACGGCTCTGGGAAAGAAGGTTAGCTGAGCTCTGCTCCAATGGAGGCTAAGAAGATATTTGGCTGGGGATCAAAGACCCCAGAGAGGCAGAGAGAGAGAGAGATATATATATATATATAGGGAGGGATTTCATATGATTTCATATGTATATATCAATTATATTATATATAATTTAATTATATTATACAGCATGGCATTATTTCAATTTATTTCATATGTAATGTAGTTCAGAGACAAAAGTGCCAACATGGCTGGGGCAAAATGTGCCCCAGTTTGTTACCAAAACTGGTTTTAGAAGTAGGCTAAGCGTTGGCTTTGTGGATGGCAGATATATCGGTTTTCACAGGGTTTTTCAACACCATCCATTTCACATACGGAGGGGCACCGCACCAGTTGTGCGTTTTTGTAGGTCGGCATCTGTCCATCTGTTGCCGGACAGCCATTGCGGAGGACGCGGAATACGTCCTATGTCCAGTGAGCGCCAATCTGCAGCTGGCCCATGAGCCTGCCAAAAACCTCCTGAGACTCGGAGAATGGACCGGTTTTTTGTGGTGAAAAAAGGAAGGGTCCACTTCAGCTTCAAAGCCCATGACGGATCCATGTATGGTATATAGCAGGTATATAGTATATATATAGTGTATATATATATATATATAGTATATATATATAGTGTATAATAAGTATATATATATATATAGTATATACTAACATGACTGGGGTATATTGATGGGATCCATGGCACACCATATATAGCAATATACATGGATCCGTCATGGGAAGCTGCTTAAATCATCGAAAAAAATCGTGGTTCTCAAGGGGATGTCATGGGGACGATAGAATGGAGATGGACCATATGGGATGTGATGAATATAGGTGAATTATAAAGAGTTCACAACACCACTGATGATGCTTGGGACTGTGGAAATCACATGAAATCACCCCATGTTTTTTTCCTTCATCCAGGTTGTTGATTTTTGTATTTTTTTGTCCACCAGATTTCGGTCACTAAATTCTCTTCAAACTTCCATTTCGGTATTTATCCACGATGTCATCGTTTTCCACGCTGGTACGTCGGACACCCATCCGCAACTTGCTTCAGCTTCGCACTGGTGGCCTGTCGCAGGACTAAGAAACACAAGGCCCCTGGTCTTGACACCATCGTGGCAGAAGAGTTTCAGCACCATTTGGGTATGGATCAATACCTATTTTTTACCATTTTTAGTGGGATGAACATCCATAAATCCCAGCTATTTTGATGTGAACTACAGGGGTACTATTGGTTTTGACACACTGCCATTTGACCTATTTCTCTGATGGCTTTCACGCCCTCTTCCAGCATGGGTCCTCGCTTCTGAGCCACTGCAGTTCAAGGGCGTCATTCATTCCATTGCCAAGAAATCTGGTGCTCTGCCTCGGGAATGCGAGGCATCATGCTTCTTGATACAGTTGGGAAGATGTATCATGCCTTGATTCGGGCGCGTCTTTGATCCTGGGCGCAGACCAACCGTATCCCCACGCAATTGTCCCAGCTGGTCGATGGCTGTTCTTCAGAGGGCTTCTTCCGCACTGGGAAGTCTCAGCTGGTGAAGCCATTCGCCAGTTTGCTAAAAGGATCTAAACGGTGCAACCAACCAAATAGAGACATTTCATCAATGATTATCCCCATCCAGTAGTTGGTACCCAGTATCATGATTTTCCCCATGAACTGGCCATAAATTTAGCCACAGCTACTGCTTCGTGTGGGTCTGCAACTTCTACACAGACGATTCCAGAACTTGATGTACTTGGATGATGTCATGACACGTTCTCATCCTTGCCCACTTCAGCCCTTTCAGTGGATTGGTTTAAGTGAAGATCTTAACCGGAAACCATACATTTTCCATGTAGAATATCGGGTTTTCCAATGCTGTCCATTGTTTTCCTGTGAGTGATCCCTTATTAAACCATATTAAACCAATCTAAACCAATCGAAACCATGACAGAATAACAGCCCAATAACAGCCCAATAACAGCCCAATGACGGCCAGAAACGACTATATTTCATGGAGAAAAACCCTTGAAAAACAATTTATATAAACAAAACATTGAAAAACCATTGAAAAACCCATGGTTCCATGGTTGGAGCACTGGGCTTGGCTCGACTTTAGCCTTTGGCTAAACTCTTGGAGATGGCGATGGATGCGATGGATGCGATGGAGAGAGAGATGGTAAAACCGGGTTTTCGGATTTTCCCGTGACAAGCCACTTGGTGGCTCATCCCACTGCTCGTAAGTGGCTTATAACCGGATAAATGGGATTTTTGTAGGGCTAATCCACATCAATCACTGGGGTTATACCCTCTGGTAAACTAACATAGCTATTGAAAATTGCCATTTATAGTGGATTTTCCCATTAAAAATTGTGATTTTCTATAGCTATGTTAAATTACCAGAGAGTAACCCACTTACGAGCAGTGGGATGAGCCACCAGTGACAGCCTAGGAAGATCAAGTTGTTGGTGGCCACCGAAGAGTTGGCTGAAGTCTTCCTGCGACGTTCACAGGTGAAGCACCTGCGCACCCTGAAGAGTCACCTGGCAGCGACACGTGGGAAGTCATGGTGAGGACTTATAGAAAGATCTTAAAGTAACATGGATCCCAAGAAACATGGTAAATCTTTGTTGATCCGTCTGTTTACCCTCTGGTAATTTAACATAGCTATTGAAAATGGTGATTTATAGTGAGTTTTCCCATTGAAAATGGTGATTTATAGTGAGTTTTCCCATTGAAAATGGTGATTTATAGTGAGTTTTCCCATTGAACATGGTGATTTTCCATAGCTATGTTAGTTTACCAGAGGGTAAAGATCTTAAAGTAGCTGTAGAATCTGTAGACCTAAATGATGTTTTTAAGATATTGAACAACTTCCAAGATATCTTACAAGTTTGTGGATATATATATATATATACAATTATATATATAGGATCACATACGATGATATATAAAGAACAGCTCCAAAGACAGGTGCTACAGAACGAACCCTTTGACAAAACCAACGTCAAGAAGTCGTCCATCACAGGCGATCTCAATGAGGAGTCACGGCAGCACCAGCTGCTGTTGGTGCAGAGCATTGCAGGCCCGGGCCGAGTCGCCATGGGAATGACTCGACGGGCCGAGTCCGGGCTGCGGACTCGGTTTCTTGGGGGATGCATAATCTGGGGGATGCGCCTGGAGCACAGCCATAATATATCATAATATAAGCATAAACCACTTACTAATATAGGGGTTAGTATAATATATGTGATAACCAATGGGATGATGCACATTGATTTTTGAAATGTTGTCAGCCCAATTGAAAACCATACCGCAAAAGTGAATGGCTGGATGCTTGGATGTTTGACATAATGAATTGCAGAAACACAATAGGAGATAGATTGAACAGAACAAGCAAAGACTCCGCGCAAAGACAGTAGTGACACATTGGATTATAAGGTCCTCAGGGTTGACTTGGTAGAAGCGAGGGCGAATTCACCTAAATGCACGGATACTTGTTCACCTGGTTGAACGTTGCATTTGATCAGAATTAGCTTCCAGTAAGCCAACATAGATATGGAAAATCCACAGTATGTAGATTACCCTCTGGTAAACTAACATAACTGTGGACAATCACTATTTTTAATAGATAAATCAACTATTTCTATGGGCCATGTTCAGTAGCTATGTTAGTTTACCAGAGGGTATTTCCCAGGGAAACCCATGGATTTTCATGTGAAACAACTCGATGTTGCAATCAGTCTTTGGGCAGCATCTGGGATGAGGCCAAGGCCAAGTCAATGGATCCCAACAAACATGGTAAATCTTTGTTGATCCATCTGTTTACCCTCTGGTAAACTAACATAGCTATTGAAAATGACCCATTTATAGTGGATTTACCCATTGAAAATGGTGATTTTCCATATAGCTATGTTAGTTTACCAGAGGGTAACCCATGTTTAACCCATTTTAACCCCATGTTCGCGGATGAGATTCGCCAGGATCGCCCACTGAGAAGGATGCCAATCAGATCACCAAAGACATCAACGAGATCACCAAGGACGCGTTTGGCGTTGGCCGAAACCCATATGACCATTAAGATGGCCCAGTTAATACCAGTTATAAGATGTTATAAGTACTAGATAAACCCCATTTATAGAATGCATAATCCCATTTACAAGCAGTTATAACTAATAAATGGCCATAACTGTATGAACGTTGGCCGTTGGCCAAAACCCAGATTTGCTGTCATGTTTTTTTTTTCGAATTATTAGATGGTGTTTTTCATTGAAGAAACCTAGAGTTTCAAGAAGTGGGGTTGATTTTCAGTCACGTGCCACATTTTTTGGTTTAATTACCGTTACATATTTTTTGTTGGTATAGGGAGTCGATGGGTTGCCAAAATCATAGAATTGGATGATGGGAAAATTTACAGGAAAGCCCTATATTTGATGGTAAAAACCATGGTTTCCTGTAATTTTTCCCTTAAACCAATCCAGTGACAAAAACACCGACCAGGCCCAGAAAACCCCTGCCAGGATGCAGACAAGTCCATCGAAAGGTACACCAAGCTTTACGAGCGAGACATATCTCAGGAGCGGCCCTCTGGGGCCTCTGGGGCGCTGGAACCAGGGTAGATCCAGCGGTGTTTTGGACCCGGAAACTGTTACTGGGTCGTAGCATGAAGATTGTGGTGTGTCATGAGTTTAGGCGTAGATAATGCTATGTAGTAATTAGGTCATTGTCCCATTCGGTTCAAATATGTTTTGTTTTTTTGACATGTTTTGACCATATAGCCATATAGTTTGTTAAGGTTTTAGCCAGGCCCATGGCACGTTTCTAACTGCATTACCTTATATTTACTGTATGACATTTCAAAAGTGGATGGTTTCAAGTTGTTAGTGCGGTTCTTGGTTGCGGAACAACAGTTTTTGTTGTGCCTTTTTTTGTTGTGCCTTGGTTTTCCCATTTGAACGGCGGCTTGATCTCCATTTTAAATTAGTAACTAATGGGCTTTCATTCTTCATCTTAGGGCCTGTTATGTCATCTTCCGAGAATCGTCCACATGTTGGTCAACTTTCTTGCTCTGTTGGTGTACATGTGTGTCTCCGTTTCTTTGTTGGCCAAATATTCCCAGAAACCCAGTCAACTGTAGACATGCCATCCATGAACCCCAACCTATACGTTTAATTCTAAACCAACTTGTAGCTATTCAGAAATTAACTATCAATCAACTAATCAATGGCCATTTCAGGAACCTAAATTGGAGGTACCTACCATATATAAGGCCTATATAAGGCCTATGTAAGGGAATATCCCCAGAAAATATGGCCTTATATGGTACAGTACCTCCAATTGAGGATCCTGGAATTCCCATTGAACTAAGGCCTTCCGCATCATTTTCCCCATTGTTTGGGCCCAATAGCCTAATCCGCCCCGTGGTTTTCCTCGTCTTTATCCGAGGACTGCGAGGCGACGCGTCTGGCCCCCTTGAGCGACCAGGAACGACGCGAGCTGCAGGTGTTGGAGGCGATGATCCATGCGATGAGATAATGGTGATTTGTTTAATGGGCGATAAATGGGCGATTTTATGTGAGATAATGATAGATAATTAATGGTGATTTTATTGGAGAATTTATGATAAATCATGGTCCATCATGGTGATTGAATGGTGGTTGAATGGTGGTTGAATGGTGATTTGATGCGAGATGAATGGATAACTGGTGATTTTATGGGTGATAAATGGTGATTGAATGGTGATTTAAATGGAATATATATGATATAAATCGGAGATAATATCTGAGATAAGGGCGATTTTTCTGCAAGAAGTTTTGAAACGCGAATTGGTGTGGCTGAAATTGGGGATTGTTGAATGGGATTTTGGATGGTGATGTATGGTGATGTACAAAAAAGTGGGATTTAATTAACTGGTCTATTCTTAGTAAAGCTATAAGTAAATCCACCATCCCGAATGACTTTCCGGCCTTCTATTGGGTGGGATTCCAATCATCAATTTTCACAGGGGTGGTTTTAATGATTACTGACATCATTTCCTGTTAAATATGCCCCTATAGTTTTGATGGTTACCCCCAAAGGTACTGAAACATGGCTTTTGTGGACATTCCCATTTGGCAAATGGAAGTTTATAGTTGGGATAATTCTCAAACTAAATGGATGGATTTTCCAGCACGCTATGTTTAAGATTGCCGGAGGGTAACCTTTAACAATGAGATCATGGGATCTATGCAACATTCTGTCACATGAGTTAATCATGCTTGATGCGGTTTGATGGGATGTTGATAGGCATTAGCCGTCAGTTTTTGGGCTGGCTTATGGAGTTTTGACTGTCTAGCATGTGGGGATATTAATTGATAAATGATTGATGGGTTCATATGATTAATACTGTATCTCGCCAAAGAATCTGAAGTCTAAGAAGGCTCGCATGGCGGTGCCGGGCTGACAAGAGATTCATAGTGGACTCTTCCTGTTCTTGGGGACCTTGGGGTGGGGCGCATCAAGCACCACAGGGTGGATGTTTTGACAAGTGTCCACTGGGTGGTGTCCCTTATGGCAGAGTGCAAGTTGGAGCTGGTCCCGTCCCGCGTTTCCCTTCTTTCCGACTTGGACCAGAAGAGGTGTAAATCATACCAATATGTTCGTTGGTGATTATTCTAGTAAATATTCTAGTAAATATTCTAGTAAATATATGTAATTATAGTCTATGATGGAGGCATCTGTCAACCAACCAGTATAGTGGGATGGGATAGGATAGGGGTAATTTTCATGGCTCATGTGGCACTTGAGGGCATACATATGAAACATCCTCACTGAACTATGTGGCTCATAAATATCAGTTTGTAAGTTTTGGATGCACATCCAAGTAGGAAATGGTTTGCAACTGGGTTTTGATTAGCAGTTTGGTGGCATATGGTTCAAGCCACCCATGGGGGTTGAAAGAGATGAGGGAGAACATCCCATGGCAACCGTTGATCCAAGAGGGCAACGGATTGCTGCAACACCGGCAGCGCCGAGCCAACTGGTGAGGTACATATATATATATATATTATACATATATATTCACATTAAACACCCCCCATAAACCATGCTATAGCAAGGGATCTACGATGATAGACATATATTTGGGACCGTTCAATCCAGGTCTTTTTAGTTGAGATATGTTGAGATTACCCTCCGGTAGTCAAACATGGCGTCAACATTTCCACATTTCGTTCCATGATTTTTCGGTTGTAAACCTCCATGGCTCATTTTTAGGGCAATGCAATCGCCACGTTTGAGGACACAGAATGGTAAACCCCATTCAATATACCCTCTGGTTATTTAACATAGCCATGGAAAATATTGGAAAATGGCCCATTTATAGATGGTTTACCTGGGTTTACCTATTAAAAATGGTGATTTTCCATGGCTATGTTAAATAACCAGAGGGTATAATATACCATTGAGTCATTGAGTATCCATTATTATTCATTATCATCAGTGATTAACGCCAAAATCAATTGATAATCAATTGATAATTTGGTTGGTGGTTTCAAACATTGTTTATTTTCCATAGAAAAATTGGGTAATCCTTCCCAACTGACGACCTCATATTTTTCAAGATGGTTCAAACCACCAACCAGTAATCATTGGATCCTGAGATGGAGGTACTGTAGCATCTAAGGCCATATTTTGTGGGGATATTCCCTGAAATTTGGGCCTGAATTTTAGGCCTTATATAGGCCATATTCATCATTGATCTTTGCATTACCCTCTGGTAATTTAACATAGCTATTGAACATTGCCATTTATAATGGATTTTCCCATTAAAAATAGTGATTTTCCATAGCTATGTTAGTTTACCAGAGGGTAATCCAATACCGCCACCGGTGTTTCTGAACATGTCGCAGGCTGTGCTCTCGGCCCGCTTGTTGGCACGGGCCCGCTACAAGGCGGAACGTCAGACAGAGGCGGAGACAGCCGGAGCCGGCGATTTTCAACGTGTGGGATGAGGGGGCTGAACTAGTCACATGGTTAGTTTATGGTTTTAGTATGTTTAATTATGGGACTAGGTCATTATGGTTTTATTGTTGCTTCAGCTTGTTTCATTTTTGTATTATTATGGTTTCGTCATGGTGCTATGATGGTTAAATCCCGATATAAATGCAAATATTCAAGGGAGAATAACCGGGCTGTATGCTTGTTAACCGGGTAAACAACTGGACCGATAGTTTAGTATCATCCCATACGGTATACGAATTTTTTGGGGCGTGTCAACCTAGCCAGCTCAACAAATACAATGTATGTAAGCTTGGCCATGGTTAGTGACAGAGAATCAACAGCTCGTAACAAAACATATTGTTGCAAGTGATTGTCCAGCGTCCAGCACCATAAAATCCAATTAATTCAGGACATGAAAGGGGAATCTCCCAGTTTTGAAGGTTCTCATTTCTTAGTCATTAGTCTCTGGTAATATCCCTGGATCTAGTGGTGTCCCCCACCGACCCAGTGAGATCAGTAAGTCGTGTTTGGCGACAGGCTCTTAAGGCCATTCCCCAATGCCCAAGTGCAAGGAGGAGTGTGAAGACCCTTCACAATTTTCAGTAACAGGCTTTTAGACCACCATTTTGCGGTTGGTTTTTTATGGTTCGACCCCTTTTTCTCTTGGCTGTCTTGTGAAATCAGGTCTTTGTGCTGGGCAAAAAGATCTGGTTGGTGGTTTGGAACATTTGGATTATTTTTCCATCTATTGGGAATGTCATCATCCCAATTGACGAACTCATATGTTTCAGAGGGGTAGGTCAACCACCAACCAGTTGTAGTTAAAATTCCGATCATGGTTAACCATAACCACCACTATTAACCATTATTAACCAAATATTAGTCAGTTGGTCAAGCACCAACCAGTAAAAGGAACAGCTTGATCTCTTGCCGGATGCGCACCGATCATCCACATGCGGTCGACAGGCAAAACCAGTCGAAAGCATGGAGATTCCACCAAGCCGCCCACAAAGGTGAACCACCCTGGTCGATTGGTTCTTGTAGGGCCTTATGATACCTAATTTGCTGGGGAATTGTGATAAGCCATAGGGAAACCTATCAACCAACTAGTATAAGGAGATGGGAAAACGGGGTATTTCTAATGGCTCAAATAATGTTTGGGATTATTAAGGGTGAAACTATGTTAAACTTCATCACCATTAATCACCAACAACCACTAATAAGGGCACACCTTAGTCATCTCTTATTGCTGTTGTCATTTGAGTTGGCCAAATCCCCATGACCCAAAATGACCCAAAACACAACACAAGGTGGCCCCCCCCTAGATAGCATTAGATAGCTAACTTGGTTCAGAACTACAATGACTAGGGTTTACAGTACTGGGTAGATATTATATACCATGATATTGTCATGATATATCTATAATTAGATGGGGTTATAAACCAACAAACATGATCTGGGGGGCCTCATCTTGTATGAAAAATCATCAATTTGAAGGTTCCGACCCCCTTCCCCCACAATCACAGCCGGGACCCATGCAGGTGTTGAATGAGGAGGTGGCACGACGACAGAAACAATTGGAGATGGCTCCTGGGCTGGCGTTGATGAGTTCATGGTGGCCCTTCCAATGGTAAAAGACAACCCCCCAGAAAAGATAGAACAGTATAAAATCCTATGCAACAGTGGGGGTGACAATGTGTTCTTTGTGTGGTTTCTATGATCATCATGTTTCCGTTGAAATATCCCTTTGGGAGATATGTATTGTGCACCATTTTCAGGTGCACACATGTCTTTGCTCGTGAAATGCAGCGTTTCCGTTGGTGCAACCCCCTCTGATCATGGATAAATTGCATTTTTTTGTTAGTTAATTCAAATCCCATCTGGTCGGTTTTTTGGAACATGTTTTATTTTCCCATATGTTGGGAATAATCATCCCAACTGACGAACTCATATTTTTCAGGGGGTTGAAACCACCAACCAGATTTTACCGTGTTCAACGCACCTTTCCCCTGGTTATATGTTGGTTAACAGCAGTGAACTAAGTTACATCTGCCATCTATCATCCAGGCAACCAACTGGGGCACCACCTTGTGGTCAAATGCCAGCCGCTAAATCCCATTAAATCACCATTCGTGTTAGTCAACATCCCATTCAACTTCCATTACATCACCAGTTTTGTTCGTCATATTTTAACTCCATTCAACTTCCACCAACATCACCATCTTTGTTGATGAATTCCATGAAACATCCTCATTCCGAAGTATTCCTGGTCATATCTATCACACATGGCATATCCCATGACGGATCCATGGTGCTGGTATATATGCTAACATGACTGGGGTATATTGATGGGATCCATGTTACCATATATAGCAGCACCATGGATCACATGGCATATGATTGACTCACTGGATTGGTTTAAGGGAAAATTTACAGGAAAACCCCATATTTAATGGGAAAATCTATGGTTTCCTGTAGATTTTCCCTTAAACCAATCCATTGATTGACCTTTCCACACCCCCAAAAACCCCTCTAGGAACGTGTGGCGAAACGCTCGGCCAACTCGGGCTTCTTCGGCCGCTTCTGGGGCTCCGCAGAGGAGGCCACCCCAAGTCATAGGATCGAAAAACCTGGGAAATCCCATATGAAATCCCGATATATTGGAGACTTTAAAAACCTCGTATGGTGAAAAGATGATGATGATGATTTGAATGGGATTCGAATGGGGAACATATTGGAAGATGGTGATTTCAACCGGTTGAAAATGATGATTTAGTCAGACGGTCATCCCCAAACTTAATCCGAACTTGATCAAATCCGCTCCTAAAACAATGATACCCTCTGGTAAACATACAAAAAGCTATTGAAAATTGCCATTTATAGTGAATGTTCCAATTAAAAATGGGGATTTTCCATAGTTATGTTAGTTTACCAGAGGGTAAATTGAACAACGTTCTATCTTTTTGGAATTACTTTCTGAGGATCTAGAAACAAAGTTAACACGCTGAAGTGATTTATGTAAAGTATCCCAATTGTGAAACCCAATTGTTAAACCTCCAATTGAAAATGATTGTGTTTGCAACTGGGTATAACAACCAATCAGACAACACTAGTTATATAGGTCCCCAAAAAAAGTGGTAGCTTAGCCTGGTACTTCAAAATTATGGAGTAAAGCACCAATTTTATGGCTACTTGGAGGGACCAAGGCGGCCAAGGATGGCCAAGGTGGTTGGGAGATGGTCTAACCCGTTGTGAAGCCGCGTAGGAAGAAGAAGGGCAGCAACCTGGAGTCGAGTTGCTGTCCAATGAGGAGATGAGCCTGGGGAGAATCGTTTTTGTGACGAGAAGATGGAGAATTAACAGTGACTTAACCAACAAAAAAACAAGGGAATCAATGGAGGCATTACTATGCATTACTTATTGCGTATTTGTTGAGATTTTAAAGGGATAAAATGGAACATAAATGTCAACAATATAGGGACTTAACTGACTCAATCAACATCATCAACAAAAAAACCATGGAATTTACACATGTTATCCCGGAACTAAATGGCCACTTCAATGGAAAACTCATGGAACCAAATGGGATGATAAAGAAATATTGAATGGAGTGAATCGCTAGTCGCAACCGTGGGGCCAGTTTTGCCGGGAGTTGAACCCACCATGCTGTCACTAAAACAATGATTCTTAGTTGAGAGAAGCACCCCAACAAAAACTGGTTGGTGGCTTATCACAATTCAGCCATCAACCATCATTGAGCCAGTCAGTAGCTAGATTCCCATCCATTAACACTAGATTCATCTACCCTCTGGTAAATAAACTTGTTGACCCTGAAAATAGCCCATGTTTAATGGAAACTAGTCTGAACCAACCCCGATGTCTGCCAGGGTCTATGTTAATTTACCAGAGGGTACCCTGATTTTATATCCCATAGGATCCATGGTGCTGGTATATATGCTAACATTTGGGGTATATTGATGGTATATTGATGGTATATTGATCTATATTCCAGTTGTTACTGGGATATATCTCACTTGGCTGATCATCCTGAACTTTATGGAAGTTTTCACGATCAAAAGCCGAGGATTTGGATCAAATTCGTTAAGTTTAGGAATGTGTCACAAGTCCCTAGGGATTCCTCTTACCCTCTGGTAAACATACAAAAAGCTATTGAAAATCACCATTTATAGTGGATTTTCATTGGATTTTCCCATTAAACATGGTGATTTTCCATAGTTATGTTAGTTTACCAGAGGGTAATCGCATTCCCAACATATTAAACACACCCATTCTATCCATTTTCTATGATCCCAAATATGCGGTTCCATCCTGTACAAAAACCATGGTTTTGTTGGGATTGTTTAATATTAATGGGGAAGGGATTGTACCATATTATACCATCCCAATGTTTGATAGTTAAGTCAGTGGAGTCCCTATTGTTATTATCATCCCAATGTTAGTTACATAAGTCTTTTGAGTCCCTATGATTATACCATCATCTACTCATATACCATAGTAGTACTCAGATAATAAACTCTATGCATATGATAAAGCATACCATATGTTCTGTTATACCATAATACCATTATAGTATACCGTGATAGTATAAAATCGAACATAATATAGTACTATTATTTGGCTGGTGGTTTGGAACATTCTTTGTTTTTCCATACATTGGGAATGTCATCATCCCAACTGACTTTCATATTTTTCAGAGGGGTAGGTCAACCAGCAACCAGATATTATACTTCTACCCTCTGGTAATTTATCAGTTTGCTATTGAAAATGGTCATTTATAGTTGATTTACCCATTAAAAATGGTGATTTTCCATCGTTATTTACCATATTATACCATCATTCCCACAATGCTGCCATGTCCCATTTGATCCTGCCCCCGTCACACCGCCAAGTTCTTTTTTAGAATGCCAGGAGAAGAACCAGTTGCTGAACGACCTGAAGGACGTCAACAAGGTGGGACTCTGAAGCGGGTCACGGCAATGAGCTATGGCAGCTATGGTTCACGTATCAACATCTATACATATTGTATACTCTCTGGTAAACTAACATAGCTATGGAAAATCACCATTTTTAATAGGGAAATCACTTATAAATGGTCATTTCCAGTAGCTATGTTAAATTACAAGAGGGTATATGTTTTTGTGGTATATATGTATATGTAACATACGTGTATATATATATGCATATTTATTGGTATGCGTCTTTTGTTTTCCTTGGTGGAAAACAGTAGCCACCAGCTACCACGAGTTCCTCAACCACTTGATAGCTATGACATATTGAAGACCTTGCATGACCTTTCTATAAATATTCTAATGAAGAAATCATAGTAAAAAACCAGTGATCAACTAGAAAGACCTTGTCAATAGATTATTTTCGAATAAAAGCAGACATGAACTGGCTAGAAGTAAGGACGGTCAATCAACTGGAAATGCTTCCCATTCCTGTCCAAGTCTTATTTGGAGGTTTCCTGAAATGGGGGTACCCTTAAATCATCCATTTGAATAGGAATCTTCATTATAAACCAGCTATCAAGGGTACCCCCAGCCATTTGGAAACCCCCATGTGATTAATGTATCATTTTGTTCGAGCACGGCAGCAGGTTCCCTATTTTGCTTGGTGAAATCCCCATTTGAGGCTAGTGAACTGAGCCGGTACATGGCAAGCCATCCACACATTCAGTGGAGACCGTGGAGACCAGCACCATGTGTGGATTTTGTTGCTTCCAAAAACTTACTGGTGCTAAACGTCAACGTAGGGAAATTTCGGGAATGATCCACAATAATAACTATTACTTGTAATATCTATTAATAATAATCCCAGCAACCCATCCATAACCCATCCAGCAAGCCTGCACGTAAAACGCACCAGTAAGAAAAGGTGTCAGCCAATCAGAGGAAGTATTCGAAGTGCTGTTTGAAACGGTGTCCGGGGAGCTTCACCCTTCGGCAATGGAGAAGGTCCAAAGCAGATGAGGTGCCAACTTCATGATGGCAAGTGTGGCGAGGCTATTCCCCAATGGACGAGGTAATTAATCAAAAGTTTACGTGCTGGAGAAGTTTTTTTTCCAGCTAGGAACCTTCATTTATACAATAGATGTTGTAAGATATATCCGAATATCCCATATTTTCATATAGTTTCCAATTGATGTTCTGGGATTTCCATGGCAGGTGGAGCAAGTGGATGTCCCCAAGCAGTTCAGCTTCGAATTCGTCTTAGGCACCGCCTGGGCAGGTTGTTGTCGTTTCCATGGGGAAAAAACATAGGAATTTACGGGGATAGGGACAAATACATAGGCAACCCTAGGAAGAATACAGGAACATATTGGAAAAAGCAGGAGAAAAACATGGAAAAACATCACTTTTTGTGTAGCAAGTCCCTGGTTTGATTGGAGCTTCCATTTTAGTAGCAGCTGATGCTTTGTTGAGTAAACCTGGGTGGTTTAGGTGGTTTTGCCGCCTGAAAATCGGGATTTCAAACAGTCCGGGGTGACACTCCCCCAGTTTCTTTCATGGATATGGATATGGATGGAGATCCATCGGAGCCATGCACTTAATTTTTATTGATGCCCTCTGGTAAACATACAAAAACCTGATGGGAAAATCACCATTTTTAATGGGAAAACACTACAAATGGCAATGTTCAATAGCTATGTAACAAATTAGCAGAGGATATTTAGTTCTTTTGGAGTCAGATGTGTGGTAACCACTGATCCCAAGAAAGGCTCAACTTTCCGAGCGGGATAAACACACCGCCAAGGAATATCCCATGGAATTTCCCGATGTTTTCGCCATAAACTCACTGGTTTCATACAGTTCCCCTTTCTTTTTTCTTGAACCCACCCACAAACCACTCAAGATTCGTCTAAGATGCGTACTGTAAAATCATGAAAGAAATCCCAATGATTCTACATGAATATACTACTTACATGAATCCACTGCTATGTGGGAATATTTGGGGCACTAAAAAAGATCAATGTTTAACATCAACAGTTATTTAATCCTATTTATGGAACTTCATAGATCCACTTACGATATAATTGTTTAACTTATAGATCCACTTCTGTTTCACCAACAGTTCATGCCATGTTTCCACTGTTCATATTTGGGGCATTTATAGATCCATGTTTAACATTGTTTAATTCTATTTACAGCATGTTTCACCAACAGTTCCAACATCCAATTTTCAACATCCAGCTTCACTAACATTTTGATTCCTCCAGGTCAGATGGCCTTGGACTTGGTGGATGACCGCTACCACGACGAGGCGTCGGTCCCGGTTCGACGGAGTTAGTTTTAGTGCCAGGACCTTTGGAGAAAACATGGTTAGAAGGCATGAAAGTCATAGAACATGTTGATAAAAGATGATATACATAAATCGTGTTAGTAAAACATATTCATATTGATGACTTTTATCAACATGTTGACTCCACTGATATACATATTGATGACTTTTCATTAAAAGTCCCACTGTTGATAACCATACCAATTCGAGTTGAAGAGTATGTTTATCAACAGTGAAAGCGAACTGGGACCGGAAGCATGGAGCTTTGTATCACACCTATTTTTAGGGCGCGGTGAACGTGCAGTGGATGCAGGTGCACAGACAGTTGATGAGCCTCGCGTTGAGAGCCTTGGGTGTTCAGATCACGCAGCTTTGGGGATGACTACGGAGGTCAATGTCTACCCGTGACTACAAGGTGGTGCCCCCCAGTTATATTATATATATATAAGTTGGTTTTTAATCCCCATAAACCCCTAGTTATTGGACTTATGAACCAACTTAATTAGCTAACTATGGGGCACCACCTTGTACCCCTCTTGAAACCCATAAAGACAGAACATGACATATTTGGAGCGATGAAGATGTGCCATTCTCCTGAGAGTGGGCGCGGCCACCATAGTACAAAAAAACATCGCAAGGTGGGGCCCTCCAGGTATTTCAGTTGGTTTGCAAACCCAGTTAACTCCAGTTAACTCCAGGAAAAAAACTACCATCAAAATCCATAAAGCCTGCTTAAGCTACTGATTTCTCAGGTTCTTTCAACCAACTTAGGCCACAAACCTGGGGCACCACCTTGATCAAGTCTCAAATTTCACCACATCAAACCATCAAACCCTATTAAGAAACAGTTTTTGAACAAAGATCCCATGCAAAATCACCACCACCGGAGATCTCGTTCGGCCGAGCCCGTGCTACGCCGTGCTACGCCCTGAAATCAGGACAGGCGGGCATCGACATCAACGTCCGCATGGCCACGGACTTTTTGGGCCAAGACAGTGCGGAGTGGGGTGTGAAGATCGATCTGCCGCTTGGTTTTTGTTCGAGTTCCGAGCTGCGGTTGGTGCTGTGATCCCAGCTTTTTTTGGCGGTTTCAAACATGGCTGGTGATCAATCCATTAATAGTAGCCATAATAGCAATACTAGGTAAATATATTTTCAAACATGAATTTTATTTTCCATTTCATATATGGGATGTCATCCTTCCCATTGACTACTGTAATATTTTTCAAGATGGTTAAAACTTGTTAAAACCACCAACCAGCCAGTGATTTTGTTCAAAGTTGATTTATGAAAAGCAACAAGGTGAGGATGAACAGTGTTAGTTGGTTATAGTTGGTTTATAAACCCAGTAGCTATACGTAACTATAATACATTATAATACTACAGTTTTATCATGTATCCCCCTCCTAGACCCCAGTTATAAGTTGGTAAGGTTATAGTTGGTTTACAACGCCATGAAATATAGTGATATTGCCTACTCAACCGTAGTTGACCAATTTGTAAGTCAACTCGGCTACCCACAAGGCCTCACCTAATGATAAGTCCTGATGGATTGTGATTTGTCATGTGCACCAAATGATTCAATATATATATATGCATATCATTACATATATACATATACATATATGAATATTTCATTATATATATATAGATAGATAGAGAGAGAGAGAGAGAGATCCGTATATGCATATATATATATACACGTGAGCATAAAACACATTGTTACACATGAGGTGGTCCATGTTTATTTCAATACAATATCATTATCTGAAATTCTCTGGTTGGTTTGTGCTTCAAAGTGATAATGATGGTACAACCAACGAAAATAAATGGATAAACCATTGACAATTTCCGGAAATGGGTGTGTATGAACCAGCAAATAATGGCGATTTCTTATTGGATTGGCCACATGAACAACTGATGTCAGCCAGCCCCGGATTAATGAGCCCTGACTCTTGATTGGGGGTTGACCCCCCAAAAGGGTGACAAATTACGGCTGAAATCTATGGCTCCCCTATTTGTAAAATGGTGATTTGTGAATCCCTTGACAATAGCAGGGAGGGTAGGGGGAATACCCATGAATTGTATCAACATGTCATGATAGAGTGAGGTGATATTGTTTTAGCTATATCTGAGGTTTTGTTGTTTTCCAAATACCCTCCGGTAAACTAACATAACTATGGAAAATCATAATGTTTCATGGGTAAATCAACTATTTCGGCTGGGCCATTTTCCAGTTGGCAAACTGTTAGTCATTACCAGAGAGGAAATCACCAGACAGTTTCATTAAATCCCATTAAAACACCATGAAATTCCATTGAATCACCATTAAAACACCATTTTTTTCCACCAGTGCTGGAACGTATGTAGCAGGCCAGGCCGGTTGGGATAGAAATGGAGCACGCCCTCCGTCCCGGGGTAAGATTCCCAACAGGTGATGTGCCAAAGTTCAAAGTGTGATACCGGCTGAGGGATGGTCATCAATCCATTTAATAGTAGTCATAATAGCAATACTAGGTAAATAATGGTAAATATATTTAAATCTGGTTGGTGGTTTCAAACATGAATTTTATTTTCCATTTCATATATGGGATGTCATCCTTCCCATTGACTTTCATATGTTTCAGAGGGGTTGAAACCACCCACCATTGCCATTGGATTCCCATTAAATGATCATAGCCCGTAGTAAAGTAAGCCATATAACTTGACCATGGGCCCATGTCCAAGGAAAACCTTCCACGCCCTGCACCACACGCGCGCTTTTATGCAGCTAAAGCCCAATGAGGTCAGCGGGTTGGCACCCAGGGACCCATTCTACGGTTGGTGCCATGTGATGCCCCAGTTACTGAAGTTGGGTGAAATGTTAGGAGGTTACGGTGGGTTTATATGATAGATACCCTCTGGTAAACTAACATAGCTAAGGAAAATCACCATTTTTAATGGGAAAATCAACTATAAATGGCCATGTTCAATAGCTATGTTAGTTCACCAGAGGGTATCAAAAATCTGCAGTCAGCTGGCTTTGCAAATCAAAAAAACATTTCACTAGGTGATGCTCGGATGATCCCTCACTTTAGATGGAGTCATTAACTGGCCTCCATTCCCCCGAAAAAAAGTGGAACATGTCACAGGATACAGTCTAGGTACCAACGGTTAGTTACCAACGGTTTTATCGTAGGATTTTGATGGATATAGTGTAATGTGGGTAAACAGATGTCATAAACCATCCCAATTTCACCACTTTTATAGGTGGTAAAGATAGACCATTCCCAAGTCATGGGTGCTTTATGGCATTGTTATACCCACATTATTGGCAAGATCTTGGGAATGGACATATAACTTACCCACATTACTTGCTTAACATAGCCTATAGCTATTAAAAATTCCCATTTATAGTGAGTTTTCCCATTAAACATGGTGATTTTCCATAGTTATGTTAGTTTACCAGAGGGTAACTTACCCAGATTATGATGATTATTGATCTAAATATGTACATATATATATATATATTTTGACGATCAATGACCATTAATGATGTTTAACGATTGATTAGGACATGGAGCTACCGTTGATTAGATTACCATTAATTACCCTATGACATGTAATTACCCATTAATTGCCCATGTATTATAGCTGGATGATGGTCATCTCACCAATGATGGTTGGTAAAATTATAGTTAGATCTTGTTAGTTATATTTTAAAGTTAGTATTTACTATATTTTTTCTAGAGATCTAATAGATTAGATTAGATTTAGATAGTAATTTTCTATAGAAACCATCAACCAGATCCATGAAAACCCACAGTGGGAATCCCACGGTTGCGCATCAGGAGGGCAACCGAGCTGCGCAGTGGTTGGGCGAGGGCACCAGCGCCTTGGAGTGTTGGGCTAAAAGCGTGGCTAAAGCGTTTGGAGGCTTGGCCCAGAAAATGCCACAAAACTATTAGTATGTTTAAACATAGTTATTTATTATAGTACATAGTAACTAATATAAACATACTAATAGGTGTTTGTGAATAGTACTATTTTAATAACAAACACCTGAATAAACACATAGTACTTAGTATATCAACTATGTTTAAACATAAGACGTAGTAACTAATAGTAAACATAGTAAACCGTTTTCAATAATACCATATCAACTATCATAAAACTATCAAAACTTGTGACTGAAGCAACCAGCGGCACAAATTCATGGATTTGACCAAAGAAGCCCGCGAAACCGGTAACCGCTAGCGAGCATGGAGCGCGGCCAAGGTGCTGCCTGCTTTGACATTCAGAGCAAGTTGCAGAAAGAACAGCGCCTTGATGTCGATACCCTCTGGTAAAACAGACAAACAAAAACTGTGGAGAATCATAATTCTTCATAGGCAAATCGGTAAATCCATTGTTTCTATGGCCATGTTCCATGTCGCTTTTTGTATGTTTACCATGTCGGGTAGCTAAGTTGGAAATCTCACTATGGATCACTGGGATGACTGATGTTTTTCTGACTTTTTGGTCGCCTCCCAATTTTTTACAGCCGTAAACGGGGGTTATTAATCCAGGGTTGACATTATCATCATTATCTTTGACGCTTTCACATATTGGCTGGATTTGGCTGGTATATTCTGTTATGTTCAACATTGTTCAACCATATTTGCGATGACGAACATTGGGCCTTGAAACCGATCTTTCCCCTGGGCGAATCGTCTTGGGGTAGCTCATGATAGTCAGTTCGAATGCCCAAAGATTCACTATGGCATTTTTTTTGCTCAGCATTTGTTTAATATATCATAGGCAATACGATATCCATATCCCACATATTTATAGATGATTTGCCTTTTGAACATACGGAAAGGGGTAACATTACCAAATAATCTCAAGATTCAGCATTTCTCAGGGATAGAGAACTTATAACTTATAAGAGTGAAGAGTGACTACACATCTTCACGCATCCCACCAAAAATAAGACCAACAGTCAACAGAAAGTAGGATGAGTTTGCCATGCCCATCTGATGATGTGTTTTTATGACTTGTTATATGTTTAAATGACTTCCATTTACTCATCTTGGTACAAGGTGATGCCAGTTGGGTTTACACCCTGGATATACCAGCCCCAGTCTACTTATCATCTTCTGGATGGCCATGACTAACCGAGAACAATTGGAGGTAGCGATTCCATAAATTCAGGCCTAAAATTCAGGCCCTTATATGGTACAATACCTCCATTTTAGGATCCTGAAGATCTCCCATTGGACTTCGGTAACCAGATGGGGCCAGATGGGGCACCTGATCCTTAGGAATCTTCTGTCGATTTCCTTCAAGTTTATGCCCGTGGAGTTTCTCGGCTGACCCCGTGGTGGCCCGCTTGGCCCGGTCGTTGAGGTGGTGACGCCACTGGTGGAAAAAAATGGTGTCTTAATGGTGATTCAATGGGATTTCATGGTGTTTTAATGGGATTTAATGAAACTGTCTGGTGATTTCCTCTCTGGTAATGACTAACAGTTTGCCAACTGGAAAATGGCCCAGCCGAAATAGTTGATTTACCTATATATAATAAATGCCGTTTTTCCATAGCAAACTGTTAGTCATTACCAGAGGGTATGTTCATGGTCCCATTTCGGTGGGTAAAATAGAAGGATTGTTCCCACTTATCATATAGTAAGCCATACATGGGCGGAATATGACGTGAAACTGATCTGGTTGGTGGTTTGGAACATGAATTTTATTTTCCCATATATTGGGAATAATGATCCCAACTGACTAATATTTTTCAGAGGGGTAGGTCAACCACCAACCAGTGATGCTTCACATACATTTTGTGCATATGTTGTGCCTAAAGTTCCTCTTCGGTACTGGGGCTGATACATGAGATTCCAATGGGTCTGAAATGATCAGACAAAATGTTCACCCCACTGGGAAGATCCAGTTCTGAAGGGACATGATGTTTTCATGGGTTATTGTCATGTGGGTTTGGCTGCAAATATGCCACCCCTAAAATTAAACCTATTAGCAAATATAGCAAATCAGGTTTCATGTTCATGTCCATATTTTCCATGGTAGAATCATGTAAAATATTGTATAACATTCATTTTTTGGGTATGCAGCGTACAACAGTTTCAGATACTATACATCTCCAACGCTCATCTTCCCCACTTCAATCCTCATGTTTCATGGTAAATCCCCGTTTCCAGCCGTTTCCCCTAGACAGTTGTAATATCAATCCAACCATTTTCCTCAGTGAATGAAATTTAGTGAATCAAGTGAATTCACCATATTTTCCTAGTGAATTTGAGTGAATTCACCATAGTTTCCTTAGCCAAATCACCATTTCTTACAGTTTCCGATCGCCCTTCCAAGGATCAATTTGCTGGAAGGAATCGTGGAGATGATCCTGGACTTCTGGCGCGAGCCTGAACGCCAAGAGATGCTGGGCCCAACGACCTCACTGCGACCTCACTGGAAATCATGGTTAATAAGGGGAATCACCCCCAAATGGCCGCAACATTCAGTTTAGTGAAATATTATAATTTGCCCAGATAGTTGGATTTTGAGCAACAAAAATGGTCCATGGTCCATGTCTTCCATAGCTATGTTAGTTTACTAGAATGTTAAGGCAGAAACATGGGAATATGTTGCTGGTTGGTGGTTTGGAACATGTTTTATTTTTCCATATGTTGGGAATAATCATCCCAGCTGACTAATATTTTTCAGAGGGATTGAAACCACCAACCAGCTTGGATTTTGAGGAAGATGGGAATCTAATAGTTGATGTAGTTGATTTATGTTGATTTATGATAGTGAAGTTGGTTCAAAATAGGTTAGGTTAAATGATTTCGAGTGGTTTGGGTTGATTTGGTAGATATATTGACTATATGGCCGCAGCTCAAAATCTAAGGTCCGGATCAGGGCTATAGGTTATGAACCACTTATTAAGTGGGATGATACTTCAAGTACCAGCCACCTTCTGATTTGCAGATGACTTCCCAATATCTTCAACGCAGGGTGGCAAGATGATTAAGATGTGACAGGATGTGGCCCGCAGCATAGCAAAATCATGCAAGGTCTGAAAACTTAGCCATGATGATAACGGTTTGTTTGAGAACATGGTACCCCAAATCCCTTGGTATAATGATCAGGTTCCCTATGAATATGTGGCCTTATATTGGGGTATACCTCATGTTCAGATACTGTAAGTTCAATTGGGACAATTGGGGTTTCCCATTTTTTCCGAATATATTTTGGTTTATTGGAACATCCCCTATAAATGGGAGGTTTATATACGTATATATATATATATATACATATTTGTTTATTAAATGGGAGGAACAATTACATCTATAGATGCTGGATTTTCCAGCACAACACGTTTGATTGTCTGAGTTTCTGTTTTTTGTTGGGGTCTTCCCCTCGTGAAATTACCAATGTTTCATGGTAAATCCACCATATCCCACATGGGATGACCGTGAGGAAAGAGTTGCCACTGCTGGAGACTGTGGAAGAAGAGATGGATGAACACATGGAAGACATGGAGGACAGCGCGACAGCATGGAGATTCCACCAGTGTCAACCAGCCCAAAAAAAAATGACTCCCCTCAAAAAAAGGGCTTAGTGAGGTTTAGCAACCATGAGCCACTTGGATTTTCCAGAGATGTTCTCTGGGTTCTATTTGTGCAAATTGTTGGGGGCAAATCTCCGAATTTTCACATCCCCAACTTCTCAACATTTGCCTTGTTGTTCTTGTTCTTGTTCTTGTTCTTGTTGTTGTGGTTGTTGT
>Ga0126342_10003508_pt1 | contig 25950 bp, 17 predicted proteins | sample Cyp1metagenome_FD_92528 | JGI IMG/M metagenome (GOLD analysis project Ga0126342, IMG submission 92528) | Coral microbial communities from Lord Howe Island, Old Settlement Bay, Australia - Cyphastrea 1 metagenome | ecosystem: Host-associated > Invertebrates > Cnidaria > Coral ... | reverse complement strand
GAGGTGACCATTGCAACCATTGCAACCACTCCAGCAAACACAACTCCAACCACCTTTCGGTCAATCAGTGGCTTCGCTCTGCCATCCCTGATTCACAACAACCAACTTCTCCTATAGGTTTCCAATTTTTGAAACTTCCGCCACCGCCTTGTGCGGTACTACTGGTAAATCTATTAAAAATTGTGATTTTCCATGGCTATGTTAAATAACCAGATGGTATATGATTTTGTGTGGTTAGTAATGGAATCTAATTCCTATGTATATATATATATATCTCTCTCTCTTGTGATTATTATATGACTGTTTGGTGGTTTGGAACATTTTTTCCATAATATATGGGATAATCCGTCCCATTGATCAATATTTTTCAGAGGGGTTGAAACCGCCAACCAGATGATTTTGTGTGGTTAGTAATGGAATCTAATTCCTATATATATATAGTATGATTATTATATGATCTGGTTGGTGGTTTGGAACCATGGAATTTTATGACTTTCCATATAGTGGGAAGAATAATCCCAACTGACTTTCATATTTTTCAGAGGGGTTGAAACCACCAACCAGTTATATGATTATTGTATATGATTTTTGTGTGGTTTTTATGTAACTTTACTAATTCCACAAAAAAAATGTGTGTTTTTGTGTTATGAGTAATGGAATCTAATTCCTATATATGCTACTATGATTATTGATTATGATGACGACCCATTTTTGGAGTGGATCATACTAGATCATACTGGATCCATCTATGAAAATCTTCGGGGTATACCGCAAACGAATTCAAAGTAAAGATGTCAATCCTAGGCCTGGCTAGATCCATCCCGTCCAACGGCTTATGTGGCGAAGAAAAGACAACTCTCCCAAGAATTGGTTGAGGGAAAAGCGGACCTCCCTAGCCTATCGTGACAAAAAAGTGGTACAAAACCATGGTTTCATAGATGTTCATAGATTTTCCCAACACACCCAATCCCTTAAAGTGTCGTTTCTTGAAGAATCACCCAATACCTATCCTGATTAAAAATCCCTACAGGATGGGGCCCCCAAGATAGCGTTCAGTTGAGATATAAGTGGCTGAATTCTATGGTTTATGGTTGATAGATATATATATATATATATATATATTTAACTATAAGTTAACTATATATATATAACTATAAGTTAACTATAGATAACTATAGTATTCATGGGCTTTAAAAACCAACTTATCACCCTTTGTGGGGCCCCTTTTTCTTTTTTGTGTTCTCTGCCAGGATGGAGTCACCAAAGGGACAGGTCAAGGCGGGAGTTCCGGGGAGTTCGGGGCCGCTTCAAAAAAGTCATACGGGAGATATCGCTAAATCAATGGTAATTCCCATGATAATTCATTTATAAACTTATACCTCAATGTATCCTAATGTTAAATTAGAATGGCTAAGTATAAGAAGACCAACAAGATAAGTTGAGATGATCTTTGATTATATTGTAATGATATGGTAACAATCATGATTATATGGTAATTACCATTGATAAAAATGATTATATGGTAATGATTACCATGATGAAAATGATAATTCATTTATAAATGGACCGATTTTTCCTCATGTATCCTAATGTTAAATAACCAGAGGGTTTTTTTTTCTATCCCATTAAATACCACAATGATTCCCATGATAATGAATAACCATTGATGAATGGTAACAATCAGGAATTAATTATATGATAATGACAATGATATGATAACATTCATGATAATTCATTTATGAATGGAATTAATGGACCGTATTCCTAATGTTAAATCACCAGAGGGAAAAAAAAACTATCCCATTAAATACCACTAACTCACCATACACCCCGGTTAATCCCATTCAATCACCATGTAGTCCCATTTGTTCAATGGCAATTGTCCACACAATCTCGGATGAGTACCCCATTCGCTATCTTTTTTTGTCAGCCATGAATTCCATATAGTAATCTTATAGATGTTGTATCACCCAATAATATGGGATATGAATAATTAAGATATATCATATGATATACCCATAATCAATTATGTCATGAAAAAAATATATTCTTATGTAGCATATTAATCGTATAGTATAGATATCCCATTAATATCTCAGTACTATCCCATTATTTTCCCTTTAGTGTTAGTAAAATGGGTATCTATTGTATCGTATGATAGTATGCACACAACTGTACTGCACTGCAACTCTTCCACTTGCCCTTCGTGGATATGCATTACATGTAGGTTACACAAGGTGAGGCCCCCATTCACAATAGCCAAGTTGGTTTGGTTCACTAGGTGAATTTCTATGGTTTAGGGTAGAAATATCGAACTAGTTAATATGATAGTTTAGGGTAGATATATTGAACTAGTTGATGGGCTTTATACCCTCAACTGACTGGGTTCAATCACCATGTTCCATGGGTAAATCATCATGAATCATCTGGAAAATCACCATGTTCCATGTGTAAATCATCATTCATTTCGAAAAAACTAGGCCATGTCCATGTCGCCTCCATAGCTATGTTTTTCATTCCCCATGGTTTCATCCCATGAAGTTCACCACATCCAGGTGGAATCCTCTGCATCCAGCCAGCAGCCCTTCTTCTGCATCTCGGCCGATTTTTGTCCATTCGGATCACATAAAATCGGGGCACAAAAATTCTGGGAGAATAAGGTAAAATTCCAGGTGGGATATGATGTAAAACTAAAAAAGAATTTGGAAAACCGACTTAATCCCATTGTTTTTCTAATCATTTTCCCGAGGAAATGATATAAATGGCTATACTTGGGGACTTGGGGATATGTGTGTTCCATTTTGAATCACACCTAGGTAGATCAACTGACAATATGGGGATATAATGGGATATCATGAGATGTAGAGCTAACAATTTTTAAGTTTGGGTTGCCCGAACGTGGGGTGCTGACACCCCCAGTCATGGCCATACGTTGATTGGAAAAGTTTGGTTCTAAACCAGAAATACTGGGATTCAACTGATTTTGCTTGCAAGAATAAAGTGTGATTTATCTAAGCAACACGATGTCAAAGATGTTCATAGAAGCAGAAATGCGAACAGAAGCAGCAAGAATTGGTGATATTTGCTACTCCAGTTGGTGATTCAATGGATTCAATCCGACACATTTCAGTAGGATTGAACCCTGAAGTGTGGATTAATGTCCCTTGTTTTCGAATGTTACTGACTCCCAAACATAGAAATGATGTGCCAGATGATTAATTTCTTGTACACCCCTGAAAAACCAACATGGGACCCTCAAAATTTGGCTGAAAGATGATGTTCAGGAGCTATCACCGAGCTTTCGGTATGAAGCCTTCGATTTCCTGCGATGTGTCCCCCCCAGTTGTGGTTGTGGGTTTAGTTTCATCCCACTAACATCCATGAAAACTAGCTACTTCGATCAACCTTAAACCCAACAGTTTTCCCGAATGCGTAGCAAGGGTTCCCGTTTCACTCTGGGGGTCTGGGGGTTGAGGGTGTGTTCGCTCGACGTTGCGTTTACGGTCGCAACCGTCCGTGAGCCCCGCATGGCCGTGCCTCTGGCGAGTTCTGCAAAAGTGGTCACTTTTGGAGGTTTCCAATGCCGCGTAGCCTCGTTTCGCGTGGCAGGCGTGGCACTTCGTGACAGTCCAACATGTTTCATAACGTGTTGACAATCGTTTTGTGTGGCGGGCGCAATACTTTCGCGCCGTTTCAAGGCAGGCGCAGCACTTTGGCGACCTCCGTCGTCATTTTGCGTGGCAGGCGCAGCACTTTAGACGTGTCGCGTTGCGTGTTTTTTGCGAATCGCATTGTCAGGGCTGCGTCAAGTGGCGACAAGGTGCAAATTGCATGGTGGGCGTGGTATTTTGTGAGATGTGATGAAAATTGACGGAAGCCTCGCACGAAACATCGATTTTCAGGTAGCAAATTTAGAGTTTCATAAGAAAACTCGTAGGAAAACATCGATTTTGAAGCTACAAAGTGTGAAAATTGGAGGAGGTCTCGCACGAAATGCTCGTTTTGATGCTCCCCCATGTCTTCTCTGGTTTTCCTCTGGCCTCGCCGTGTCTATGGGGGAAGTTGCATAACCTATATAACCTGTTTCACGGTGTCAAAGCAAGTTGTAATGTGCTTCTGCGTGGCAGGCGTGGCACTTCGTGACATTCTCATGTGTCTGCAAACGTGTTGAAAGTCGTTTTGTGTGGAAGATGAGTTGCAGTTTTCGTGGCGAAGGCAGCACTTTGGAGACCTCCATCGTCATTTTAGGTGGCCGGCGCAGCACTTCAGACGTGTCGCATTGCGAGCTCTACACCACACTCCACACTCTACACTCCACACTTTACACTTCACACTCCACACTTTACATTCCAGACATTGCAGTCTACACTTTACACTCCACACTTTACACTCCACACTCCACACTCCAAACTCCGCACTCCACACTCCACACTTCACACTCTACACTCCACACTCTACACTTTACACTCCACACTCAACACTTTGCACTTTACACTCCACACTTCACACACCACACGCCACACTTTACACTTTACACTCCACACTTTGCAATTTACACTGTACACTCCACACTTTACACTCCAAACTCCATACTTTACACTTTACACTGCGCACTCTACACTTTACACTCTACACACGACACTCCCCACTTTACACCTTACACTCCGCACTTTACACTCCACAGTCCATACTTTACACTCCACACTTTACACTCCACAGTCTACATTCTACACTCTACACTCCACACTTTACACTGTACACAGGGCACTCCCCACTTTACACTTTACACTCCACAGTTTACACTTTACACTCCACGCTCCGCACTTTACACTCCACACTTTACACTCCGCACTTTGCACTCCACAGTCCATACTTTACACTCCACACTTTACACTCCACACTCTACATTCTACACTCCACACTTTACACTGTACACAGGGCACTCCCCACTTTACACTTTACACTTTACACTTTACACTTTACACTCCACGCTCCGCACTTTACACTCCACACTTTACACTCCACACTTCACACTCCACACTTTACACTGCACACTTTACACTCTACACTCCACACTTTACACTTTACACTCCACACTCCACACTTTACACTCCACTCTTTACACTCCACACTTCACAAATCACACACCGCACTCCACACTTTACACTTTACACTTTACACTCCACACTTTACAATTTACACTATACACTCCACACTTCACACTCCACACTCCACACTTTACTCTTTACACTCCACACTCTGCACTCCACACTCTACACACGACACTCCCCACTATACACTTTACACTCCACACTTTACACTCCACACTTTACACTCCACACTCTACACTCTACGCTCCACACTTTACACTCCACACTCTACACTTTACACTCTACACTGAACACTCTACACTTTACACTCCACAATCCCCACTGTACACCTTACACTCCACACCCTATTCTCCACACTTTGCACTCTACACTTTACACTCTACACTCTACTTTTTACACTTTAGACTTTACACTTTACACTCTACACTCTTTACACTCTACACTTTGCACTCTACACTCCACACCCTATACTCCACACTTTGCACTCTACACTTTACACTCTACACTCCACTCTTTACAGTCTTGAGCGGTCAGTGCCATTGCTGGACATCATCATGCCATTGGTGCCCTTATGAGCAGCTCTGTTGAGTTGCCATGAACTCCCGGCATCCAAGCTTGGGGATTGAAGGTCGAAGGAAGAATCTGGCCAAACTTGGACATACACTCCTGCAATGAGAAGCTGAGCAACTGGGATGAAAGCGAGGTCGGCAAGTGCGGTGTCACGAGCCCAGGCCAAAACATTGGACGAAAACAATGGCTTCCGTGTTGATGAGACACGCTGGGCCCTGCGCTCAAAGGATTACATCGTCAATCTCTGTGAACTATGGCACTCTGAAGACGACATTGCAATCTAACCTCGTGCATGCATACAGATTTTATCAGATTTTAATCACTCCGCTTGAACATCCTGAGGCACCATATGATTGACCGGTTTTGCGCATTTTATCATGAAACGCCGGTCAGGTTGGAACCCATTGGTCATTTGAATTTGGCTTTCCCCATTCCCAGTAGCTGGGCAAATGGGTTCTGAAATTCGAAGCCATTTCAACAAGCAGCTGAAGGACCAAAACCATTTTAACTCATGGAGGGGTTTCACCCTCACCTGCGAACAAATGCATGTTTTTCCCGTGGACCTGAGCCCCCTATCCGATCATATGAATCACCATATTTTAGGCTAATCTGAACGGTGCTTAATCAGTTGAAAACGATCCCCAAACGTCGAAAGCCAAGGTTTTGAGCTTCTCGGCGGAACTTTCCCCATTCCCGGCCCCCACCTCAATTCAGTTTCGAAAATGTGATTCAGGGAAAAACTTTTCGTACCTGGAGCACGAATTTCTCCCTGAGAACGATCATCTGAGAACGACTTTGAAAATGAATATCCAGCCTGTTGGGTTCTCCGTGCAGGTGCCGAACCTGGCTTGGTGCAAACACTGGGTAGATCAGAACTAAAGTAAAGATCAGAATCAGAGCGTGTTAAAATTGATGTGTTGATCTGATGCGAAGACACTACCTCGTTGTTCGCACGGTTTGTTATTGATTTCTCATATCCCTTTAGCTCTCGATCTGCATTGTTCCGACACGGTGTGACACCAATACTTTACACAAGAAATATGGCGATCACAACCTAGCAGAAAAAGATCATCATCGAGAATCGAGGTTGCAGCATGTTTCAAATGAGGTCAACTGCAAGTTCTGACGTCATTTGTCATGAGGCTGTTTCCCTCGCATTCTTGAATTGCATTTCCCAATTGTACATGTGACATGTTGATCGCTTGCACAGTGCAGCAGAAGAACGGTGCTACAGGATTGCACATGCAGCCATTGTTATGCAGTAACTGGCGGGCAAATGAAGTGCTTAGAGGTGGAAAATGCACATTGCATAGTGCACAGCATTTTTCTCATGTTTTCATTCGCTGATCTTTGCTGCTTTGCTCAGTCATGCAGCGGCCACTCGACTGAATGCGTGCCGCCAGGGCCGTAGCAAGTCTCGCATTGTGACATTCTTCTAAAATGTAGCACTCAAGGTGAAGATCCAGAATCAATCAACCGGTCAGAGCGATATCCAACCTGCACAACATCTTCCAGCACAATTCAATACAGTATCTCTGCAAGATTATGCCGTCACCTTCCAGAACAAGACGGGAAAGAAAATTTGGTCCCGTCAGCAGATTGAAATCCGGAGGTGCATGCAAGCATACAAGGCCGAAGCTTGAAAGACACCCAACACGTGTTTTTGTTGATCACGTCGATCCGACGTAAGGTGCAGACAATTCGAGGACGATGGCTGGTCAGTTGTTCCAAATATTCAGCCCACTGCGCAGTAAGCCGTACTCCAGATGAAGCATCTGATTTCCACGCTTTACACCAAGCAGGAAGTGCAATCTGAATAGATTTGCAGTATCCAGCGAAAAGATGGGTGATTCATGGCGATTCTTTACACCATGCAGTGCTTGTGTTAAGGCGGACTCCGGAGGAAACCGTGGAGGAAAATGAAGTTTGGGTCCCCGTTGCCTCATGCCTGCAGGAGCGCAGCAAATGATGGCCGAGCCTCGAGAAGAAAATGTGTCTCGCGGGGCTCAGACCACGTGCACGAGAACTCACCACCGGATGGCCACCCTATCGTTTGCTGTGCCTGATTTTTTAGGGTTTTTTTGGGCCGGTGCATTTGGTGATCGATCTGCAGCAGTATTTGTTGATTTCAGACCCCAGCTTGCAATTCGAACCTTGGACTGCCGATGGCACGTTTCAAAGTATTTGGCGGTCCCCCGAGGATGCAGGTACATGTGTTTGATGGATTTTACCTGACTTCAAGGGCCAGTTGCAGGTTCAAACCCACCCCGTGTCGTCGCAGTGCTTCTCAGAAGCTGCCATGGCATACCTGAACCCTCTTGTTGTTGTTGTGGCCGGGGCCTGAGCTCATGGAAACAGATGCATGATGCATTTTGGACCTTCTCTTGGCCGAGGCCACCTATGTACTGCTGCTTGTCGTGACGGTGGTTGCATGGCTGACACGGGCTCCAGCTCCAGCTCCAGTGGACTTGGAGCTTGGAGGAGCCGCAGTGTGGACTCCACACTGTTCACTCCACACTTTACACTTTGCACTTCACACCGTGCACTTCACACTTTCCACCCCACACTTTACACTTTTCACTCCTCACTCCACAATCCCCACTTCACACTCTACACGCTACATTCCCCACTCAGCACTCCTTTTTCTTCACACTCCACACTTTGGACTCCACCCCCTTCCACATTCCACAGTCTACAGTGCACTGGTACGATAACAGGGGAAGGATGTAGACTGTTTAAATAACTTCTTTCACAAAAGTGTTCTACGTGACTGCATTCGGGTTTGTGGGCTGCATCTTGTAGATATTAAACCAGCTTAGCTACTAAGTCTCCATTTTGGTAGTTTAAATCAACATATTTCTAGTGTTTGAGCAACGGTCACTGAGGAGCGTTGGCGTGAGGGCAAGTAGGGCCTGGTCGTGTCTTCGAGATCAGGGCGGGAAATGGGGACATCGTTTGGGGCCACTTTCTTGGGGTACCACTTGGAGGATTAGCCTAACGTGGAGCCCCCGGGTATGTTTGTTGGTTTACAAAATTTACAAACATACTAACATCATTTAACATCTAACTACTAACTAGGGAGCCTCACCTTGCTGCGTGGAGTTCAAAATTGGTTCGTTTGGCCAGTTGGTTGAACTGACTCGGTGAATTCTATGGTTTCTGGCGATATTGGAAATTATTGAACTAGTTCATGGAGTGAAACTAAACTAACTAAACCAGTAAACCATACTAAACCAACAACCATAACTGGGGCCCAACTTAGGAACTGCTCCGGAAATCCAAAAGAAAACCACAGCCTTTGGAGAAATAATGGAATGTCCCAGGTAGTGGGCTACACATAAAGCACATGTACACATATTTTATGTATATATATTTGATGATATTTGCCTTTGAAGGTCATGATTCCTCCACCCAACTCCGTGTCAAAACGTACAAACAGAAAAAAAAGAAAATATGTATCCATTGTTTAAGGTTTCAGAGCTAGTTCCCAACTGCTGATGCTTTGCCTCCTTTGTTCCGCCATCTCCAACGGCCAGGCCCCACTTGCTTGCCGCAATGTGTATAAATCCATTTGCCGATCGATTTGCTGTCTGGGAACAACCAGAGAACAAGCAACACCCACATCGCTTTTCGTTTGTCGCATTGCGTACGGTTGTTTCTGCACACCGTCGTGTAGAAAGAAACCACGCAAAGCGCGTCCTGTGAAGCTTGGCAAGAGCCATTTGGGAAAACTTGGTCCGTTGCTTTGGAGAAGTGTCGGCCGTTTTTATGGAATTAATGGGTTGCTTTAATAAGTGTATTTTGGCCAAGGTGAAACAATGGAAGCAAAAAATACCCGAAAACTTTGGTCACATTGCATGCCAAAAAGGTCTGTACTCTCCGGTATCGAGGACTCAAGTTTCGACAGATTCGCACCACAGATTTTTTTGGGTGCAGAGGTGGCTGGAAAGACCGGGACAGTGAGCGTGTCTATACACATGGAGATCATGGAGATGTTTGATCGCTGTACCTTCCCATCAAGGTCCACCAATATTAGATCCGATGTCAAACCTTGTGCATCGGATCTGTTTCTTTGAGAGTTTCCTGAGGGTATGAACGACATTGGGATGAAAATGAAACCATGAATTTCAATAGCAGCTGTGAGATCTAGTACATTCCGCTAGGTTTGTTGGGTGGTGTGATTCTCTTCGGAGTGGGGAATGGGACTATCTCAGACTCGCTACATCCTCTTCAATTTAGTCAACATCCCCGCTGAACGTAGATGCAAAGGGTTACCAATACGATGGAAAATTGCGCGTCTACAGGATGATTGATGGCGATGTTAATGATGATTTAGCTATTAAAAATAGTTAGTTTCCATATAGCTACGTTTTATCAGAACCCTGGGTATATGATGCATTGAACTACCACAAGGCCTTTGATTTGTGGCCAAGGCTTTAGGCTTGGGCTATCCAGTAGGGATATGTAGGGATCACATCCAGCGCTGCTTCAACCCGCCACCATCCCGGACTAATCCTCTGCCGCGTCGCCAAAGAGTGCGGCGGACAATCTGGCAGCCGCTCTTGCGCGACAATGAGCCTGAGGCGAGAAGAGTAGGGAGCAGTTGCCTGAAGCAGAGAAGACAGCATGGTGAAGTCGACTTCATGTTCATGGTGGTTGCAGTATATCACATTCAGATCAAGTCAAAAAATATATATATATATAATGTATGACATATCATCTATATAATATATGTATCATATAGTTCTCATATATATATATATGATAATATATATATACAATATAATAGTTTTTTAAAAAAAAAAAATCTGATATAATATATTATATAATATATGATGTAATATAGGATATATATGATAGATATATATATATATATGTGATATGTATGATATATGATATAATATATAAAATGATTTAATATATGATATAATATCCGATATAGTATATGCTATAATATATGATTTAATATATGATATAATACATGATATAATTTATGATATAATAAATGATATAATATATGATTTAATATATGATTTAATAAATGATATAATAAATGATGTAATATTTGATTTAATTTCTGATATAAAAAATGATATGATAAATGATTATATATATGATATAATATTTGATATAATATATGACATAGTATATGACATATGAGATAGTATGTATATATATACATACATGTCATACCAAATGGGTTGGCCTAATTACCCATCATTGTTGGTCTATAGCGGCAGATTAGTTTGGGTGCTTGCTTTGCACCATCCCCATGCGACAAGTACTATAGCTATATCCCCGCATTACATATTAGATGATATTAGTTTAGTTTATTTGCTAACATAATTAGATCAATATTTGCTAACATGATATAGATGATATATTAGATGATTGTCTCATAACTAGATCTACAGGGTCCGTTTTCTTGTGGCTAGGGCAACGGATCTGCCTCCTACTGTGTTAGGGCTCTGCGTGTTTAGCGCAGTCGCACGAACAGCATGTGCGACTGATGTGCGAAGTGGTGATTGGGGGTCTGTGAGCGGGTGAGCCGCCATTGGTGGTGGTGGATTTAATGATTGTGAACTGTGGTGTTTTTTACTTGCTGGAATTTCAGGATTTTTGTTGCAAGCGACAATTCTGAATCTGCATAATCAATCACGTGATGACTATATTGAATACCTGCAGTAGTTGTTTTGATCCCTTTGTATCTTTTTGTCTTGTCCTTGAAAAAAATCTCTCTTGCTGCAAGACAGGATGCACTCTCCTGGTGCCGGATTCATGGCTGGAAAATCCACCAATAGTTCGATGATTTTCCCAACTGGCTATGGGTCAATACCTATAGATACATTACTATAGTGGGATGAACATCCATAAATCCCAGCTATGACTTGGGGTGAACAAAAGGTACCAGGGTTTTGACCCATCCCCAACTCAACTTCCATTGAACTCGGTGATCTTCTCAGGAAATTTGGATCTGAGCGAAAGCTCCATGAATTTCGAGTAACTTCACTTGACCTGCCACAGCAGAAGCTTCGCACGTCAGGGTGTCAGATTGTGTTTCGTGACCCGGTTCTGGCCGGATCTGAGTTATGACTCTGCTGTGTCTGCCTACACTGAGCTGAGCGCCGAGGGCCGTTGCGGCGCAGTGAACTCCGCAAGCTGGTCCTTTGTGGAAAGGTGCAGGGAACTCTAGGGGATTTCATGGGATTTCATGGGATTTACCCTCTGGTAAACTAACAGTTTACTCAGGAAAATCACTGTCACATAGTGTCACCCTTTCAATAGGTTCTCCAGTTCTCCATAGCTATGTTAGTTTACGGGAGGATACTTTCAAAGAATGCAGAAAGAAACATGGAGGCCCCATGTTACCACGTTTCTGCGATCATATGATGCTTGAATGCTCATGGATCTCCACATAAGTTCCTGATCACGGAAACATTAATGCATAGAACCTCAAACATGTTGCAAGCAGCTTAAGCCAACGTCCTGAGGGGTTCTTACTGTCAGTGTTAAGGCAGGAGTTAGATCAGCCCATCTGTCCTGAAGATATATATATTATGAAGATATATATTATATATATATATATTATGAAGATATATATATATATATATACATATTATAATTATATATTTTTAGATATATATATATATATTCAATCCATGAGTGAATATAACAACCATGTGCCCCATTGGTATACCCCATTTTCAGGCACCACACGCATTGGAAGACAGTGACAAGTGGAGATTTAACCAGTTGCAGGGCTATCCCAATTTATGGAGGTTATTACCATGCTTACAGCCATTTAACAACCCGAAGTCCACCCGCAAGTGCAGATCAGTTTTGGAAACGGTTCTTCTTTCACCAAGCTTAGAGTTTGAGAATTTGAATGCGACTTTTGCGGAGTTCGTCCCATGCTGCTTGCTCCAACTTGTATGATGCGATACCCCTGTGCCCTTTTTCGCGCTCTGTGGGCCGATGGTTTGATGAAAAAATTTGGAAAGATTCCGAGGACAAGTCTTGAAGTTGGGGTAGAAACTGCCCCGAGGATTGCGATTCTAATTGGGTTTCAATATACCTCTTGGATTCGAGGATCAGACCAAAACAACACACGAATTGTCGAAGAAATGACCAGCTGGGTCTCAGATGGTCTCAGTTATCCCATCCCCATCGAATGATCCTGGTGACGCCGCGAGCGCGATATGAAGGGAGGTCACGAAGCGCCTGTGCCGAGCACGAAACACCATCCCGAACGCCAGCGGACGGCTCGTGCCGCTCACGATCCAAGGTTGGGTTGGGCGGGTCTGAGGCTTTTCCTGTGAATTATATGCTCGTATGCTATACAGATCTATATAGTAAACCCCCAAAAAGAGAGACTTTGGATGAATTTAGGTAAAGACGTGCTAAAATGGTAAAGTATATGCTAAACTATATGTTCTATCATTTTGGGGGTTACTATCGCTAAAGCAACAACTTTTGCCAGATATCCAAGATTGGCCATGTCTATGATGGCACAGTCAAGTCATGTCTTATGACAATCCAAAATGGCGGATGTGAAGAATACTGCAGCAATTTGCCGGGGACCTGAACCACCAACAAAGAGGTTTTGATATGATAATCTGTTTGAATAAGCTGAAGAATTGCACAGTAGTTTGTCTAAAAATGGATTAGCCTGAAAATGGCCGGTGTGCATTACCCCGAGTTTGTCCATTAGCTGCTTATACACACACACACACTAGACAAGAACTGGATCATTTGGGTGATCCGATGGGAACTGAATCCCTCCAAATTGGAACCAAATTGGAATAGCGCGCCTAAGGAGTCCTCCGCGATGTACATTGCGAGGTTTATGAATAAATAACGATAATAAGGATCACGCCCAGAAACTTGTTCAAATAATTTCAAATATAACCAATCAGCAAGTCCAAGACATGCTGCGAACAAATAGCACCAAGTAAAATGTCACCAAGTTCAAATAGAATATCGCAAGGTTCACGGTTCACATAAACAGATTGCTAAAACCATGCAGAACTCAAACAATCGGTGAAGGGGTTCTCGGCTTGGCCCCATGCCATGGCAATCAAAACCGAATAGATAAAACACTGCGGGTACGTCAAAGGGACGTCTCCCTTTGATATCACTGTGACATCTGGACGTCTTCGTTGGCACAGGAACCAGAGTCGCACCTGTGCCCCCTGCCTAAACTTGATGGAATAGAAGATTTGCATCTATTCAGATGCTTCACACACGCACACGCACTTGCAGTGACAAACTCTAGGAAACCGTTTTGCTTGCATGAAAGTATGATGCCTTCACTACGGCGTCACTGAAATGATGGCTACTGTAGTGAGAGGATATTGATGTTATACAATGTCATTATATCCCCTTATCCCTCCATGTTTATTAAGATCCCCATCATTGAACCGCCACAAACGTCACGGCCACGAAAACACGGCACCCGCGTCAGGAGATTGCGCATGAAGGTCCTGTGCAGTCGCAGCTGGTCGGAGAATTTTTTGGAGATGCTTGGATACATGGGAGGAGTTGGGTGGCCGAGCGGCTCCGATTCGGTGAGTTTTTTCAACTGTGCCGGTGACTCTGTGCCGGATGAACATGGATGAACCGTGATTCTATAGCAATCTATGCCCGATCGGCCGCCCTTCCATTGAGCACAAGCGTCGCATCCAGACCACCTGCCAAGCTGCGACGCACGGACTGACGTCGCAAGTCGAGAGTCGAGCGTGATGTGCACAGCCTTGGTGCCGCTGATGATGTAAATATCTGACGCTGATCTGGGATCTGGACTGGGACATGGACTGAGTCGACTGGAATACTAAAATACTGGGTATTTTCATGGGTTGAATGTCTTAACCGGATATACTAAACTGATCTAAACTGGGTTTATGAAGTGGATGTCCTAATCGTCTATATGTTGATACTGAATGAATGATAGTGATATGTTGAACATGTTGCCATTAATTTGATACATGGAGATAGTAGTCCAAACCAGCTGGGAATATATAATATAGTATAATATATATATATACAATAAATATACAATAAAATATAAGAATATATTGATGTTTGCAGGGTACCCAAGAGCGGCTTGGAGATGGCAATGGGCGTTGGAGGTTTCCACAGGATAAATAGAGGTACCCCTTGATCCCTGGATGGTTTGATGAAACATGCTATTATATAGAATGATTTAAAATTGATTATTTAGGGGTACCCCCATGGATTGGAAAGCCCGAAAAAACTGTGGTTGCTATGAAACACTGCAAATACTGGGATAATGGAATACACCATCTACCGGTGCAGGATTTCGCAACCATCCACAATGGTGAATTCGGGGATGGTTTATGGCAGGTTTGCCAGATTATTTAAATTGGGGAACGTCCATGAACAGAAATGAATGACGCCAGATAAGGCTCAAAATCTGAATGTGTATGTGTGTGTATGCATATAATATTAGTATATAGATATACACACATTATCACATTATTATATGTGTTTATGTACATATTTCCCAGTTTATCCAAATTGTAGCTGGTTGTACCCCCAATCATTTTTCTGAATGAAGACGTAGCTGACACAGCATGCTTTGGTTTTCTGTCTCAATCTTCAGGTCTTGCGTCGTTTCGTTCAGAGCATAGCTGTCCGTGAAGTCGCGAATTCATCATGTGGCAGAAACACAGCAGTCGTTTTCAGTTGCTGGAGGATTGTGGTCCCGTTTGCCATGCCTATGCCATTGATGCGCGTGGTGTGCAAACAGCTTTGATATTCTGGGGCCCGACAGAAGGAAAAGACCGGCTTTGTTGAAGAGTAGATAAGAGATGATAATCATCTGATAAGAGTAGGGTAGCGAAAGTTCTCGGTCTTTAATGGAGAAAAGGATCACCAACCACGGGATTTTGGGGCGTACCCCATATTCAGACATGCCCAGAGAGAAAGTCGAACCCATATGGATTGCTGGCAGATCAGTCTGTTCATGTGTGCAAATGGGGACCAATGCAATGAGTGATCCACAGCAACTTCAGTTGCGTCGTAAACGCGGCGAAGAGCCTCTCGGCAGAGCGCAAAATGTCTCCGATTTCTTCAGGGTCCATGGAAACGTCACCATCAGAAAATCACCAAGTCTTGTCCAAATTTCGGTAGTCAATGGTAGTCATATGTCATACTTTTTGTTTTTTTTCCAGATTCCATACATGCGCGAGAAATATCTAACTAAGCCACTATAATTACCCTGTGTTTCTTATTCCCAGTACCCTGCGTTCCTCGATCCTCTAAAGTGATCCAAAATTTGATCCAGCTTCGGTCCTAGTCACTAGTCGACCCATGATCAACAGCCTGGGAATGAATAAAATTTGGGGTTGGTTTGCGAATGAACTAGATAATAACTAGATAACTGGTAGATGTTGTGGGTCGTTTGGTACTCCATTCCCATTCTTGATGACAGATGCTGGTTGATGACAGATGCTGGTTGAAAGTGGAACCCATGCCAGAATGATCGCAAGTTAGGCTGGTGAATAATTACTGCATGGAATGAGCCTCTGGCAATCAAACAAGGCAATGGAAATTGATTCGTTTCTGCAGGTTTGTGTCCTGCATTTTTTTGTTTTCCCGGCCGGCCATGATGGTTTGCCAACGGCAGGTTTGTGTTAGCCCTAAAATCAAATGGTTGATCATCAGACTCCCCATGAAAAAAATCGTTGTTAAATATATCTTAATATAAACCGTCAATTGGTGGTATGTTATAATATCCCAGATGCTCAACATGGTGCTGGTATATTTAACATATATTTAACTACATGACTGGGTGATTTTTAGGGCAAATGTTGGTGAATATTCCAACACCATGGAGTATATGGGTATATTGATTATACTATGCCAGCATTTTATCCCATTTTCAGACACACTCAAACGATGGTTTTCCACGTGTGTTGCATTTCCCATTCTCTTTGGAGACTGATGCGCTAAGCCCTGTGGGACCCTGGCCCTTTGATTGTGCCTCGGTCCTGTCGCAGCGACACACGACTTTGAGTGCTGGGCGTGCTGCTGGATGTGCAGTGGCACCCATGTGCCGACGCTTTCAGTGCTGGAACTGACTGGTGATATGTTTCGGCAACAGAAGCCACTGGGACGTCACTGGAATGATAGTAAGGGTACTGTAAGTATCCCAAAATGCCCCTATTTCAGCTATTTTCAGGTTAATTAGTAATGTTAGTGAATAGTGAATTATTTTGATTTATCCAGATGAATAATGACAATAATATTGAATACAGCTTCAGAAATCAGAGATGAGTGTTTATTGTGTTTGCCGTGGTGGTGTGTTGTATGGGTAATTATGTCAAAAAAAAACAATGGATTCTGATTCTGAACTAATCCGATCTCAGCAGCCCCATTCAGATACCTTACATTTCTTAGGTACATTACCTCCATTTTACCGGTTCCTGAAGGTTTCATTAACGAAAATCAACCAATCAGAAGGTTTGGGTATGGTGACAGGTCCATGAGGTCAGATCACCAGATATCGTATCTCTTCATTGGTTTATTGGGGGTTTATAGACCAAGCCATCTTTTTCTTATAGCTATGGTTAAACCAACCTTTTCAAATATAGAATAAGATATGGATGTCTTAAATGTCACCGTGATGTGTTTTTTTGCTGGCTTTTTTTGGATGCAAGATGTTGAAGTGTGGTGGACAGATCTATGTTGGGATCTCCCAGCTTTTCCTGGAAAGCGGAAACGGTGCATGCAACCGCTCTACATGGAAGTTTTTACTACGGCAGCACGGCTGTGCATCATTTCCTAGGGACCATCGGCAGTCTGGGCAGTGAGAAGGCAAAGATTCTCTGTGAAAACGACGATTTTCCATGGGATTACCCTCTGGTTATGTCAAAATAGCTATTGAAAATGGCCATAAAAATAGTGGATTTACCCATTAAAGATAATGATTGTCCAGTTCGCTATGTTAGTTTACCAGAGGGTAACAGGATTTTAGTGGGATCTGCATCTGGGGGATTCATGGGATTTTTCAGATTTAACTATGAATGGTTTTATGAAAACTAGGGATTTATGGTGACTCGATGGAATTTATATATATATATACCCTCTGGTAATTTAACGTAGCTATTGAAAATGACCATTTGTAGTGGATTTTCCCATGAAAGATGGTGATTTTCCATAGTTATGTTAGTTTACCAGAGGGTATATATATAATAGTGTGATTTACCCTCTGGTAATTTAACAGGTTGCTATTGAAGATGGTCCATTTATCGCCGATTTTGCTATTGAAATCATGATGTTCCATGGCTATGTTGGTTTACCGGAGGGTAGTTAGCCAAGTTTGGTTTACAAATAGTATGACTTTTAGCTTTGTGGTAGATATATCGAACTAGTTGATGGGGTGAAACTAGACTCCCCCCAGTGAGGTTTTTGTTGTATATGTACTGTGTGTATATATATATATGTGTGTGTGTGTGACCCCCATCAACTTTAGATATATCTACCATAAACATCCATAAACCCTAGTCAACGACCTATAAACCAACTTCGCCAACTATGTGGCACCACCCTGTTGTCTGGCTTGTACGTTCATTCCAGTGGGAAAACAACCGTTGGTTCGTTCTATTTGTCGGGTAGCTCCAGGCCTGTCGGACCCAGTAAAATCATGGCGAAGCCTAGGTTACCGAAGGCGGCCAAGGGGCAGAGTCCCCTAGATATGGGTAGCTTGTACACGATTATACTAGGTTAAGTTATGCCAATCTTTCTAAGATAGGCAGATGCAATGCACAACTCTAGCCGGTTGACAATCCTTAGCCTTCGGAATTACTTGGCTTTCTGATCTTTCTGGGCGTTTTGGGTGTTTTCGGATTGGACTGACTCATTGCATAACCGTGATTCACCCGTGAAACATATGAAAATAAAAGCCATGGAGGCGCCCCAGCGTGATGGTTTCCCCAGCTCAGCCAGTACGACTCAGTACAATGCGCTTGGACGTGCCTGGACGCAAGAGCCAGCAGAGCTGAAGTCGGTTGGAAGATGTTGTCTGAAAGATCAGTTGGGTGAAGTTTGGAAATACATCAACCTATATATATATATAACAAAAATCTAGAATTGGATGATATCAAGCTGGTGCTGGGATTCTGCTGGAGAAGGTATCATGACCAGAGGGGACTTTAGCCTTTGTGATCTTTGTGGACAGCCTATCAAGCTGGTCGGGTGTTTAAAAAATATCGTTTACGCCTATCAAGCGGCAGGTGGACGATGCCCCACAATTCCCAACCACTGTGTTTGTAATGGTTTTGCGGCAGGCTCATGCCCGCAACCTCGCAGGCAAATACCGAGATGTCGCGTCCAACTTTCGGAAGCCATTGGAGAGTTGAAAGCTGGGGACAGGCTCTGTGGAATTTTCATAGTTCGTAGGTGGGTAGGAGTCAGAATTGAAGACCCAAGGGACTAGAATGTCATGTAGTGTTTGCAATGTCGAGTAAGAGACCCAAGCATGTTTCAAAATCCTCAAGTCTGACCCATGCATGAACGACCCCCCAAAACTAGGACTAAAATCGCCATGGCTCCTGGAAAGCTGAAGATTCCCACGAAACACAGCTGAACAATAATTGATGTGTAATTCTACTGTTGGAACTAGAAAAACAATCTGGATAAACATGGATCAGCCAGGGATTTCTCATCCAATGGATTTCAGAGTGTCTCTTCAGCTGATCCACCAATGGTCGGACCATGGCGTGTCCGCCAAGTGAACCAGAAGAATCCAGTCCAGTGCCGGTGCTCGCCCTCGTTACAGAAAAGACGCGTGAGGCATCCACCATAGTATGATCTCCGGCATTTTAGGCATTTTTGCAATGTCAGCTAGTGAATGTTGATTAATGGTGATTCCCAATTGGCTAGATTTGGGGTTAGAGCCGGTTTTTTCGCATCTTTGGATTCTGTAGAGCAGATTTACGTCAAAGATTTACGCAAGCAGAAATGGGTATGACTGAAAATTGAAGGGAAAAAACAAAACCCAGTTTCATCATTTTTCCTTTTGAAGATACCCCATTTTCACACCCACAGTGTGATTTGATCCTGCAAATCTGTGCGAACCGCAGGACAAAATGATAGGGGAAACCGTTCGGCCTTGAATCAAGTAAGGGAGTTTAAACTCAGTTTATCCAGTTCAACGATGACAATGATATATTTTACTGAAAATCATTCCAGCGTTGATAGCCCTAATTTGAATATATGTTCACGCGTTTCTTGACTTGTTGCTGGGTTTTTGCCCGTTTTCAAGTATGCCTTAAGATGATTTTGTCAAGCAAAGCAATTGTTTTGCATATATGCAGCAAATTATGCATGGTAACTTTTCTATCTCTATATCGGCACGCTATTTCCACACAATTGGTGTATCATCAATGCTTGATGTGCATTTTTGATGTAAATACCAGCACGCCCCTAAAGATAGAAAAAATTATCTGCCGGCCCTCCTGTTTCCAGACGTCGGACTTTTCTATCTTTTCCGGGGCCACTATAGAATGATGAGATCAGCATGTTTCTATAATTGTATTTGCTATATTTCTATAATTTCTACAATTCCAGCAAATGCAAATGATTTAACATTGAACTAGCATGTTTGCTGCGTTTCAAGCCTTGCGTGGGCGACCTTAGGGATGAGTCTGGGTAAATATAACGACCTCACTGTTCTCCCGAACCCTGGAATCATGGTTAATAAATGTTGATAAGGGGAATCATCCCAAAATGGCCGAACTTTTCAGGTTATATAGTGATGTTTTATAATTTGCCCAGATGAGTGATTAAGACATGACCAGTTTTGGACTTATTTCTAGAAAGCATCAACGCTTCCAACAATGCTGATGTGACTGTTTATGGTGTCGGGCATCTGAGAGTCTCGCGACTGTCACCTTTTGTATCTTACTATGAACAATAACGGTGGGATGGGGTGAGCTAATAACGTTGGCACTTCCATGCATACGTCATGCTACGCTACTGTGCCCTCTTCTGCATTTCCGCACATACCTCACGCTATGCTAGTTACTGTGCGTGCTCTTGCACTTCCACACATCCGCCATGATGATGATGATGATGATGATGATGAACATGTTGAAGTTGTTGATGTTGTTGATGTTGTTGATGTTGAATTTGGTGATGATGTTGGTAATGAAACTACTGTAAAGTTTCGTTCTTGGTCCTTTTCAATTCCCCCCTGCAAAAAATATTGAAAAATGCCAACAGCAGGGAGCCCCTCTGATACCCGGCTCCTTGTTTCTGCGTATGTGATATCCTACCCGGATTTCAGTGCGTCATTATTACATTACATTACGGCGGTGTACTTTTTATGTATCTTCAAATCCCTTTCGAAACATGTGGTTTTTCTTCCATTGGTTTCTAGCTCAGAGGGGTTTGTCCATTGGGATAAGATTTTTTGACCAATCCTCCATTTATACATTTATAGATTTATAGTATTTTATAGTAATTTTATAGTATGATCAAGTTACAATGTATTTTTTGACCAATCCACCATTATTTTATTGGTAACTTGGATATTTTAATGTATTTTATAGTAAAAGCCTTGAAAGATATCCAAGTTACCCCAGCCATCCTGCCCAACCCGGGACGCTCACCCAACTGAAAAATGGTCGCCAGGTACAGATGCGATCGCGCTTTCTGAAACTCCGAAAGCGTAAGAGCCAGACGCGCACGAAAAATGCTGCATGTTGGAATCGATGGAAATGTAAGGGCATCCAAAAGTGTAGGGGTTTAGATTGTGGAAACCATGGCCCATTTAGTTCTATAATGTTCTATATATATATAAGATTGTCCTATAAAAAATAAGAATTTTCCCTGTTTCTTTCAAAGTACCAGAGGGATTTTTCGAGGGTAGATGGCTTTGGTAAGCTCAGACGTGAACTTTTCATGGGGCGAAGGTCGTTATTGGGGTACCTGTCGCGATACCCATTGGTGATCCCACAGCCATTTGACCAGGGACTACAAACCTCTGTTGATGAAGACTCCATGTGGTTTTACTATATGTAACTTGCTATCCAGTATATTTATTTGTATATTTGGGATTCTAAGAATCCATTGCTGAAAGTCCTATGGAGTAAGCAGTTTGTTGATATGCCTCGTCATATCTCGTCTGTTTTTGCAGTGTGTTCTTCTCCAATTTAGTAGGCCAAGAAATAGGCGCTATATCTAGTAGATAGATTCGATATTTTGTGGGTCAACAGACTGGATTGGTACTTTAGTACAAATACATCTCCTAACCAGTTTTCTTGCAGGGTATCCAATCTTGGCCATTGTTCGCTCAAACGACATCAAATGATTTAGATCTGAACAGCAAACTGAACTAACATCCGGATGGATGTTCAAGCATGTTCAAATATGTTCAAGTTGTTTTGCTTCCTACAAAAATGTTCTCTTGAGTTGGTCAATTCGTCGATTGGTGAATATTGTTGTGTTTTAATCTAAAAGTCGATCCTACAGTGCAGTAACCCAGTAACCCCACAAGTCCAAACATATTTGCATGTTTGTTCATGATCTATGATACCCTTTGGTAGTCTAAGAGTTTGCTATGGAAGCCATGGCCAATGAATAGTTCGATTATGTACCTATCCAAAATGGTGATGATCCAGGCTATAGATATATATATATATATAGAGATAGATTTATATATAGATATATAGATAGATATATAGATAGATAGATATATATTTTTTGTTTTTCCATTATTTACCATTATTTACCTGTATTTACCTGTTCAAAATTGTGAATATCCGTGGCAAAGTCAAAAAAATATTACCAGAGGCTATCCCCAGGAAAATCCCACATCTCGATAGCTGCATCTCTTCCCCGATTGTCACAATCAGCAAACCTTGTTTGGGTAGGTAGGTCAAGTATAAAGTCGTTCTTTTGAAAACAAATCCTATAGAATTTTTAAGGATATGTTTATATGTAATCATATGATATCATATGTACATGTGATTTTCTGGCATGTGTACATCGACAAGTATACAAGCAAACTAAGAGATGTATGTTGGCGTCACTGCAAGGGCCCAAGGGGCCCTTGGGGGCCCAAGTCCGTCGAATCGGTGGCTACACTCTGATGCAAAACAAGCAGCACGACAAGCACAAGAGAATGGTTGATTTCTATGATTGTCTGGTTGGTGGTTTCAAACCATGGTCCATTTTTTCTATGATAGTCTAAGCAGATATAGTCTAAGCAGATCTTTTCTGGTTGGTGGTTTCAAACATTTGGATTATATTTTCCATTTCATATATGGGATGTCATCCTTCCCATTGACGAACTCCATCATTTTTCAAGATGTTTTTTTAACCACCAACCAGTTGCTTATTGGCATGTTAGATTACCATAGATTACCAAAGCAGAAACCATGAAGCCGATCAGGGTATCTTCAGCAAACTATCTTCGGATACAAGTCGGAGACCCCCCCGAAGCCAGTGGATAGTGATATAGTGAAGGTGACTGTTCCAGACAAAATATGGCAAAATAAAGATCTGATGATCTGAAAATGGCGCCAAATCTTAAGTCATGGATGGATGATATGTGAAAAAGTGGTGGATGAAGCGAATAAAATTAGAGATGATATCATACTTTATCCACAAAAACATGCCAATTTATATAGCTGTAGCAGTAAATCTGGATGGATGCTAGTGACCTCAAACTGCCAAAACCCAAGATCAGAGGATAATCAAAAGTCGTGCAGCATCTAATCTGCACTTATCTGCATATGTTTGCCAACCTAAGCATCCAGTAGGCATGGAACAATCCGGAGTTTCTGCCATATCTCAATCCATCTCAATCCCCTCCATGGCAATCATTGACTGAGAAAATCAGACTATAAATCTGCAGGGTGGTCACCCATTTCCGGACAGTCCGTTCGAAACGTTGGTTGGAAAAACGTGCCTTGTGTCGTGGGGCCAAAAAAACCCAAGGAGTCACTTCATCTCTGGCTGGTTTCAACCAATTACGAGGAGAATGGGTACGTTGTTTCATTGATGATGCGGTCTTAGAATTTGTATCCGATGTATTGTAGGAACCACCAAAAGAATGATGAAACAGCTAAAAAAACATCTGGAATACTGACCTAGTGGTAAATTGAACCCTTTCTATCCTTTTGAATCTTTTGAGGTGGCTATAGTATTAGCTTCTATACCTTGTTTTCTGCACGTGTTACCAAGCATGATACTATGAGATGGTTCAGAATGAGCGAACAATTAGTCATCTTGGATCCAATGATCATGGTCAATATATGATCACACACTATGGTATAATTGATTTTGATTCATGATTAGTGATTGCTGAACCAACCAAACCTATGCTCAGATACAACCTGTTCCCAGATCAGTGCTTTGATATCCTTTGATGCTTGAACCCCCCTTCAAAAAGTCTCGTGGCCCTACAGACTCGTCCGAGCCCAAATGGGCCCTGACACGTTACAATACCCGCAAGGAAAAGCCTTGCCAAATAACAATCAATTCGTGTCACGAATCAAAAATATAATAATCGAATCAAAGAACATGAGACATATGAATATCAGTGATATGTATTATTATTATTAGTATTATTATATTTTATAAATATAAATTATATTAAGAGCATAGATCTAGAAAATAAAATAAGAAATCGATTATATAGTAGTTGGATGTGAGTTCATGGAATATGAGTGGGGGAATTAATTCGACGGAATACCGGTCCCCTTCTCCTTCGCGGAATATTTTTTTGCTGGGACCTCCCTTTTCGATGGTGTTTGGGTTATTGTTAGACCTAGTAGCTGCTGATGCTTAATTTGCTGGCGACAGCGCAACAAGAAAAAATTGAAAAAAAAGGCAGACCAGAAAAGAGCTTGAAATTAAAGGATTGAATATAAATTCCTGTTCTTTTTCAATGGTATGGGTTTATTTTATCCTCGGAAATAGGATTATACCGTGGACAAGGATTCTTGGCTTTCCTATACTCTTAAATTTGTACAAAAACATACGAAAATTATATATAATTATAATAAATTAACCTAATTATTTAAAATTGGATTACTATATTTAATTATATTTTATTTATTTTGAATTTATATTTTTTTATTTTTTTTTATATTTATTTTTTTAAAATTAAATTATTATATTTAATTATATTTTATTTATTTTGAATTTATATTTCTTTAGTTTTTTTTTATATTTCCTTATTTTTAAATTTAAATAAATATTATATTTTAAAAAATATTATATATAATTAATTTATTAAATATTAATTAATTTAAAATTAAATTAAATCTAAAATAAATTATAATTTAATTTAAAATTTAATTTAAATAAATTTAATTTATTTTTAAATAAATTTAAAATTATTTTAATTTAAATTAAATTAACATTAAAATAATATTAAATTAAATTTTAAAAAAATTTAAATAAATTATATAAAAATTTAAATAATTTTTAATGTTAAATTAATATTAAATAAAAGAAATTATTAATTTAATGTTTTAAAAAAACCTTAAAATTAATTTATTTTAGAAAAATAATTCCTAAATTAATTTTAAATAAACCTTAATTATAAAATATTATATAATATAAGAATTAATTTTGAATTTTTTAATTTATGTATTTTTTGGAAAAATTAGGGAAATGGAAAGAAAGGAATTTTAATAATTTTTTATTTGATTTAAAAATTAATAAATTTATTTTTTTTTTTAAATATTTTTAAAAATAATAAATTTAAATAAAATAAAAATAACAAAATTAAATTAAAAATATATAAAATCGAATTCTAATAATTATAATAATACCCCTTAAAATAATTTCCTTAAAAAAATTACCAAATACCTATCTAAAGAAATATAATGGTTATGATATCAGGGGGTTACCAGGTATACCGAATTTTGGAATATAACACCGGACATCATTGTACATATTCGACATATTTATATTCAATTATATTTTTCTAGAATTTTAAAAAATAAATCGAATAATTATGGTATTTATTAATATCATTTTATATTTTTTTTATATAATTATAATATTTATTATAATTACAAATTTTAATATAATTTTAATCGATTAATATATATATTAGATTTCGAAAAATTAATAATTATAAATATTAATTATATTATAATTTAAATTATATAAAACATTATTAGGCGATATAAATATTTTATTTTTTATATTATAATATAAATATATAAAAAAATCAGAATAAATCGTGATTTAAATATATATATATATTTATAAATATAAAAAAAAT
>Ga0126342_10003507_pt1 | contig 25959 bp, 21 predicted proteins | sample Cyp1metagenome_FD_92528 | JGI IMG/M metagenome (GOLD analysis project Ga0126342, IMG submission 92528) | Coral microbial communities from Lord Howe Island, Old Settlement Bay, Australia - Cyphastrea 1 metagenome | ecosystem: Host-associated > Invertebrates > Cnidaria > Coral ... | reverse complement strand
CAGAGGGTATATAGAAATCTTCCCTTCATCCGGCTTGCTGCAAAAAAAAACCCTCATTTTCCCCTTCACGAAACGCCATGGTTTCCATGGGATTTCCCACTGCCAGCCATGGAGCGCTCCATGATACGGAGAGTTTGGGAACGCTGGTGAAGAAAAAATATCCAGTGGTTGAGAGGATCCGTGGTGACTCACTGAAATCTATCATATTCGTGCCAGAAAATCATGAAAACATCACATGTTTCCATGTTTCATCTTGCTAGCCGGTGAGTATGTAATATCCCACAGAAAATAAGGACTTTTTTGTAACGTGGTGTTCGCCAATGCCATAAGCAACTTCCAATTGGCGTTGCTTGGAATCCAGCTTTACCCGTTGTGTTTCATCCCTAGAAATGATCCAGATGTGTCCTGTTTTTCAGGGTGCAAATGGCAACAAATCTACCATGAAAAAAAAAATCTAAACTACCACATTTACACATTACTAATACTACCATTACCATGGTATTACCACATTACTAAACGACCCACCACTGGGCCACGGTTTCCCCTTCATATCCCAGCGCCTGCAGGATCCATGCCCATTCCTGTCCAAGATTGTCCAAGTGAGATTTCTATGTAGGTAAATACAAGGGTAAATATTCCTTGCTACCATGGTTATATCATGTTAAAAGTACATTTAATTAAATGTCAACCCTGGATTAATAAACCCCAAACGATTGTTTAATTGGGAGGGTACCATTTAAGCATCATATTATGACTATTGGAAGGGTACCCCCCATCATATAGTAGTTCTTCGACAAATATATAGGCTTCCCCCAACATCCTATGGTTTCAAAGCCCATTTTCTCATGGTTACACCCTTATGACTGGGCGAGTTGGTTGTCTCAGCATGTCGACATCGACGTCACGAAAGGGACTTGGTTTCAGAACGCATTCATAGGATCCATGACTCATGAATCCAATCACGTTTATCTGGTTATATATATATGTATAGTTTTATATATATATGCATAGTCATACATATACTGTACAATATATATATATACGTATATATATATATATATATACACATACATATGATATTGGATTTTATTAGTGAGTACATGGGTTCAAAAGTTGTGTCCTCCACTTTTCACAGGAAGAAACTCTTCACAGCTTCAGCATCTCCACGGCCGGTCGTCTCCTTGAAAGGAACTCCGCATTCGGACTCCGCGACCTGGACACAAGTTGGACACCGGTGGATTCCTGGGACTTTGTTAAAATGGTACCAGGTTATATATGGTTATATGTATATATGGTTTTATACTATGGTTATATTAACATAATATGTTAACATATATTGTATTGGTTATATATATATAATATGGTTATATCAACATACTAACATATTGACTGAATAAGTGGTACTGTACTCACAACACAAATAGCAGTAAATAGATGTAGATAGCACTTGTTCGGAGATCACACGAATCAGCATCCAAGACAATGTTGTTTATCAAGTCTTCAGTGCGTCCATAATTCTCCTCGGTGAAGACCGTGTCGGTCGACATGGGATTTCCACCCTCATGAAAACCAGCCCAAAAATGAACTTGGCACCTGTGAAATCTCCTGATTTATCCTGATTTCAATCATTTTCAATACAAAACCATAAGCCCCTGGGATCACCGAAGAATTCTTCAGTCCCGCCTGGCAGCAGCAGCTCCAAAAGCTTCATGGCCAGAAGATGATCCGAGTTCGGCTTTTTTTTGGATGGAAGCCATGGGATTTTGATCTTCATTCCTAATGGATCCATTTAGGATCCTAATTGAGTAGCTGATGTCGATGTTGTTCATATTTCAGAAATATATAGAAATATCTCTGCATGTTTTTGGTGGACCTCGTTTCATTTCCCTGTCCACTGCCTAGTCTACTAGTGTGCAGTCTTCGAAAATGGGTCAGGGACACATCCAAATCTTGAGTCACATATTTCACTCAAATCTGCAATATGCATACAACACAAGTCTTCTGGGATGTTCATCTCAGTTTCAGTGCTGCTTCAGAGCCACTTGTCAGTGCTCAGCTAGTGACCTACCCTGCTGCGAGCCGGCTCGATGTGCTGCTGATATCTGTTGATCACCTTTCGGCCTTAAAAAGGGCCCTACTTCAGGGGTCACTGAGTCACATCTATGGTTTCAGATGGTTTCAGTAGCCTTCAAACCTCTTTTTTTGTTTGCTTTGCTATAGACTGTGCCTCCAAAGATCTTTGGTTGTCCCGTTGGATGTACAGGGAACTAGTTCAGGACCCCGAAGAGTTGTCACCACCAGGTGGTAACTCTTCCGCAATCCTCACATCTTCCAGCACTGCTCCGAGCGCTGAAAAGGCCAGAAATCAAACAAAGCCAACTACAGTTGACAACAACGCTTCAACTCCAAAATGTTCAAGAAATACAACCCCCCAGTTTCTCGTGTGTGTCTTTTCGTCTCCCCAAGATACCCTCATTCTTTAGGAACGCCCGGCCCCAGCAGAACGCCTCCAGCTCACTTGAGAACGTCTTGCGGAGCTCATCTGTCAACCTGAAGTCTTTGGTGGAAACTCGCGGAGAAATGGTGAAAACTGGTGGCGGTTGACATTTTCCCCCCTGAAAAATGATGGACTTCGTTAGATTGGATCATCATCCCAAATAGGAAGGGGAAAATAATCCATTCATGTTCCAAACCACCAACCAGATTATGATAAGAAGGGGATACACAAAGTATCAGAAAGTTGGCGTCGCTCGCATTTTGGATCATTTTTTCGGGAGACAGGGATAGCTGGTTGGGACTGGATATGAACCATATTGAAAATTCATTGAAAAGGATGAAAGAGGATCCAAGGATGTGGGTACACAAAAAATGGTCAGTAAACCGACAGACACTATGGTGATACGGGGCTCAAGGTCCGGTGATCTCCAGACCCACCACCCCAGGCTGCATCGGAGAGATGTTTTTTAGGCGTCAGCTCACGGTTTCGCGAAGCATGCGGCAGAAAAGGTTCATATCCACCTGGCGACCAGGCATGTGGGACCTTGAAGCCCACAGCATCCCCCAGCTTTCCTCGGGCAAACATTTAAAATTGTCTCTTGGATCATTTCAGCGAGTTGTAGTTAGTTTTTGGTTTTGTTTGTTTTTGTTTGTTTGTTTGTTTGTGGGGGGGCACTTGTGGAGTCAGACAGTTTAGGACACACATATTCATCCTTTTGATCGTCACTTTTGCTATGTCAATGTCAAAGTGTAGGTACGAGTGATGAACATATGGTTATGTATGGCAAAACCCTTGTAAAGGTACCCTAAGATAGCTGCTTAATGGATGTTTATTCCCCCAAAATATGGTAATCCATCCCCAGTAATAATGGGGGCGGGCATTCCTTCGAGGTCCAGATTCTTGCAACACCGCCCAGCTTTTTTCAAGACACGCAGGGTCAACATTGGTTTCTGGGCAAATTGTGTTCAAATGTCCAATAAATCCAAAATCTGAACTTCAGCCCATTTTGGCCTCTAGTAACTCTAGTAGTAACCATCATTTTTACACATGTTTGTCCATGTTTAGTCAATGAGATCCGAATTTACCCAGGATGTGTCATGTACAGCCCCCCATGTCACGCATCTTGCATGTGTCATGGGGATGGAGACCCAGGCTGGAGTCCCTTTGGGAGCCCAGTTCGAAATCAGAGCCCAGTTGTTGCATGGCAGTGTGGTTTCTCCGTCAAGTTCTCCACTTTTGAACCTATGAATCCAATGAATGGATACGAAGAAAACCCAATTTTGGACCCCATGACATGAGTGGTTTGATCTTAGCTAAACCGAAACCAATGCTAGATGACTGCTTGCCGAAAAAAATCAGTTTTTCTGTGATAGAGTGGAAAGGGCAATGCAATGACCTGTCAGAACAAGTTGTCTGTGCTGTCGAGTAGCCATCATCAAAACACGAACCACCATCCAAGGGATCAACAGAGGCTCCTCCTACAAATGTCCCAAAAACATGTGATGCCGCTTCATCGACAGCAGCCTTCGAAGAAAAAAACATGGACATCAGTTGACATCAGCTATGTTGGCACAACCATGGTAGGGTGTCATGCATTCTTGCTTTGGTGAAAGCAACTCCACAAACTAGATGGGATCCGCTTTAGACGCAAAAAGGATCAAAAAGGCATGTTGGTTGACTGACAGCAAGTTTGAAATGGAGAGAGTTGCTTGATATCAATCCGTGCCATCTTGAGATAGATCATCTCTTTTCACAATGTCTTGTCATGTGTACCCATAGCCATTGCGTCTCCATGCACCTAGTGCCTCCACAACCCGTTTTTGTGTGCTGCATCACATCTTTTTTGCTGACCAGCATCTTTGGCCGGATCATTAGGGTTGAAGTCTACCACAAAGGAACCGATCGAAGGGACATGAAGGGACTATGCAGGGGGTGACTTATGGTGAACTTGTCGAGGCCCTTGAAAAAGGGATTCAAGGGGGCCCAGTTGGATAAGTTCGAAGTGGAGCTTCTGTGATTGGGGTCCAGCAGGTCCCTAATCTCTGACAAGGCTTGCAACAGTCTTTTCCGGACATTGAAATCTTCCATGTCTATGGGCTGTGCCCGGTGATGGCAGGGCCTCAGCAGTCAAACTGTTCAGGCGTTGCTTTGTGACACACAACTACCCCTCTTACATCTGTACAAGTCCGAAAGCACCATGAAAGTCAGAGGCAGAGTCTAGAGAACTCTCTGGCAGAGCTTTCTTTGCATCTTGTACCCCAAAAATAGCAGCTGCAACCCAAAATAGACCCAAATACACTGACTTCCAAAGCATGCTAATCATTTCTCGATGATCCTTCCACCAAAGGATTGAAAGGATTGAATTAGACAACTGCTTGAAACTGGCAAAGACATAAATTGACTGTCAATCCTTCAAATTGACCCATCTTCCCGTGTAATGCCCAGAAATTGCATCGTTGAAAGCACTTACACAACAAATTTGTCGTTGATGACTGATCTATTCGGCTGGCTGCGAGAATCCTACGGTTTGTTGGTCATATCCCCGTTCTTGTTGTAACAGAAACTGGATCTATTGAAATCTATTGATGTCCAGTGCAAGATTGCGAGATACATGGTAAGTACTGTATAGTAATGGCTTGCCCATTTCGCGATATAAACCGACATGTTCCGACTCCCATTCTCCGGGAAAAACGCCCAAATGGGACCAGCTCAAAACTCGCTGGTCCCATCACTCTGCAACCATGGCCTGAGGTCGTCGTTCGCAACGGAGCCGAAAGGTGCACTGCTTCAATGGCTTCAATGTCTTAGAGGATCACCAACTCACAACATCTGTATGAGATTAGCCAGTCACAAGTGGGATAAGCCACGAGATAAGATCCAGTGACTTGCTATCACCATTCTTTCGCTTCCGATTTCTGGGGCTTATTCTAGTATGGAAGATGAATGGCTTATCGTGACTGAAGAGCAGATTTTGTGGATTTACTGGATCCCAGTTGTATCACTGGATTCGCCCCCCTGGCTTAGCTGAGATGCCCAAAGACAGAATTCATGTTCAGCATATGAAATCTTCAATTCTCCTCCATCAAAATAGCAAAAACATGCCTACGCCTTGATCAGATTTGACCAAACGGTTTTTCCACCCAGAGGTTCCACCCTATGCCCACCTCGCGCTGTCGATATCTCAGCAATCTCAAGGAGAAGAGGGACAGCCTCTGTGAAATTCACTGGAATCACGTGAATTCTATGCCACCAAAATAGCTGTGTACATTTGATAGACATGATTGACATATTACATTACACTACACTTCTACATGGGTCTGTCTGAAAATAGGGTACCCCAAAATTTGAAGGTCAATCACCATTTTCCCCATGAAAAATTGTTATATTTGGGGGTATACCGCATACATTCCGCATACCCTATTTTCAGACTTCCCCACATGGAACCGCTCTCCACATTTGCTGAGGTGAATTGGGATGTCTGCGCATGTCTGCACCAATCTGCAGCAGAAATATATACAGTATATAATATCTTCTCTTTTTAGACGCACACAAACACACAGATAAACACACATGCTCTTGACTGAAACGAGGTTGCAAAATACCATGCTAGGACTTGGGTTACGAATTGGTTACGAATTGGAAATCAACCATATCAACCATGCAAAATCATCGAAATCACCAGAATCTTGCACTCTGAAACTCTCCCATCATGGTCGTTTCAACATAGTTCAGCATTTCTGGAGCCAAAATCCAACGCCCCAGTGCTGGAAGAAGCCGGTAGACATGCCTCTTCTAGACACGTCTGGTTGAAGTGCCGGCCAAGCGAGACAAAAAACATCAAAAAACCATACTGGGGAAGAATGATACCAACAAGGCCCAGGCCAGTAACACCTTCTAAGAAGGTGAAAGGTGAAGGGAAGAGGGGGAAAAAAACACCTACGGCGGGGGGGAAAAAACCTCTTCAGCGAGCCAGGCACTAACCCAAAGAAATTCAAAAGAGCACCACTGTGGCACACTGCTTCCAAATACCTCAAGAGTTCTCTGACACCTTCAAACGTCCCAACAAATACTGAAAAACACATCCCAGAGGCTCAACAAAGACCCTGAAAGCAGCAACTTTACGCAATTGTCCATCGTCTAAAAGCCATTGATTGGGGGTCCGGGTGAAGTTTTTCACACACTTTTCACATGGAAAACCTAAGGTCCCCCTCAACCCCTCAAGCCAAATGGCAACACCACTGAAGCAAACGCACAGATCTGCAACTTGATGTGTCCTGCCATGGCCCAACGTGCAGGATGGGGGTGCACTGGCTATGAAAGACATGGCTACAACATGCTACAACCATGGCTATAACCACCAGGAGTTGGGATATAACCCCTACAATTATGGCTATATACCATGAGTTGGTAAATGTTGGATCACATATGACAGAAGGATATATATATATACAGATAAATCCAGAGCTGGATGATCTTTGGGTACGTCCCGTTCCATTCAAACATAGAACCTCCTGAAATCTGCCTTCAAATTGGCGACACATCGTGAAACATGGGAACAGCTGGACCCTGATGGCCAATTTTACTCCTGCTACAACGCACACCTAGGCAACTGACACATTTCCCAATTCAGCGAGATATGGTCTTACAAAGGTGTTTTTTTTGCAAATGGGTATGGGTGAAAATCTAACCCCAAGCGGATTGCAAATCTGTGGGCCTTGTGTGATCGAAACCAAACAATTCTTAAGGTATATACAAACAAATGATCTGTACATACCTATAAACATATGTTTCTTTTCTGATTCAAAATGTGTCGTTCTGGATCCAAATTGGCTACCTGACCCAGGAAATTGTGTGTGTGTGGTCCTCTGTGCCTCCCAAACGAAGGACCTCGATTTGGATTTACCCAGTATTTTTCGGTACCCCAAAATTTCAACCCGTTTGAATTGCAAAGTTGAAAATCATCCCATTTGTGGACCACCATATTTCTTGCTCTTTAGTTTTCATGTTCTTCATCCACGACCTCCCAGGAATATCCAGAAAAATTATAGGCCATGATATCATTAAAATAAAACGCTTTTGGATAGATCATACCCTGAAAATCAGATTTGAGCGGTTTGGTGCAGTTACCCGTACTGACCATCATTTACCATGATGTCACGGCGTGAGGGGTTTACAGTTTATCAATCGTGAATCCAGATTGTTGGGCTTTATCCCCAGATTTATGGAGCTTTCCATAGGTTTCCTAAGTTTTTTGGGTACCCTCTGGTAAACTAACATAACTATGGAAAATCACAATTCTTAATGGGAAAACTCACTATAAATGACCATTTTCAATAGCTATGTTAAATTACCAGAGGGTACCCCCAAATCATCCAAGTCATGATTTTAGTATTGAAACCATGGTGATCCAAACCATTTTGGGATCACCCCGTGGCACCTCTACCCTCGAGTTGCGCCACACCACGGAGCTTCGCCCACTTCTCTTGGATGCAACCCACATGGCGGTGCTGGCAACACCACCTGGGAAAGGTCAAAACTCGACCCCTGAGATCCGTTCTCCATTCAACGAGAAACCGACCGTTCTCCATTCTTGTTGGTTAAATCATGGTTGTATCACTATTATATAAATCCCTAATGTTACTTGGCTTGGGTAAATATCATTCAATTCCAATAAATCCCCATTTTTGTTTGCTACATTCCCACTATTTTCATTGCTTCAAGACATCCCCAGCCGTTCCTCCAAGGCGCTGCCGTTCGTGGCCTTCGGCGCTCGAGAAACGCTTGGTGCAGTCGAAGGCGCAGCCCACGCCCTGATGCGCGCCTTGCAGCACCGGCGAAAAACTGGTGCCGTTCACCAGGGGAAAAAAGGGGATGATGTAACGACAAACCCAAAATTTTGATCTTTACTTTCTTTGAAAATGTCAAGTGTATCCATGTTTTTCTACATGGATCTAGAAAATGGCACTCGTTTTTCGGGGTTAAAATGGGACCCCGAAACCCTAGTTGGTTCAATACTAAGATGGTCGGCCATGACGACTGGATGATTTGCGATGGCACCATTTTAGTAAACACCCAAGTGGCACACACGAACAAACATTCACACAGTAGTTGGCACTGTAAGTAATTAAATAATGTATATATATATAATAGAATTATATATAAATATGCATATTATATATAATATACAATATTGAGCTCGATGTTGGTACTATGTCACTATGTTTCACCTGGTGCAGATTTCAAGTCAGCAATGGCTGGAGCTTCAATGGCTAATATCGATCAGAGATATTCAAACATGGTGTCTTTATGTAGCCACAAAATTAGTTATGTTTAATGCTAGTTATGTTTAATGCTAAACCAATCGAACACCTAAATGGCTATGAGTCAAGAACCTGTTACCTGGGTGAAGTGCAGAAAATAGCTGGAATTGATGCATATTCATCCTCCCAAAAGTGTTATGTCTATGTGTTTCGGGGGTAGTGGTATAGTTAATATTGACATGGACCCATCCCCTTAAATCAACAAACCATTGGAACGAGGCTTCCTAAGTTGGGCTCCCCCACAGCACCAGTTGGCTTTCCTGGAGGACCAGCCCTCCTGGAACGAGGGCCGCATCACATCCAGCTATGGGGAATCATAAAATCAGGCATGATGGAAACTGCATTTCCATCATGATGGATTCATGATCATCAAATATCATCAAATATCATCAAATATCATCAAATATCATCAATGCAGTTTCCATATTTGATCATTAATGGATTGACCATCATTATGGATTCATGACCATGAATGCCTAATGCCTATTAATGAATTGACCAATTCCTATGGTTAAACAAGCCTACCTGGACGGGTACATGGCACACCATCAGGATCCCTCAAGATGGATCATGGCCGGGGATTTTTCATGGGATTTTCTATGGAAAAATGAATGGAATATAGTGGAAATTAACAGGCGTTTATGGGTTTGTTTATTGGGACTTACAGGAAGTGTATCATATTATCTGGTTGATGGCTTCAACTCCATGAAAGAGATGTGAAAGTCACATCAAAAATCATCGTCTCCAGGCGGCACAGCTTAGGGCACAGGTTATAGATGAAGGGTTTTTCACACTGTACTGTAATAAAAGGAAGAACATGGTTGCCGTTGATAGATATTGATAGCAACAGATTAAAGATGATTAAAGTATGAAGTTATCTAACCAAGCTTGACCCAGACAACAGCAAATTACATAGAGTGATGTTCAATTTTGATCAATTTTGAGGGTGGCAAAAGCTTTAAAGAGATCCCACTCAATGGGCAACGCCAGCCCTCCCAACTCCTTCCAATGCCGGACGCCAGCCCTGGGCGGCACCAAAATACACGAAATACCAAGGTGTGTCTGTGAAATGGGGTATCCTCCCAAGAGTAGCATAATATCATAATTGTGGCATGTGGACAGGGGAACTGATGATCTGCGGTTTGGGGTAGCCTATGGTAGCCTATGGTAGCCTATGAGCCCAAGCCTGCAGTCGTAGCTGTCACGCTGCGGGGCTACCGTCGTTGTCGCCTCGCCCGGTTCTGTTTTTGGACGGGGGGGGCCTCATGTCTGGATGATGGTAGGGGTGTGTTCGCATGGGATTCCTGAACATGCAAAAGAGCAAATTACTTCCGATCCCCGTGCTTTGTTGCTTCAATCCCTATGTTTGTTGAGAAAAGCAGTATAAAATTGGCGTATGTTGTTGGTTTTAATGTGTTAAACCCCTGTTTGTGCTAAAGATGGGTCAACATTCCCATGTTGGGATAGCTGATACCCAGCGGTCAACCCATGCCGAGACACTGGAGCAGCTGGAGCAACTAACAACTTCTGGAGCCATTTACCTCAGAACGCGTTGGGTTGACCGGCTACCTATGGTTGAAACCCGGGTTCTTACATGTTATTGACAGCAGAGGGATCATCAAGAACAATTTCATAGATAACTAGTTGGTGGGTTCAATCCCTCTGAAAATTATGAAAGTCAGATTGGATCATCATCCCATATATTATGGAAAATAAAATTCATGTTCCAAACCACCAACCAGATAATATTGACCACTCAAAATTTGGTGCTGTCCTGTACATGTTCCAACCAAGTCTGGGCAAAAACTGCCGCGTTAGCTTCTTGGATCAGGAAATTCAAGGACCTCCACCCATCGCCCATCACTTCGGCTTTCGGCCCAATAGTCAGCAAGTTGGGTTGGCATTGCAGGGCACTAATAGCCCAAGTCTTTTGGTTCATAATCCGTCATAATCCTAGCTGCCATGGACTTTGAACATAGATGATGTGGTTCTTTCAGTGCTGTTTTTCTTCAGGTTTCACGGTTTCACTGTCCCAGCAACATATTCTATGCCATTGACATGGAAATGCATTTCCCTACTATGGTCATCTGGTGATCTGCTGGAAATACTGGATAAATCCGTGGTGACTTCAAAAAAATAAGCATAGATTCAGGGAAACATGTTTGTGTCTACAGATGCCCCGGTTCTTTGTGAAGCACTACGGTTTCTGGAGGTGTGGTTTCCATTGGTTTCCACTTGCCATGGCCCCATCGACCCGTTTTTCCTGACACCCCGGCGGTTTTTGGGACAGCCCATTTCCAAGGAGTCGCAACCTGGAGCGAAAGCCCTGAAAATTGCTGCTGGATAAAGTAAGGATGAACCCCTTGTGGATTAGGATTCCACTATAAATCAGAGAGTATAACATAGTATAACCCCTATGAACAACTCATCAACCAATATCAACCAGGGTTTTTCTGCTCACTGCTGGGTTTTTTCGTTGAAAGAATCGACCCACTCCTGGGAACACTCCAGGGGTTTGTTTCTCGTAATCGCCCCCAAAAATCCAATGTTTGATAATCATTTTCCCATTTGGGATATCCCCATTCTTGCATAACCACCACATGCTCAAATGGATGCGAGGAAATTTGCCAATGTTTGTGGGTTTGGGTACCCTCAAATTTCCATGTCTGCAGGGAAAAACAACCATAAATCAGAAAGGCGTAGTGATGGTAAAAGGGCAGTAGTTAATATTATACACCAGGGATAGACATACCATATACTAAAGCCACACAAAGCGAGGATGGTCATCTAAACACCATGTTGTAAACAGTTTGGGCCCATCTATTCTCTCATGTCATGAGAGGGACTCCCCTCAAACCTACTAGTCATCTGGCCGAGACACAAAAGCGCTGCTTCGGCACCGACCAGCGCTGCTTCGGCACCGACCAAACCTGAGAGAATGGGGCCCGGTGAACAAATCGATTTGGGGAAACCACATGAAATCACCATGTTTTCCTGGGGTTCCAGGTGGCAATATCTGGCAATATAATGTAATATACCAAAATCACGTCTACCGTTCAACCGCCTGGTGCCAATGATCGATGTCGCGACTGCAGTCGTACTTGGGCGGCACAGTGACTTCTTTTCGGCACCCCACGTGGTGTACCTGGTCAGTGGGCGTACCAAATCGCAATCTGGAGAAAGACATGAGTTGGCTGTTTTTAAAGGCTTGTATAAATCAGCAAATACAAACCCCCAAACCCATGGCCAATATTTTTTTTCTGCGGGGCGTTATATTTGATTGCATATCTACAGGAAAAAAAATGTGATGAAATCACCAACTTTATTGTCAAGTAAAGCTGGACACAAGAATCTCACCAGAATTGGTAGAAGATAGTGTTATGTTGGAGAAGTGTTTGCAACTCTCTGTCTGACTCGAAAACATCTTCCCAAAAGCCAATTTCTTTGCATGAAGCCATCCCATCTTGGATGGCTAGTGACGTGGGTCTGTCCCAAAATAAGACATGTTTTAGTTGGGGAGAACCAAGAACCCTCAGAAATTTTCATGGTTTATCACCCATCTTTCCCCAAGACCGTTGCCATTTTGAGATATATTTTGATCCCATCCGAAATCCGTCCGCGGCACATCGCAACACCAGCGAGTTTGGGCTGCTGACCATGCCTGGGCAACGTTCACAGTACAGTGTGGTGTGTTGATAAGCCTTTTCTGGTTGGTGGTTGACTTAACCCCTCTGAAAAATGATGGAGTTCGTCAGTTGGGATGATTATCCAATATATAGTATGGAAAATAAAAAATGTTTGAAACCACCAACCAGTTTTGATCGTTCCCCCGATTCGTAGTGCTATTCCATTTATAACCTTGGTAAGTTTGTTGAACAACGTGAGTGCGTTTTTTTTCTGGTTAGCAATTAGGGTTATCCAATCTATAAGTGGTGAACCAATCTCACAAAGACCAACACGTTAAGATCATAAGGATGCGATGTTCATCTGCTGGCTATGATACCTTCCCCTTGGAAGTCGATTTGTGGGTTCTGTTGTGGAAGTTGAACAGCTGGAAGAGCCAAAATAGGATCTTACTACGAAAGATCATGGATAGTTCACGATTTCTGACATCATACCTATTTAGATGGGTGGTTCCGGCTTTGTTTTAAACAATGACTAAACTAAACAATAAGAATTACTACGTAATGATAATGATCAAGAATTCGGCAGACCGTCTTGGCACACTCAAGGGGGCTCCACAATTCCGGACTACCAGAGGCTTGCTCCACCCTGGCTGAACCTTCCATGACGCGGCCCAGTTACACCCTGGTGGCTGTGGCAGTTGTATCCTGGGAAGCTGCTACACACCCATAGAGACGCTGGCAAAACACTCAAATAAAATGCTTCAGGTTCCATCAAGTGCCCATTGATACGATTCATTGAAGTTGGCCTATTCATCATTCTATATAGATAAGTTCGTCTATTGATCAAGCATAATCATGCTGTATCTATATACCCATGTGTTTAAATATCTATATCTATATCTAATATCCCCAGTTTTGATCCCAAATGTATATATGGCTATGAGTCAAAATTGGGTACCCCAATAGTTAGATGGTGATTCTACTAAGAATAGACGAACATCTCTGGTCCCTCAGGTCATCTCAGGTCGATTAGGTTGACGTCCAAGGCTCTGGGCGGCGCTGAGTCAGAGCAACCTCCCCCGGGCTCAAAATTTTGGACACAAAATCAATTGCTGTAGAAATACATAGAAATACCATAACAGCATAACAGTTAGAATAATAGTAGAAATACCATCATGATACCATTCAAACTAGTTGCTATGTTCGAATTACAATTAGAATTTGGGAAAAGTTGGACTCCCATGAATAAATGGCACCCCACGTATTGGAAAAGTTGAGTTGCTGGGCTGGATGGGTCTACCCTGCAGATTTTAAATTGTTGCAAAATCACTTGGCCGTAGCTTAGGGGTTGCCTGATATAGCTCTGGAATCCACCTTTACAATCTCTATTAATATATACCTCCTTGGAAACCCTGGTTCAGTATTGGATCTATTCATCTTGGCGTTCCATATTAGGAGGATGGGATTCCACAGATAAAAATGATTTGAATATGGATAGATAACGCACAAAAGGTGATATAATATATTGCCCAAGTTATCCAACGAATATATAACTTGATGATTCGTCGTTATAACCCATTAGAATCATATCCATTGATAATGGCATCTAAATGCCACTGATTAACCCATTTACAAGTATAGATCCATTATTCATCATGATTGTAGATTAACCCATTTTTCATTATCTGAAAAAGTGTTTACCCTCCAGTAAATTAACAGTTCGACCCTGCCATTTTTCGGAGTTGGAAGATGAGTTTCCAATCCATGAAAATTCCATTGGCTACCCTCTGGTCATTTAACGTAGCTATTGAAAATTGCCATTTATAGTGGATTTTCCCATTAAAAATTGTGATTTTCTATAGTTATGTTAAATTACCAGAGGGTATCTTCAGGGTCAATCTCCAAATCCGGGTTCTCCAAATCCTGAGATGATCCACCCAATATCGTTGCCACCTTTGGACTCGTAGCGGCAGCAAAAGGTGCGCTTGGCCACTGGCCAGGACAAGGCCAGCCCAGGCACGTCTGGCGTCGTTGTTTCCGCGGAAACATGGTGATTTTTTGCACGATAGACGATGGACATATTAAACTAAGAAGTGATGATAAGTCATGTTGACTCAGAATAACTCATAATACGAATACGTATTATAAAAAGTAAAAGATGTGCCTCTCAGCCCAGCAAGGTGTCAATCGTCAAAAACCCAAACAAGGCCCAGATGCTGATTGGTAAACCGTTTACCAGCAGGATGTTGCTTCGATGATGTTTCCTCCATCATTTCCAGGTTTCCAGGTTTGCTTACCATCCGGGTTGACCGTGCGTGCGCCTTCATCACAGTCAAAGGTGACCTTGTGGCTTTCCTGCAATCTGACCACGGGCAGATGATTCAGCAGACCAAAAAACACCTCGGGTATATAAGTATAGATCGTATAATTAGTATGTGTGAAATGTGTATATTATATATACACACACGCAATACATATGCGATATGATTCTATTGTATATATACATATATGTGAATATATTATATACAGAATAATTATACAATGTAACTTGTCATACACCTATATAGCAAGATTAACTTATTTCCGTGTTTTAATCTGCATGACCAAACTGTGCACCGAAAGTCGCTGGCGATGGTTATCATGCGGCGACGCTGCAACGACTGGGTCACGGATTCATGGAATGATTTGGATGTGTAGCCTCTGGTAAACATACTAACATAACTATAGAAAACCACCATTTTTTATGGGTAAATCAACTATTTCGACTGGGCCATGTTCAATGTCGCAAACTGTTAGTTTACCAGAGGGTAGCCTGAGAGAAACAGTCCCTTCGAAAACAGCACGTGTCATTTCAGCCTTCTCCCGCCCCCGGAACAGCTCAACCGTCGGACGTCGGTACCAAGCTTCTCTGCTCAAATGCAACGCATGGATCTGTGGTGGATGCCAATGAGGACAACCTCGAGCAGGCTGTGAGTGGTCAAAAAGATCCCAAAAAGCAGGTGATTGAAAGATCATCCAAGATAGCGCTAGTACCGTTTGGTTATTTAACATAGCCATGGTATAGATGGCCCATAGAAATAGATGGTTTCCCTCTTAAAAATGGTGATTTTCCATGGCGAACTGGTAGTCATAACCAGATGGTATCGACCAAGTCTTATTTCACTTCGCTGCATGGATTTCCCCCATTCCAGTGCCACCAATATCACCAACAAACCACGCCATCCCAGGCGGATGTCGCCATGACACCCAGGCCATATTTCTGGCAGCAGATGCGCTTCTGCTTCGCCGGCCACGTCTTTTCCCAGTCTTCGTCGTAGGTGTTGCAATCCACGCGGAAATGGTCCACGAGAACTGGCGCAAAGCGAAGCTGGCGAAGCTGGCGAAGGTCAATATGTCAGGCCCTTTCTATGGTCCCAAATGTGTGATGTGGATATACAATGGCAATGGATAATATATATATATAGTGGATATTAACTATAGTTAATGGATGATGTCAATCCAAAAAAAAAAACTGGGTTTTCATAATGGGGGTCAATAATGTATCAATGGGGGAATTGGATTCATAATGATCAACGATATGGTTGATCCAGTTGATCCATTTATCTAATGGTGATTAACCATTATCAACCATTTATGAAAACCATGATTGTTGGGTTTACAATTATCATTAACCATGGTTATTCACTAAATTATTGGCTTAATAATAATGAGTTAATGATTGTTTTTACCATTTGACCACGTATTCATCATCTATTATCAACCATAATCATTTCTTATTAAGTCACAACAGTATCATCTATCATCAAAAAATATATATGCCTATGTGTGATCACTGTATAATATGATTATGATGATGATGATGATTGTTGCGGTATTGTTGTTATTATTGTGTTATTATTGTTGTTATTGTCATGATTGCTTTAAACAAAATAATAGGTTGTTGAGACTGTTCACCACTATTAAGCATTTATTATCAACCATTGTATTATGAACTATTATTATATAACCATGATGACTAATGATTATCGATAACTATCATTGTGAACGATTATATAGTTGATCAATATGATGATTATAGATCTTGTTCCGGGAGGAAAAAAAACATCACATAATCATCATATAATCATCATATAATCGTCATATAATCATCATATTGTTCACTATCAACCATTTATTATCAATAGGCCAATAGGACCTTGCTAACCATTTTGGACCTATTGATTATAAACCCTTGCTAACCCTGAACCATTATCAATAGGATTAATTATTATCTGGTTGGTTGTTTTCCACCCCTCTGAAAAATATGAAAGTCAGTTGGGATGATTATCCCATATACTATGGAAAAATAAAAGTCATGTTCCAAACCACCAACCAGTATATAACCATCATATTCCTGCTGTTGGTTTATAGCATCTTTAACCACTATTAACCATCACTATTAACCATCACTATTATCAATAGGATTATTATAGATTATATCCCATAGTAAACCATCATTATTGACCATTATATTGTATATTAACCATCATGACAACCATTAATGGTTATACCATCATATTAACCATTATATTGTCTATTCACCATCATATTAGCCATTAATAGACAATATACTGGTTAATATGGCGTATTGGATTACAAAAACCATTTCTTCACCAAGGCTCCACTTCGGACCTCGCAGCCCATCTTCCGCTTGGCGCAGCAGAAGTGCCGCTTCTCGCTGGACCACTCCGCCTCTCGGCCTTTCCGCGGAAGTCTCTCGGTGATATCAATGGAGATTTTAGGATCCAATTTATGGAGGTACGTTAGTACCAAACAAAAGACTATGTAAATTGTGGGGATATTCCCAACCATAGGCCTAAAAAATAGGCCTTATATATGGTAGGTACCTCCAATTTAGGATCATGAAATTCCCATTGGTTTATGGTGAATACCAATGTTTGGCTATATGGATTTCAGCCTAATTTAGAGATATTTATGGTTCATGGTGATATGTTTGGTGACAAATTCCTTGTGACCTTTGACCAACTACAAGATGGTGGTGTTACAGTGCCAAATGTGTCAGGAAATGGGGACTTAACATGAGTTGACCTGCACTGCAAAAGTAGGTTTTGATAGAATCCAGCTTGCTTTTGGGGGTGGCACAAAGTGTAGAAGCTAGCGCTTTGGTACCCCCACAGTGCGAGAGAACCTGTGTCCGACCTTTCAAACCTTCATGTTTGATCAAAACTGTGTTCTATTGAACCCGAAAATTGGATTGAGAAGATTCTTTCGTTGATTGAAAATCTTGCATTTTTTGTACAACGTCTTCATCAACCAATGTCCTTGTAGTTCTTTACCTCCATCCTTTTTTTGTGGGTCTTCGTGATTCCCCCAACCCCCACCTGCATGGCAGTGGTAGGGGTCCGCGGAGAAAACCCTCAAGGTTCCCTTTGATCTGGATACCTAGCAGCCCGATTTTGGGCAGGGATGTGGGATATTGAATAGCGAAAAAAAGCACCATGAAATTGCGAAGAATTGAGAAAATGGTGATTATGTTCACCACAAAGTGGGATGGCTACAGAACTACAGAACCGAGAAGAATTGGATAAAGATCCACTGGTAGGCGGATCTTTAGCTCTCTGAAAAAGATGAATCAAATCTCATGACCATCACTGTTAACCATCACTGTTGACCATCACTGTTGACCATCACTGTTGATTGGATGAATGGACAAGAAAAAAAGGGATTTGAACAAAAACATGGAAAATCATAGAAAATTACCAAGACTAAAAGGGGGATTGGAAAAACCAATCCATTGTGTGTTGAGCAAATAAATCAGCTGCTACAGTATGACTGGCGATTGAAGTCCCCGAGATCCGACGATCTCAAAAGCCATAGGTTTCCCTAGAAAAATCTTCTAGATTCCATGGGAAATTCAGGATGGATAGCAAAATTCGTCTTGGTTTACCATCTGGTTATTTAACAGTTCGCCATGGAAAATCCCCAAAATACATGGAGCTTTCGATCGCTGGGAAAATCGAATCTAGTTCGATTGGGACCATGGCTTCCAGTTCGCTATATTAAATGGGTATGGGTCAAAATTAGGTACCCCAAAATTATGGATGGTTAATACTAGTCACTAGACATTCACATCTGTGGTCCCATTAATGGTCTTCCATTTTGACCCACATCCAAATAACCAGAGAAGGTAACTCCCAAAAGCTCTGGTCATTGGACAATGCCCAGTTCAATGAGTTGCCCCACCAGCGTCCGCCATGGATTTTGATGGCGCCAAGCACCAAAGACGAGGCACATGGGGCGGCAAGTGCACAGCTGCCACCGGCTGTTGAGGAGAACATCCTGAGGAACGTGCTCCTAAAAAGCTATGGGGCTAGCAACTGGGAAGAAAAAGTGGCAGATCATGGAAACATATGGAAAAATATGGAAACATATGGAAAACTATGGAAACATATGGAAAAATACAAAGGAATATCCAACCAACAATATGATTAATATAGCTGTGACACACTGGCTGTGTCTAAAAATGAATTATATACCCTCGAAATGACAATTTTCATAAAGAAAATCCTGATGACATGTCGTGAATTTAGGGCCCATGATGGTCCCCAAGGAATCAACCCGGATATCCTGGCGACTGGCGCGACTGGCGACTGGTCCATGATATTTTTGGCTTATCGGCTTATCCATATCATTCGATGTGGATGTTTCAAGCATCCAAGGTGCAGGACTTCTCGGATCATTCGATGTGGATGTTCGTGAAATTGGATGGACCCTCCATATGGCCCCACCACGTGATGCCCCAAAAAATGCCAGTCTGAGAGACATCCTGCAGCGCATGTCTTTATGGCAAAGATACTGAGTTTTTCAAGACCACTCCAAGGTTTGCCCAGTACTGACACCATCTGACCATCTGACACCATGTGACTCTCGTGGTGTAAAAAATCCCATGTGACTCTCGTAACGGATCGTATTACGAGAGTCACTCAACTCGAGCCTATGGATTTTTCTGGCGATGTCCCATGATTTTTGGTGCTGAAACCATCAATGGGGATGGCGAGAACCCCAAGAGCTGGATGGATTTTCGAAAATCCGAAAATAACATGGATAATCCCACCATTTGATGGTTCATATGTGGTTAATATACTGTTAACAATGATGGTTATTATATGGTTAATGATGGTTAAAAATAATCTGGTTGGTGGTTGAGCCACCCCTCTGAAAAATCATGGAGTTTGTTAAAGTCAGTTGGGATGATGACATTCCCAACTGAATGGAAAGTCATAAAATTCCATGGTTCCAGTCACCACCAACCAGTATATAAGCATCATATTCCCATTGTTGTTGGTTTATACCCTGTTTTTAATCACTATTAACCATCACATTTTTAACCAGATATATGGAAAAATATGGAAAATCTCCATTTTTCATGGAGGATAACCCCAATGAAACTTCTCATTTTCATCCAAGGCTCCCACGCCATAGTCTCGACAGCAGAAGTGCCGTTGCTTCAAGGACCATGTGGGGCTTCTGAGGCCGCTGGGGTCGTTGCAGTCGAAGGTCGGAGCCGCCGCCTGCAGCGCCGTTGCGTTTATCTTGTTGTTGTCCCACCGTTGATTTAGGTCGAATGTCCCCAGACCAAAGTTAGTCAAGTGATCTAAAATCATGTGGTTGAAACAAGACCATTTGCACCATCCAGTCATCACCATTTTTAATATAGGTGGTTGAAACACTTACCATTCCCAGGAAAATGGGTGGTTTATTGAACCATTGTTTTAACCACACATTGGTTTATGCCTGTTCAGCAACTTTTTTGGGGGATGATCATTCCATTGCGATTCCCTGGGAAAAAGAGTCAGCAACAAAGTTGACCACGGCACAAAGTAAAATCATGAGATAAGCAACAAAGATATGTCATAAAATTGGTGCTTCAAGTATTAAACAGGGACTGATTTCTCAACAATGAATGAGGATCTAACCACTAATGGGGATCTAGCCACTATATAATGGAGATCTGACCCGGGATATACTGGGAGGTATGTTCATAAATTGTGACCACTGATTTACCAACAAGAAAACTGGCTATCGGTTTTCTGAAAACGGAAAATCTACAAATGAAACCGTGGGTTTTACCCCGTCGTCAGGGGGTTCCACTGTCAATTTACCCGTCAACGTCAACGGGGTTTGGGATATTTGGACACCGTCTACATTTATCTGAAATCCCAAAAATTGGATCCGGACGGTGTATTCCTATTGGATACAATACTATATATACAATAACAATTCTTGAGGTTCCCAAGTTGAGAAATTCATTGGATGTTAACCATCCCAAAAAATGATGGGGTTCAAGATGTTAAACCGTCCATCTCAGCTGTATCCCCATCCAAGAAAGTAGGGGATGTCAAGCACCAACGCAAAAAAAATAAACGGAAAGGTTTCTTTAGAATCGCTGTGTATGGTTTACCAAATGATATGTCCAACCACGAAATTGGGATAGAACAGTTTATAAAACTCGCAAGAATGGTTTTTGTTCAGCAAGGTTGATCAAATATGATCAAATTGAATAGCAAAAATGATCATAGATGATCATAGTGACTATGCATCATGTTGGTTCAATCCATGTCCATCTTGGTTGGAGCTTACTTGCAACAAAATGGCTTGGAACCAGGTCCTCACCCCAAAGTCCACTGTGATATTCCAACTGATATAAAGGAGATACAACTCACTTGTTACCCTCTGGTAAACAAATATAGCTATTGAAAATGGCCATAGAAATAGTTGATTTAACCGATAAAAATTGTGATTTTCCATAGTTATGTTAGTTTACCAGAGGGTAACTATGGTTACTAAAGGATTGGTGCTTTCGGCCAACAAAAACTGGGCTCCACCATCCGCGCGATCCCTCCAGGGCACATGCCAATGGTAGACGTGCTCGACCTTCACAGCTGGGTGCTGCACCACAGTGCTGTAGGGCAGCGCTTGAAGCTCACAGCCCATACCCAGGTTCCTGCACACGCTTCGGTGGCTTGCTGCAGTGCCATCAAACATGGCTAGCTGGACAATCCCCCATTTGGATCCATTTGCTTCGTTTTTCCTAGGTTTAAATCACCATGTTTATTATGGATTTTCCAGCTTGGAAACTATATTCGCACTATATCCCACTATATGATCCTTGGGGATGGGACCAAGCGCCCATTAATCATCACTATATCAGCATCAATAAGCCCCCGGTATTCACGGAAGCGGCTCCTGCAACACCAGCGCTGTTGTTCGGTGGACCAGCTGTATGACCTCAAGACATCCAGGGGGTTTAGCCCTTGATGTGAATTTGTTGCGTTTATGGAGGTCTTACCCTCTGGTAATTGAACGTAGCTGTGGAAAATCACCGTGTTTATGGGTAAGTCATCAATAAATCGGCTGTTTTCCATAGCCATGTGAAATGACCAGAGGGTAATTGGAATATGAATGGGATATATAGAATAGGAATATCATAGGAATATCATAGGAATATATCAGCAATTTGATATAATTCTTCAACAAAATATCAATCAATATACCATGCTGGCTCCCAACACCCCATATACAATTGGCTATCGTACTGTGGCGTTCTGGTTGTTGGTTTCAATCAATGAAGTTCCTGGGTTTATGGGGATATCAGTCAATGGGATATTAATGGTTATGCATCATAGGAACATATAACCCGCTTGATATGACACTTGGGCATCTCTAAAAATGATACCCCCCTACCCTGCACGAAAGGTGATTTACCAGTGGAGAAAAACCGGCGCCGTAGGTTTAGACTAACTGACATTTCAATCGATATACTGGACTGTTGATCTGTACAAGTCATGATCTCTGGCTGGTGAACCACCGCCGCAAATATGGGCCCTACTTGGGCCCAATCATCTAAATTATGTGTGATATAACATACAGTAACATATATAGAATGTGTATATATTATACATATGACATATGTATATATATATATATTATATAGCCGTATGTATATATTATATACATTGCATCTTGCAAGTAGAGGAATGCAGCAAGCCATCGCTCTGCGCGCCTTGAGGAACAGTCAAAGTGCCCAGGCTTTGGCTGCAGCGGGCGCAAACCCAAGCTGACCTGCGGCCAGTTTGCGAATTTTTGACCTCTATAGTCACAGAATGTCACAGATACAAATGTTAAAAGCAAGCAGAATTTAACAAACATCAAACTATTCTTAAAATTGTGAATTTCATGACTGGTCCATCATGTTTCCATCTTTTGAGGGTTGCTATTTGACGTAGGTACAGGGTTCAGAAGTGTAGCTGAAAGTTATCCAAGTAGTGCATCTGCACTACTTGGAAGTCTACCAAGTGTCCCTTTTTTATAAACAGCGGGGAATACCTACATCAAATCATCACTGATCAAGTCTTCACTCGTTGGATCTCCATTCCCTGTGTCGAGATGGCCCATGGCTGGAGATGGCTCTTTTTCGTCATCCCCAAAGGAGGTACAACTAATGTCATGTCTGGGAGAACCATTCACCATCGCCCAAGCATCTTTGAAAGAAATTCCCCCTTTCCACTGATGATATGCCCGAATCAGTTTCATTCATTCATTTTCCCCATCCACATATTAACATAAACTTCAAATTGCCCTTGAATTGTGCTCTGGATACTGTAATTTTGGCCCACCGAACTGGTGATACCATAGGGTTTTCGCTTCAGACCCCAACCTTCACAGGCTTGCTCCCAACACCCCAGATAGGCTGGCAACTTGGATATAAAGGTCACATTACCAAGTTCCCCCCCAAAAAAAGTGGCCATCATTTGGTGGTCAAAACCTGGGTACCCAAACGGTACCCTAAAATAGCTGGTGAACGGATGGTTATTCTCTCATGTTTTTGGTCATTTTATAGGTCATTTTGCCATCCCCATTTACCTTTTTGGTACGAGCAAATCCTGCTTCACCATCCATGGTTTGCAGGTGAATCCTTGCCGGGCCACACAGCCCAGTTTGAAGGTGGCACAGCAGAAGGTTTTCTGTGGAGCCGACCAACTGACCTGACAAAAATCCATGGGGGTTCACAGGGCTTAAGCATGAAACATGTGCGTTTAAGCATCAAACATGGGAGTTTTAGCGTGGTTTAGTCACACTTCACTATCCTGACATGTTGATATATATATATATATTGTAATTTTAATTATTAGGATTATTATTATCATTATTATTACTATTGTTACTATTGTTATTACGTTTTTTATTACTGTTGTTATTATTATTATTATCACTATCACTATCATTATCATCAAATATTATTATTGAGTATTCTTATTAATTATCATTATATATATATATATATATATATGTAGCCAGTACAATCTTAATACCCAACCAGGGTTTTCTTTGGTGGATTAACACCAGGGGGAAGGAATTGATGTGGTAAATCCAATCAGAAACCATATACTCCATGTACTTTGATGAAGCACCATAATAGGGAAAAGGAGAGTGGTGTTTTTGAGCTTACCACACACCATCCCAACTAACATAGACTCTGAACATAACCTGATTTAGAGATGCACCTTGGACGACCCAAAAAAAGATTGCTGTCGCATAGTGCGAAGGACCAGCGAAGGACCAAGATCCTCCATGGTCCTTAGATACGTAATGCAGCAAGCATGCGATATCTAGGTATTGTTGGGTGGGTACCACTAATTCCCAGCCCACTAATCACTGACAGAACTCACCTGTCACGCCCGCCTGCCAGGTCGACAAGTGGTCGCGACAATCAAAGGCACAGCCCATGTGATGCGTTTTACAGCACCAAACCTGGCTTTTGGACCAACTTCCTAGGGGAAATTCACATTTTTCACACCTGGGATGCCACGATGGAACAGAGCGATTTGGGCTTTTTTTCACTTCGAGTTGTAAAGTTTTCGAATGAGTTGTAGAACTGTGTGGGACTTGGATTGGAACACAACTCATGAGAAACAACACCTTGTTGGATTCCATCAGTGATTGGCGTCGACCCAGCCTCGCTGGAAAAACTGACATGATTCAACCACGAGAATCGTGATGGGTAGCACACCCTCATGTATACCTACATCCACATTACCAATGTTCACTCATTTAACCTTAACCGATGATTGACCATGGGTGGAAGCGTTTGAAAGCTAGGAAATATCACCAATACTCAATACTCAAAGGCGGTTGGTATACACAATATCATCTATATATATATGACTATATATATATGTATATATATACAACATTATACAACATTATACAACTATATATATAGAGAGAGAGAGTAAGCCATGGATGTAGATGAAACAGACGTTTTTTTAGGGACCCTGTTTGCTGGTGGCCAGGCTCGCCTTCTTTCGATGTGACCATCCTCGCTCAAAACTCTCCAGGCCAGCCTCACAGGAGCATAGCAGCCACATGGAGAGAACATCACTCCGGTGGATTTGGATTTAAACAACATGTCGAGCTATAGAAAATCCGGAAAAAATATCAGCTATATAGAAACCTCCAGCTAAATCTATATTGATCTATAGGAGATTCTCAATTGCCATGTTTGATTACCAGAGGGTAGCTTTAGACATGGCAATGGGCCTAGAGAGTAAAAAGCATAAAAACGAGCCTCCGGTAATTTCATCATCCCAACCACCCACATTCTCGGAACGCCCCGAAATGCAGGGAACATGGTCCATTTGAAACTTGAACCCCCTGAAATTCGGATCAATTCCTGCCAGGAAGTGGTTCAGACGAACATGTCACAGGGAATTCCTGCCGAATATCTGGCAGCTAATCAAACAAATAAGACACATCTTCCTCCAGATGTCAGGAAACAAAGGCCCAGGTAGCCTCACAATCGTAGAGCTGCACCATGGTGGTGGTGGTTGTGGAGGATAACATCTTGCAGCCCACCTTCTTTGTCAGACAGCACCACCTCGTCTTCAGATTTCTGGGGTTTTGGGGATTTGTCGCCTCCCAAACTGGAACCAAGAATGGGTTTCTACAACCCCAAAAGAAATTGGGGATTTACTTAACATTGCTTCTCTAGCAATCCAACAAAGGCAAATTGTACCATCTTGCACCCATGGGTGCGGATGGTTCCCGACTTGCGGAGACCAATTGAAACCAGCACTGTTGAGCTAGCAAACAGCCACAGTTGATGTCCTTCTCCCGGTGGTGCCCAAGGGGGCAAGTTTCCCCTGCCACCCTGCCATCAAGTAACTTGATCTTGTCCAAGGGCCAATCCCTGGACAGATGGGGCTGAAAAATACCCACGGAGTTGCCCTACCATTTGATAGTCAGAAACTGTCCATCATGATCTGGTTGGTGGTTGACCTACCCCTCTGAAAAATATGAAAGTCAGTGGGATTATGACATTCCCAATATATGGAAAAACAAGATGAAGCCCACGAACCCGAATGCTCACACGTATGTTAATGGTACAGATGTCAAAACACATGGTTATGCAGTCACGCACAATACCTTTCTGTAATAGTTTATTTGAACAGTCTTG
>Ga0126342_10003506_pt1 | contig 25962 bp, 19 predicted proteins | sample Cyp1metagenome_FD_92528 | JGI IMG/M metagenome (GOLD analysis project Ga0126342, IMG submission 92528) | Coral microbial communities from Lord Howe Island, Old Settlement Bay, Australia - Cyphastrea 1 metagenome | ecosystem: Host-associated > Invertebrates > Cnidaria > Coral ... | reverse complement strand
GTCGCACTGGTACTGGATGTTGATGTAGAGGTGGAACTGCTACTTGTTGAAGAAGTTGATGATGTTGTAGTGGTTGTACTGCTGGTAGATGACGTGCTACTCGTGGTGGCAGATGTTGATGTCGTTGTCGCACTGGTACTGGATGTTGATGTAGAGGTGGAACTGCTACTTGTTGACGACGTTGATGATGCTGTAGTGGTTGTACTGCTGGTAGAACCTTCAGCGGCCATAGGGACATGCTCACGAATGTGGATTTGTCAACATGGGATGGGATACAAAACAACTACAACGGTCCCCAACTTTCATTTCCTAACCGCTGGTCCCCGCAAGTATGGCTATTTACCATCTGGTTATTTAACATAGCCATGGAAACATCCACAATTTTTAATAGGTATGTAAACCATCTATAAATGGGCCATTTTCCATGGCTATGTTACATAACCAGAGGGTAAACAATATGGATATTAATGATGATGACAATCCATGGGTTACCCTATTCTCAAACGAACAAATGTAGTCTCTCACTGTTGCACTCAAAGGTTGATTTTTAAAAGAGAAATTGCCATGCACCATACGCATGCCAAAGCGTTTATGGCAAAAACATGTTCTATGAACTGTTCACATCAACTATCAGGATATAACATGACATATATATATATATATAGATTATATTGTTACTGTTTCTACATGGTCTCATAATATATTATATATTACAGTATGCAATGCAGTGAGCCTTTAGTGACAATTTGTCTCGATGATAACTTGCCGTATCAAGCAATGGGAGATTTGACCATCGAACCCGAAGAACCGGCTCATGCAGTTTATGGTTGTATATCCAGACTCTAGAATTGTTTTAAGGGAAGTCTACAGGAAACACCAAAATCTTGGAGATATGTGCAGTAAAGAACAACGATGTGTTCCCTCATTTTCTTGCCTAGACTCTTCATGTTACTGCTCACGTTTTTCCTGCTCAATCCCTCGATTGCTGCAGCTATGATTCACCGATAGGGTGAAGCAACCCTGAATAAGGGACCCCAACATAAATAGATCAAATACCAAACCCTGGGTTTCCATAGGATGCCTTGATATTAGGACATTAGGGGTACATTATGGTGTGTTTTTTCCTGCAATTACCTTCGTTACTTTTCGTTGCGAATGGAACTCCTCATTTGTAGTAGTTCATTTCCTCAGAATGCAAGACAAATCACACAGAACTCACATACCCTCTGGTAAACTAACATAGCTATCGAAAATCACCATTTTTGATGGGTAAATCCACTATAAATGGCAATTTTCAATAGCTATGTTAGTTTACCAGAGGGTAATAAACATCCAACCCTCCCTGGAATTGTTCTTCAAGAATACCACGGTGTGGCTTACCCTATGGCAAGACTCAGTTTTTGGCCATGAAACAGTCCTCCAACCGGTTCAACCAATATGTATCCAAATGTCTCCATGTGGGTTTCAAACATTGGGTACCCAGATTGGTTGGCTAAAAAAAAAAGGGACACATCGATTTTTCCGGATTTAAAATCTATGTTAATATTAGCAACTGCAGCCCTTTCCTGTGTCTTGTTGATTTGTGAAACTTGATTTATGACCAAACAAATCAAACATTTGGCGTCTGAAAATTGGGTACTACGGAATTCGATGCTAAAATCCACCCATTGACAAACCCACATGCCAAATATCAAGTTGGTTATTCATCCCAATATATTCCAATAAAACATCACAATTTTTGATGGGTTAAATCATGTTAAATCTCTATATACGTTCCAAAATAAAGATATCCCGATTACAGTAACATCCCAGCACATACCATGTGTTCATAGGTGAAATCCTTATAACTCACCCAGCGACTTGAGCTGCTGCTGGTCATTGTGATGCTGCTGGTCGAGCTGCTGGTGGAACTCTCCTGGTGAAACTTCCGTTTTTCCGTGGCAACCGGAGGGGAAGCATCGGTTGCAGGTGACTCAGCCGACAACCGAGTGGTGGTGAAAAACCATCAGAAATGATGATTTTTCACTGTATTTCACAAGCAAAATTTAGTGGATTGAACAAGAAAGACGATGGGATGTACCCTCTGGTAAACTAACGTAACTATGGAAAGATCCACCATTTTCAATGGGAAAACTCACTATAAATGACCATTTTCAATAGCTATGTTAAATTACCAGAGGGTAAACCAGCAAAAAATGTTGTTTTTTTTTTTTGAGTCGATTTGGATGAGGAAGTTAGGTTCATTTCACTGGGTCATTATGAGCAACAAGTTCCTAAGTGGGATAGCCATCGGGGAATGGCGAATGATAGAAGCCATAAATGGCCCTGTCTAAAATGGCACATGCCCCAGAGTTGTCAGCTTAAAAAAGGAAACCTTATGTTCAAAGTGACACAAAGTGGCTAAATTCTGGTGTACTTTGTTTTGGACAAACCCAAACGAAAGGTTAGCAATGCAATTATGGTAAAGCAAGACAAACACAGTAACACCTTCGGAAAATCCAGAGCTGGGTTGTTTCTTTTATTCAAGTCTTTTAACATTGTTCAACTTTCTGTTTTTTAATGTTGGAAACTGAGGTCATCTCATGCTCTCAAAACCATAGCCAGCTGGGAAATCCCTGGAAACAAAAAAAATGTGTGAGATGGTTTCAATGGGAACATACGTATATCTTTAAATTGTTTATTATTGTGATTTAACCATCAAAAATGGTGAAATTATGGTTATTATTGTGATTTAACCATCAAACATGGTGAAATTATGGTTATTATTGGGATTTAACCATCAAAAATGGTGAAATTATGGTTATTATTATTGTGATTTAACCATCAAAAATGGTGAAATTATGGTTATTATTGTGATGTTGGTTATTATTGTGATTTAACCATCAAACATGGTGAAATTATGGTTATTATTGTGATTTAACCATCAAACATGGTGAAATTATGGTTATTATTGGGATTTAACCATCAAAAATGGTGAAATTATGGTTATCATTGTGATTTAACCATCAAACATGGTGAAATTATGGTTATTATCGTGATTTAACCATCAAACATGGTGAAATTATTGTTATTATTGTGATTTAACCATCAAAAATGGTGAAATTATGGTTATCATTGTGATTTAACCATGAAAAATGGTGGTGGCTCATTATGGTGTGTTCATGGGAAAAATCATCGAACTCACTAGGAGAAATGTCCAGCTAGCCATGTTTGACACTGGAGAGTTAGCTGTGCCAATTGAGCCATCAACAAATCCCCTTATCCCATGAAATACTGGTCGATCCATAGATATCCCTATTTTGGGTTGTAGGTATTCCATGGTATTCCCAATAAACCATGTAGTACAAAGAATCTGTGATAACCCATCATTTGTCAATTTTATGCAATGAAAACGACCACGTATTCACCATCCACATGCCATTGACCTATTGAAAACCTTCACCATCCCACGTTGCTGCGCCAATGACTCTCTGAGTCTCCGTTGTGCTGGACGTGCTACTGGAAGAACTGCTGCTGGAAGAAGTACTGCTGGATGATGTGCTAGTGCTACTTGTGCTGCTGCTGGTTGAAGTGGTACCTGTTGGAAACAGCGCTGTGGCAACTGCCATGGTGACAATGGAGCTCCCAAGTTGCATGGTCAAAATGAGGTGTTCTCATGGGAGTTGAGGCAACAAAAATCGGGTGTGATCAACAAAAATATGAGGCTTGGAGCCGACAATCATGGGAATCTAACATTGTTTTTTTGGTGGGCCCTTGGTCATCTACCATCCCGCACCATTTTGACCACTGCCCCAACCAGCTCGGTTGAGTTGGTTGGATACAGCTTAACTGGGCATGTTTCACCCCAATATAAGACCAAACTATAGTTGCTTTTTTTAATTAGCTCTGGTTTTCTGGGCCCAAGTTCAGTGACAATAATATTATTAGTATTAACAAGGCCAAAAGATGACAATTTGACGGAGTTAGTTTGCGACATGCTGCTGTTATCAATAGGAAGGCAATCTGACAGAGTGAAAGTGTCATGTACTCAGATCATATCGGCCAAGACCAGGGATTTTCTCCGTGTCCATCATTTTCACTGTTCACATAGGTTGACACATCGATAAATCACGACTGATCTCAGAAATATCTTGCAACAACTTCCCTTTTCAGCTGATCAATCTACCAACTTATTTCCCAATCAAAATGGTGATTTTCCCATTAAAAATGATGATTTTCCCATTAAAAATGGTGATTTCCCAATCAAAATTGGCTAAGAAAACCCAATCAACACGAAGCTTCACCCTCCCGTGGCATCTCCCACCATCCTTTGGACAGCCAAGACACTGCTGGAGGTGGTGCTGGTGGTGGTGGTCGCCACCACTTCCACCACCGCAGGGATGAACGCAGTGAGCGCCACTTTGTTCACTTCACCTCGAAGAGATAAAGCCGCCACTTGGGGGTTGAACCCACAGGATCATCCCACCAGATCATTGCTATATGGAGGGATCATCCCATGGGTTAATAATGGTTAATAATGGTTAATAATGGTTAATAATGGTTAATAATGGTTAATAATGGTTAATAATGGTTAATAATGGTTAATAATGGTTAATAATAACCTGGTTGGTGGGGGCTACCTACCCCTCTGAAAAATATGAATATGAGTTCGCCAGCTGGGGTTACTATTCCCAATATATGGAAAAACAAAAAATGTTCCAAACCACCAACCAGATTGACTCTTGGGAGCAGATTTGTTTTTTTGGGGAAAGGCGATGACCTCCCAAAAACATCCAAAAACAATGTAATTCTGTTGTTTTGAGGGGGGCTGACCCGCAGAGATAGGGGTCTGATAACCTACAAAAATTGTCAACTATGCTTTTGTGGTTGTAGCCAACCAAATTGATATGGTAAAACACATGTGGGCTAACATTGGGATATTATTCATTTTTGTGTTGGTTAAACACAAGTGTTTCGCCCACGAAACAAACAAAAGAACATATGACCACCAAACGTGGACCCACACACCATGTCAGAAAACTGGTTCAAGGGAAATTTTACGATTGAACCCGCTGTATTTGAGGTTACTATGGTCTCCTGCAGATTCTGCCTTGAATAGTCAGTTGATATACTTTTTGGTGGGATGGCAATTAGCCAGTTGGCGGGGGCTTAATCTCGAACCAAAATAGCAAATAGGTCCGCTTGATCGTTTCAACGCCCCATGAAAAATATTGGACATTTCTATGGTAAAAAACAACAACAACACATATTCGGAAAGAACCAACCAGAGATCTTCATTTTACACTTGGTCTATCTTGGTCTTAAAATGCTGAGATTATCTCAGGGCATAGCTTTGGGCTTTGGAACCCCTTTCAGTGGCATGTCCACCCACTATTCAGCTTCTCTACCTCTTTAAGTCTTTGTCTACCCCCAAATCGAAATATGAACCTATGAAATCCTATGAAACCCCCCCATTTTTGTTTGGTTTTCCACCTGGAACACGACCTTCCAAAGCTTCAAATGTTGGGCTTCAAATGTTACCCTAGGGCCACGGTGCCTGGAGGGACCCCGGTGACCACCAGCTCCGTCTTCATGCGTTCGCTGAAGGCCGTTTGATCCGCGGACACCGCTTCCACCACCTGCTCCACCTGGGTGGACTGAATCTTGGAGATGACATCAGATTACATCATTTGAGTATAGATATGTATATGACTGTATATGATATAGATTGACAGACAGACAAACAGATTAGATTAGATAAGATTAGATTAGATTAGATAAGATAAGATTAAGATTAGATTAGATTAGATTGGATTAGATTAAGATTAGATTGGATTAGATTAAGATAGATTAGAATAGATTAGATTAGATTAAGATTAGATTAGATTAGATTAACATTAGATTAGATTAGATTAGATTGGATTAGATTAGATTAGATTAAGATTAGATTAGATTAGATTAGATTGGATTAGATTAAGATTAGATTAGATTAGATTAGATTAGATTAGAATAGATTAGATTAGATTAAGATTAAGATTAGATTAGATTAAGATTAAGATTAGACTAGATTAGATTAGATTAAGATTAGATTAGAATAGATTATAGATTAGATTAGATTAGATTAAGATTAAGATAAGATTAGATTAGATTAGATCGATGGATAGATAGATAGATGGATGGATGGATAGATAGATGCAGTTTGCAATTTGCAATGTAACCTCTAATGTTGAAAGTCTCATGTTTCACAGCACTTGTGGTTTATTTTGTGTTCAAAATTGTGGTCACTGGTCACTCTTACACTGTTACTGTGTCGGGGCTGTGTCCAAGATATCCTATCCATTTAAAAATGGTTGGCCGGTTTGTCTGGTTTAGATTAGTTTACCATTTATCATTGTACACATGCTGCCGCAAAAAAAATGAATGTGTGGATTGATATCAGGTTGGGATTAACATCCCTGTGGACTTTTGAATCAGACGGGTACCACAACTTATTCAATTCGTAGCAAATTATCACTATCGGGGGGAAAGCGTGATCCCCACTCAAGCCGGGTGAGCAAAACTCCAGGGTTGACATTGCCCATTTTCACATACACAGTGCCAATTGCAAGGGCCGTCCGACCAACAATGTGGAAATCAGCTGGTTAACGTCAAAAGGCAGCCCCCGGGTTTATTCAAACAGATTGAACAGCAATCCCTCTAGAATAGTGGTGAGTTTCACCTCGTCTATCTTTTATCGGGTTGCAGTACTTTTGTACCAGAAACCCGCAACGGTGTTTTTTCAGCTCCATGGCAAGCTGGGAAATCCCCAGCTAAACTATCTCAAATGGAGTACAAGCTTCATGGAACCCATTTTAACAGGATTTTCCATTATATACCATCCATTAATAATGGTTAATAATGGTTAATAGATGGTTCTTATATGGTTAATAATGGTTAATAATAATCTGGTTGATGGTTGACCTACCCCTCTGAAAAATCATGGAGTTCGTCAGTTGGGATTATAAAATTACCAATATATGGAAAAACAACAGAATTTTCCAAACCACCAACCAGTAACTCCCTCTTGGGAAACTCATCTATAAGCACCCATAAATTCCCTACGGGGACACTCATTGAACCAACTCCCCGAACGAATCAACTCTGATTCAAGCTGCATCGGAAGCCAACTCGACATCCACCACAGCGGTGTAGGAGACCTGCACCGTGGCTTCAAAGGTTTCACCCCCCCAATGTACGGGCAAGTGCAGAGTCAATAAGCTTCATATATTGATACTCCTCAAAACTAACAACAAAGATCAAACACGTCTATAGTTCATCAACATACGTAGTAATCAAACAATTACAATTATTACCACATAAATGAAAAAAACACCCCCCTGGCACCTTCCAGTGTGTTGCCAGCAATCGCCGTGTTTCCACCTGCCAGCAATCGTGACTGTCTGGATAGACTGCTTCTAGTCGCCCAAGCTTGATATCATATTGGGGTTAGATCCAAATCCAGAACACACATCAATCATAAATTCACAATGTCCCTTACTTTCATAATTCAAAGCGAAGCGTTTTTTTTGGCTGTCATATGGTTGGGAAACTCGGTTTTTAGCTCCTTGGTTTCTCATCTATTTTGTGAAATATGGATACAACAGCCATAGCTCCGCAGAGGTCTCTCCACCAATAGTTGGGATTATAGAGTCACCCATAGTTACACACTCACTAGTGAAACAGCGTAGATACTCCCAGTCCCATTAGTCCCAATTCCGACCATAGATTAACAAGCCATTCAGGATTGCTCCAACCTATTTTAGGTAAATGATGGGCAGTTTGGGGATTTGTTTTTGATTTTACCTCTATCTTCAGACAAGTTTCACCCAAAGGTATCTGTAGTGTTGAAAGCATCCCTGATAATGATAATAAAAGTCAATTATATTCCATGGCACCACCATTTGATGATTGTTAAACCCCGTTAAAACCCCATCAAATTCAAAACACGAGTCTATCCCTGTTTAACTTTGGGATTTGTTGGCTAGATGTCCCAAACATTTTCCCGTTAATCACCAATTAAACCCTCAAGTTTGGATGATAAACCCTTAAGATGGGGATTAAATATCATTAAACTACTTGGGATTTCAACTTATATATATCCACATTAAACCCATTAATCCCCTTTAAACTCACTATGACAAAGCCCCAATCCCTGCCTCTTCCATGCGCCGCGCCGCGCTGACGGTCACAATGATCTGACCTTTGGAGATTGGCACTTTTGCACTGACTGGGACTGATCAACCAATGATTGACAATGGTCAATGTTCATAGTGACTATCCATCAACCATTAATCAGTGACTATCCATCCACCATTGGCATGGTCTGGGTTGATGTTCATAGTGATTGACAATGGTCAATGATGGATAGTCATGGTCAACAACGACAACAACAACGACAGGAGTTCACCCAGCAAAATGGGGGATTTTTAGCATCTGGGACCCTGCAGTCGAGACACTAGGATCCAGATTCAATGAACCTCAGTGGATGAGGGCTGACCATTGAATACCGACCGACAGGGGGAACTGTTGTCCCAAATCTAAGACGGCTTTAAGGGATACTGACAGGGATAATCATAACTGCAATATCAAATAGTCCATTCAATCCCACATCAATCCTGTATAAATATTTTACAATACCCATAGATTACCAAATCCACAGATATTACCAATAAAAACATGTGGAGATTCAGTAAATATTCATTAATCCTAATGTTGCTTCACATCATTCCTAATGCTCGTCCACCCATCAATTGGTAAATATAAATCATCCATCAATCATCCATTGAATCCCATGCCCATCCAATACCCGTAGAATATCCAATTCCAATCCTATTATTTCTATGGCACTGGGTTTTAACCAAATAGAACATGTTCATGCATGTTTCTTGTCGTAGATAGACCATACTATAACATATCACATGTTTCTTGCATACAATTATCGTTTAGTTTATGATCCATAATATACTTAGTCAATCTAATCCAAGAGAAACCATACTATAGGTATCACTAACGTAATTCAGTATATAACATTTCTGGATTTATACTGTATAGACCATAACATGTCATTACTATCATATCAGCAAGGATATGTTATTTATAATAATGATATTTAATAAACCATACTATGTATAACTATACTTGTTTATGATTAACTATCATAATGGTTTATTATACTATAGTTTATTCATTGTCATTCGTATACTATAGTTATAACATAGTTGGAGTTGGACAATGAATTATCATTGGCATTATCATATCAATTGACATTATATATATATATATGTAATAGTTAAGATATTGGATGATGTTATCCAACTATATGTTATATACTATAGTTAACATATAGTTAATCATAGATAATTGTCATGTAAACATTGGATAATTAACCATATTAACCATATTAATGTATATGAAAACATCTATGGCTAACCATAGATAACCATCTATATTAACCATAATTAACCATAATTAACATCAACTTGAAACCAGAAATAGATAACCATATAGATAATTAACCATAATTAACAATAGATTAACCATCATCAACCATAATTAACCATAATTAACCATCATTAACCGTGATCATATGAGATAATTAACCATAATTAAACATCATTAACCATCTATATTGACCATCTACATTAACCATAGATAATTCCTCAACTTGAAACTTCACCAAGGCACTGGCCAGCGCCAAGGTGGCCGCCTCCGTGACCTGCTCCTCCGAGGCACCGTCCAGGTCCATCTCGAAGCTGCCTGGGCGCAACGCGGCGCCCTGGGGACCCCGGGGACCCCGGGGGAGTTACCCCGGGCAAAACGGTGGAAAAATGGCAAAGACATGGAAAAAAACGAGAAAAAACATGGGAATTTCATGGGATTGATGTAGATTGATGTAGAAAAACTGGAGAATTTCTGGGATTTAAAATGATGTTGTGGAAAACAAGAGCTTTCAGCAGGAAAAACCATGGTGTTTTTCGTGGAGAATATTGGAGAAATGGTGATTTTTTAGTGGAAGGATTGAGAACTGGTCAAGCAAAAAGTGACACAAAGCCAATGACACAACCCACTTGTGGGTCTGTATTCCTAAGGTCAGCCAGGACATGGAAGAAATCCACCTTGAAATTTGAACCAAGAATTGATGATGGACGTAAGCAATCTGATATGATATGCGATGCGCATAAACTATTCCACCAAAAAATACCAAGACATGTACCGAAAAAAAATGCTGCTGAAACCCTCCTTTGTTCTGATGGAAAATCACCAGTTTTACTGGCGAAATCTACATTAGCTCTTATGCAACACCATTTATTGGTGTTCAAAACCCGATTTTGGTCGGTCAGATCCCCCATTTTCCAAATGTCCATTAATTGGTTTTCCATATTTTTTGCCAGGTGTTTCCAGTTGTGTGAACATGTTTTTCAAGATTTCCCAGTATTTCCCATTGTTTTTCTGTTTCTTCCACGTGTTTTCCGGGTTTTTCAACGTGCTTTTCCAGATTTCCCTACACCCAGGGCTTCCACCCGATCCTCTGCCCCCCATTTTGCGCCTGTAACCAAGGCGACGACGTGGCCGAGCACCACGCAGTCAGTGTCCTCAAAGATGGGATTATGACGGGTGCTGACATATGTCATAAGAAGATGATATTCTGGAATATCATATTCCCAGTGTATATTACATATGGAGATCGAATATCCCAGTCATAAGAAAATGATATTTGTTATAAGTTATAAGTGGGAAAAATGACCAAATACGTTCGTCCCGGGATATAATATGTAGGAATAGAATTAGTGGGAATATCATAAGAACATAGTGGGGATATAATGTGACACATGGGATATTGAAGCAGTTGGTGGTGCCTCAGTTCGTTGGCCAAGTTGGTTTACAACTCCATAACTTGGGGTTATGGTAGATATATCGAACTAGTTAATGGGGATGATAAACCAACTGATAGCCCTTTTATAGCTGGGGGGCAGCACCCTGTAACATATCCCCTATTGGGATCCCACGGTTTCTGAGGGGTGCTGGGGTGTTGAATGTTCGCATCCCGCTGAATCCATGAGTAATCCATTCAATCCCACAGAAACCCCATACAAATCCATAAGACCCATAGAAGACTGTGGATGGTTGCGAAATCCATCAAACCATCTTGAATCCTAGAAAGCCTCTATGAAAAATGGCATGTTTATAACCACCTATCAAACTGCTACTCAATGATCGAGTACAGGATTTCGCAACCACCCACAGTAGCCATCAGTTCCCAACGCCACCAAGACACATTGACACCTAAGGCCTCTGCGAAGTAGACGGCCTTGGGGCGCTTGGTTTTCTACTAAATGGGCATCTAAATGGACATAGTATCACCATGGAAGTCATGTTTGATGACCCACGGGTATTATACGATATTATAGGCAAAGCCATGCAGTATTATGGAATGAATGAACTATTATAACTTACCACTGGACATCGATCTTTTTCCGAACATACCACTTCCTATCAACCTTCACTATCCGCTGGGGTTTCCAGCTCGTAGAAATCTGAGAACCACCAATGTATCAAGGATGGCGTTTTCATGACCCCCAAACAAGTCATCAACCAAGCCTCACTTATATCATGTGTTATCCCAGATATTCCCAGTGTTTGGAATGCAACCTCCATCAAATATATACCATATTATATAAGTGACTTATATCATGTGTTATCCCCATGTTGGGTTGATGCAACCTCCATCAAATAAAATCATTTATAGCACCAAACTGACATATGGAACATCCATGTTGACCTGAACAATGGAAAAAAAACACCCCTATCCCATGCCATGAAATTCTGGTTGGTAAATTGCTATCCCGGATTGGTTGTAACAGCTCCCGCCAAAAACCACTATAACTCCCAACCAATCAACCAATCAACAGAAGCAAGTTTAATGGCTCATGGATTATCCAAATGGCCCAATGGTTTAAAATACGTTTCACCAAAACACCTAGTACAATGCATATAATTCATCAATTCCCAACATCAATCAACATCAGCCTATTAGTCCAAAACCTGGTACCCTACCCTACTGATCATAGCTATAGTGGATCTTCATTCCTATAGGTCAGCCCCATCCATAAGCCTTCCGCCCAGGCGCATAGGAAGTGACTTGACTCATATCCTCGGGTTCCTGCCAGGTGAGGTTTCCACCCAACTCTCGCAGGTCCAGGTCCAAATCCTGGCTGGAGCTGGGTCCAAAGGCCTGGAAACCCATGAAGAAATGTGGCTTCTTAGCATCAAAAATGGATAAAAATAACGTGAATTTAATAGAAAAAACTTCGGAGCAGGTCTGATTTCAGGTGATTCCATGTGCTCCCAGCTGTAGACTTCACTTCTACACACAAGACCCAACACTGGAGCGTCCTCGAAGCTCAAGTTGCTGGCACGTGCCACCTGCCACCCAGCAGAAGATTGCCATTCAAAAATAATGGGGTATGATCTGTATGTGTATTGGATACAAACAAAGTGGAGTTGAGTATGATATCTATGATCTTTAAAATCACTCACTATCTGTAAATTATGGCCTTTGAAGCGAAAATGATAGTGAGTGATAGTCTTCCAGTTGGATTTATTGAAGGCCATCTGTGCCATTGCCAATCCCATCATGGCAATCCCATCCTTTAGACCACATAACAATTGGCATATAGCCAATTGTTTAACAAACAACTCATATGTCCAGTAAAAAAACTGAATTACTGTGCCACGATTGATCAACAGCTTGGGTCCGTGCCTCTCTCTTATTTCGTCAAACACAAAATCATGGGTATCCAGGCTGAATGAACCATCAGAAGCATGGCATACAGATTCATCCCAAACCCCAGGGTACGAAAGGAAAAAAACCAAGGGCCTTGATGAGCATACAGCACTTGGCATATTCATCTGTCCATGCTTGCATATGCACACCCTGAACTACTTGATCTGTCTGATCTATCTGATCTATCCGATCTGTCCGATCTGTCTGATTTATCCACGGGTTTGATCTATCTATCTGATCTACTGATCTATCTCAATAGATTTATTTCTTTCTAGCTGTTTTCCATATTTCTATCTGATCTAGCGTCTGTGTTTCTATCTACCAAATCTATATTTTAATTTATCCATGTATGTGTATATATATAATTATATATATATTATAGAATGATAGATGTTAAATAAAACGCATTCAAACTATGTAAAACAAACAGACTCGGGACACCAGCGGTAGACTACAAAGATGTCACACTTTTATATGTCCAGTGGTCAAACACTTTCAAACAGGGTTTATCTGGGTCTGCAGTTGCTCACAATCACAATTGCAATACCTGTCAACACTAATTAAGCGCGGGCAAATGGTAACATGACCAAAGCAAATCTCATATGTTTCACCTTTCCCAGTCACCACAGGACTTGTCCCACGGACACTTCCCCACCGTGTCATCGATCAGCAGCATGGCAGGCGTGGTCTGTTCGGTCAGTGCTGAGACCGTGTAGACGGAGAAGTGACTATAGCCCTAGAGATGCAGTGGCTGAGATCGTGGAATCACTTCATGCCTTTCAGTCATGATCGATGCAATTCAAAAAACTACAAGGCCAAATCTTCCCCAGACACACCACGGCATCAACCGAGGTCTCTGCCTTATACTTTATGATGATCTGCCACATTCTACTGGGGATCGAACAACTCCAACACCAAACATGTTGGCTTTGAGACAACAACAACAACAACAACAACAACAACAACAACAACACCGCCATAGCCCATTGGTAGACCAAGTTGTTGGGTCATTTCAGAGGGGTCCCAGCACTAACCAAGCAGCACTCTGTTGGGTCTCTGCTGGAATTGCTACCGTCCCTTGCAAGACTTCCTCAGACATGCGCTGTTTAGCTGAGGCTAAATCCATCACTGGATGTTCATCCATTGCATACCAAGCTGATGATTGTTCGTTGCCACTCATCATACAGTAGGACTCAGACCATCTTCAATATGTTAAAGGAGACTCACGAGCATGTGATACAATAGTAGCTTGAACTCACACGCTGTTGGTGACCGTTGGTGTCTCTGTGTGCGTCACCACAGCATGGGCTGCAACAGGTAAGTGCTTCATCTCTGCTCCAGTTTCCCTACAACCTAGAAATTGTTAAACATCTCACAAGACAATGTTGGAGTTGGTTCTTACTTCTGCCATGTCAGGGTCATGACCAAACATGATCGCAATTACAACCCAAATCTTCTTACATAGCATAGTTTGGGACAGTTACACCCCAACTCCATCGTTCATGCAATAGATATACCAATACCCACCTGCAAGTCAACATGTATATAATTGTATATAGTTTTGATAAAGGTATAGATATGTAGAATATATATATATATACTATAGAGATCTATAGAGAATATATACATATACATAATAGAGGTATTATACATATAAGTATATAATCATAAATTATAAGTATATAATTATATATAGATATTATAAATATAAAATACTATAATATAATATAACATAATATAATATAATATAATATCAATAATTATCCATATACGTAAAGAACAATCATGGAGCCTGCCAATGATAGAAATATACAATTGCAACCTCCCATTCAACATCGCTAAACGTCCAACAGGACCATTGACCCTGACCCCGTCCAAGCCGTCCAAGATGCGTCCAGGTTTTCTCGTAGCTCTCCGGACTGGAGGTAAATGCCTTAGGGGTTCTAGCTGGACGGGGCTTAGCTATGGTTTATGGTAGATATAACTATAGTTAATGGGGGTTTTATTGGTTTATAAACCAACTGATAACTGGGGGGATCCATCCTGTATTAACCAACGTTTTGATGGTAAAACAATATCAGACACGGTACTTGCAACAAAAGGTCCAGTTTATAAGTGGATACATGTCACCATAGTTTGTTTCAGCATCATATCCCAAACATGGGGGGGCTAAAATATGTTACCATCTGGTTATGACTAACAGTTCCCCATGGAAAAGATCCACCATGTCTAACAGCTAAACCATCTATTTCTATGGGCCATCGTGTTACCATGGCTATGTTGTCATAACCAGGCCGGGTAATTCCCATGGTATGTTCCAGCCATGGCCTTGGGGGTTTTTAATCAGCCATGGCCTGCCAAAGGTTTACCAAAGACGTCGCCGAATCCTTCCAACATCTGAGTTTTCCAACATCATTCCAACATCAAACATCTTTATCATTCCAACATTTTCCAAATCAACCATTAGCTTTGATAAAAACAATATCCATCTCCCAACCCTCTTCATCTCCATAGTGCCAAGATGTGCCTTAAGATGTGCCAAGTGACGATAGGACACCAAGCGCCCATAGTGATTTTGCGGCTCAAACCAGGTCAGATTGCCGCCCAATTCGGCTTCATCCAGGTCCTGTCACTCACGGCCTGTCTGGTTGGTGGTTGACCTACCCCTCTGAAAAACGTCAGTTGGGGTTACTATTCCCAAACAAATGGAAAGTATTGGAAAGTCATCAAAGTCATGTTCCAAACCACCAACCAGCTGTCACTAATACGGGTTTTCCGAAACAAGGGGGTGACCACTCTATCCCAAAAAATCAACTCATTGCGGAAGAACATCTAGGAACTCAAGGCATCTGTCATGCTGCCTCCAGCTTGTGGTGTGGTATCACCTCTGCTTGGTGCTTCTGAATATGGGGATTGCCATCAGTCCCCATTGATGGAATGATGAGAAATCAACAGTGTTTGGAACCACCAACCAAATCTGGTTGGTGGTTTCAACCCTCTGAAAAATATGAAAGTCAGTTGGGATCATTATTTCCAATATATGGAAAAATAAAATTCATGTTCCAAACCACCAACCAGAGATGTGTATGTGTCTCAATTACCAGGACCCATGTCTGGGCTGTCACAACTGCTTGTCGGCTAAATCCAATGGAGGATCATCATCCCAAACAGGTGAAGAACTGCATGGATTTCCTGATCGAAGCCCCCTATGTTTGATCATTTATATAGTGCAGGTCAAGCTCTCTTTTTGGGCTTTGTCTGACCTGGTACCTCGAACTCTAAAGCCTTTGGATTCTCATAATTTAAAGCTTGACCTTTCTGGGAGCATATATCCCGTTTTCAGGCACACACAGCTATAGAAATTTTCAGAATTCTACATCCCATCAGCTCCCATGATGTCCCATTCAAAAAAAACAGGATGGTTAGTCAATCCCTCATGGCCAAAAACAGGATGGTTAGTCAATCCCCTTGGATGCTTAAAATCTGGTGGTGAAAGGATGGTTGGGAAATCCGAATCACCACTTGAAAACGGTGTTTTTTCCACATCCCATCATTCATAGGCTTGAACTACTGTGGATGGTTGCGAAATCCTGCACCAGTTGAAAACTGTGGTGAACATCCCATTTTTTTTATAGGCTTCAAAAATACCATCCTTTTCATGGTGCATTTCGCTGGCCTATCCACAGCAGTCACCAGATTTTGACCTAACCATGGCGCCAGCCGCCAGCCCGTTCTCCTCGTCGGTGAAGTTCAGGTGTGAAGCGCTGGCAGATACGTCCAGGATGGCCAGGCCTTGGGGGAGGTGGCCATGGCATGCCATGGCACTTTTGACATCGCTGAAACGTTGGGCGATTTTGGGGGCTAGCCAACAATTACCCCCTCGTAAATTAACATAGACCCTGAAAATCACATTTTTTTAATGGAAACTAGTCTTCCACCCCCTTTCTGGAGGGTCTATGTTAATTTACCAGAGGGTATCAAGGATACAAAGCGAACAGAAGTCTGATAGTCTCTTTGTTTTTCTTGTTAGGTTTGAAATATGTTATAATATGTTCTAGCCTTTGAAATAGCCATCAATCTGATCAAACCATGCAGCATACCCAGCTATGGTCAATGAGAACTGGGTTACTTCTCACAGTAGTTTCAACGCTTACAACTCAGAAGCACAACTGTGTTTTGACTCCTTGAAGATTTGCGCATATGATTGGTCTTGGACAGCACTGATTCCACAGCAGTTCAGTGATTTGAAACAATGCAAGAACCATCCACTAATTTGATGTTTCATTCCACACGTCATTGGCTTTTTTAGGTCGAAATGCGAGCAGAACCACTAAACCTTTGACGACCAAATCCTCACAAGTGGATACATGGTTTAGTGCTGTTTGTTGCCACCATCTATATATGGTAACTACATTTAAATATACGGATTTTAAAGTATACGAACAGGTAATTTTAGATTACCTCCGGGAAGGTTTTCCTTGGCCCGCCCGGCCATGTAAACATACGGAGTCCAATTTATTTAAACATGCGGTAACTACATTTAAATATACGAACTTGTATTTTATACCTCCTGGGCCTCGCGGTCTGGCCCGCCCTCCACATATTTAAATGTCGTTACCGTAGATAGTATTTTATTATATGTTTTCTTAAGTTTTCAAATTGTCAAAAAAATAGGCTCCCAGATATCTCTACATTTAAAAATTCACTGAGGCAATACAACTCCCCAAGATCTCCCAGCCGAACACGTTCGTTGCTTCGCCGAGGAACTGGCTGGTGTGGTCTGTTCTGCCAATGGCGATGACGCGTAGACCAGCAGATGGGTGAAGTTCGACAGAGCCGTTTCAGGTGGAATCACAAACTCCTCAACCAAGACATGGATAGAAATGGTAGGATCGACCCCCACATTTCCAGGAGATTGATCGAAATACAAACATATAAAAACCATGTTTTGGAACATTGATCTATCAAAAATAATTACCCTCTGGTAAACAGCCACATAACTATGGAAAGTCAGCATTTTTCATGGGAAAACTCATGAAATCAATGGCAATTTATAACTTTACGAACTTTCCAAAATCCCACGGCCACCGGCGGGTTAAAACATTTAAACACCGCCAGGGGTCCGTGAGCGCTCCAGAAAGCACCGTCCCCAGGAAGCGACGCTCCACAAAGGTCAGAGCCTTTGAAGGGAAAAAGTGCTTCAAAATGGAGGGTAAAGAACATCTGATGAAACCTAAACTGGTTGGTGGTTGAGCCTACCCCTCTGAAAAATATGAAAGTCAGTTGGGGTGATTATTCCCAATATATGGAAAAATAAAACATGTTCCAAACCACAAACCAATAAATGTATGATAATCTATGAACATTGAGGTAACCCTGATCTGTTTTTTCATGAATGGGTGGTCTTGACTGAACTTTGGGTATTGAACCCGATATCAAGACAAAAGGGAGACTCCAAACCCGCTGAGTTTCAACAAACATCATGATGCTTCCATGATCAATGAATCCTTTAGCCCAACAATCAACATAGCTGGACACTTGCCCATGTAGCTCGATGATTTACCCACCAAAAATGGTTATGTTCCATAGCTATCCACAGTGAAATACACGACGCCGAGCTGCAGCATCGGAGGAGTTCGAATCATCTTCCACCACTGCAAAGTAGACCTGTGGAGCCAGGAGATTCGCGCTGCAAGCGGTTTCTTCTACCGATGGAGCTCTTCCGGTTCCACTTGTGAAGTCGGAAAGTCGAAGGAGTGAAGATTATCTTGACCTTCTCTTTATGTTTCTTGGGGGATCAACATCAAAAACATCAGAAAACTGGATGTGCCATGACCCATGACGGATCCATGGTGCTGCTATATATGGTAACATTGATCCCATCAATATACCCCCTTTATGTTAGCATTAATATACCAGCACCATGGATCCGTCATGGGTGATGAACCTTCCCCAGTTCCATGGATGCCATGGTTCACCATCCCTCCGCCTGGTAGGAGTCCACCAAGTCCAGCTCTTCAGGTGGATCCCAGCTGAGATTTCCACCCAATTCCCTGGCGTCCAGATCGAAATCCGGGAAGCCTCACCGCGGCTGGAGATGGCATGGTACCCGGCCTGGTAAACCTACAAAAACGATGGAAAGATCCACCATTTTTAATGGGTAAATCAACTATAAATGGCAGTTTTCAATAGCTATGTTAGTTTACCAGAGGGTAATGTATGGAATGAGGCTTTAAAAAAGGTCAGCTTTCAATGAGACCAAGGAAACAACCCATATCCCTGCTCTACTCGTATCCCTGCTAGTCTGGTTTCCTGAGTAATTGAGTGGCAAAGCCGTCTTCACGACTGAAACCGATGAGTACTCCCTTCTCACCCCATCAAAATCTCGGGTCCTCAGTGGCCACCAAAAAATGGATGGTTTGAAACCCAAAAACCAATGGCTTTGGTTCCATTCGTACTTCCTTTTTTGAACCTTCTATGAGGGGTACCTGGTGCCAGGAGACTCAAATTGCTGGCAGACACGCCAAGGTCCGAAATCGCCACACCCACCGGGGTGGTCCTGAAGGGAGGTGTACAAAAGACTCTGAGTCCCCGCAATCATGGTATTCTCATGGTATATCATGACATGTTTTTTGATCACACACTTTTTGATGAATCCTTCCGGTAACTGTCAGTTCTGGGCAGTTGGAAGTTGGACCCCCATCTCCAGCCAAGACAGTAGCCAAGATGCTGTTCCACCAACGCTGACTCCGTGTAGACCAATCTGGAGAACGCAACGAAGTGCCGTGGTGTCGAAGTTACTAGTTACTAAGTATTGCACATCCTGAAGTTATGTCATAACCATCCATAAATCGATTTAAATCGCTCAAATCCACATTTTTTGTTTTGGAAAATTTGGGATAAATAGATCTATGAAAAATCAATGTAATTCCATATCCATTTGTATCAATCCATGTATATATAATATGTGTGTTTCCTATGGATTTCTACAGGTTTTTCTATGTGTACTGGAGGGTTACATGCCCATGTCTGTTGCTTAAATCCATATTAACCACAATAATAAATCCAATGAACAAAAAACATGAAAGTCACATGTTGGGTTTGATTAATGCCATTCTATCCCATAAAATAATAAGAATAAACTACCGTTTATCCCGGTAAATCCCACTAAACATCCATTTATCCCAGAAAATTCCTGAAAAAACTGCCATGCGTCCCTTAAGATCCCATCCAATTCCCTTAAACAAACATAGTTATAGTCTATAACATCTTAGAAAATCCCATTCAATATGCATGAACTTCCCGTTAAATCCCACTAAATCCCAGCCACAAATGGCTGAACTCCAGCTTCGCCGTGTCCGCGTGGAGCGTCAGCGCTTTGCTCCTGGGACCCTGTGGACCACCGAGCTGGGAGCGGCTGGATCCGGAAAAGCCTCGATGGAGCGGAAAACAGCGCAGGTGGGACTTGTATGGACTAAAATCCATTATATGGTCAATATATGGTTATTATATGGTTATTATATGGTTATTATATGGATAATAATGGTTAATAATAATCTGGTTGATGGTTGACCTACCCCTCTGAAAAATATGAAAGTCAAATGGGAGTATGACATTCCCAATATATGGGCAAATAAAATTCATGTTCCAAACCACCAACCAGAGTGTTTCTATGAGGTTTTGTGGTGATCAACAGGGACTTAACCAGTAGCCATGGAAAATCACCATTTTATAGCTAGGTAAACCATCTATAAATGGTACATTTTCCATGGCAACTTACCCTCTGGTTATTTGTTACATAGCTATGGTATAGATGGCCCATAGAAATAGATGATTTTCCCAGCTAGAAACCTCCATTTATAAGGGATTTTCCATGGCTATGTTAGTCATAACCAGATGGTAGTGTTTCTATGATGTTTTGTGGTTTTGTTTAATGGATTTAACCATCAAATACAGGGGATTTCAGCATCAAAAATATGTTTTTTTCATATGGTTTAATTAATCAGGTTTAATCATGAAACATGGAGGGTTAACCATTGAGCATCAGCGTAACTAAAAGACCTGCAAAAGACTGTGTGGGGCTTCCAGGAAACGTTGGCATGTGTTAGTTGTGTGTTAAGTTGATTTCAAGATATTTCAATATCATGTTCATGTCCGTTTTTGTGTAGAGACTGGCTTGATCACCACAAGACTTGTGTTTTCGTTGTGTTTTCTTTGGTAAACAAAGTTCCGTTTAGAACCAGCCAGTGACACTTTTTCGGTTGTGACTGGATCGCAGCCCAAGGTGCTCGTGGCAAAATAGACGCTGTAAGAATCCACCAACCTGTGACAGGTAAGTTGACCAGGTCTCTTTTTGGAAATCAGTGAATTGGTTTGGCTAAATTCTTAACCGCGAAGCTGGGAAACCATTTTTTCTTGACCCACATGGCCCACGGGTTTTCTTGCAAATGCTTTCCCTTCTGGCCCAAGTCTGGCAGTAAACCAATCATCCTGGCTTTTAGCTTGATAATCAATTCACCAACCTGACATGTTTGGTACCTTTTGGGAGGTTCCCCTTATACTAAACATGATCTGAAGCAGTCAGTTGGGTATGGCCACCCGAACTGTACACTGGTGGTCACTTGATTGATGTTACGGGAAAAACTACCGGAAACAATGGTAGAACAATGGTTTTTAACTCCAAGATACAAGGGTGTCATGATGTGTCATGTAATTTGTCCCATCAATTCTGAGAGTCGATGTATGGAGAGGAAAAACATTGTGTCAAGATTTGAAGCCAACCTCAGGCCATGGCTTGTCTCAGAGCTTCTTTCAGCTCTCAAGTCCGTTTCCCCTTGAAAATAGCAAAATAGATCGCCCACTGATCGTTATGATTCGCATGTTCGTTGACCTCAAATCATCGAAAGCCGCACCTCTCTTAATCTGTGCGCCAATTTTTCTCTTGGGTCCACATTCATTATACACTTAACTAACTTAGCAATTCCTCATGGGAAATCTCACCAACAAACACACACTTTCTGACGTCGCCCCAAGTGGTCCGAGAGGCTCAAGGTCGTTGGTCGGCAAGTTCCACACCTCACAGCGGAGCTGGGAAGGATGGGATGCTCATCACTACCGAAAAAAAGATCCCAGTGTTTGCAGGACTCTGTACTTCATTGGTTAATTACATAATATATGGTTATATCATGTTTATTGGTTCAATGGCATATGCTGCATAAGTACAATCCAATGTTTATCCTGCTCAAGTTCCTATTGTTCTTGGTCACATACCCATGTTTGCTCCCGAAAAATTGCCGCTTCACGAAATACCGGCAAAATGAATCTCCCCATGTCATTCAAGTTCATGGAAATTTGAAGGTGTATTTGGGCATGGGTCAAAAAACCCTATCCTTCTGTTCCTTAAAATCTTCAGAAATGGACCATTCCACCGAATGGTGACTCGATCCAAGGCACCAGTGTTCCTCCTAGGTCTCCAGAATCCAGGTCCAAATCCGTAAAGTTCACCTCTGACACCTAAGAAAAAATGGTGACTCAAAAGCTGAGAAAAACATGGGAAAAACATGGGATTTATATGGGACTTATGGATTTCTGAATGGGATTTCTGGATAAACATAAACAACCATAAAAAACCATGTGTTTTTCCTGATGAAAATAGAGATTTTTTACCAGCACAACATAAACATTGAATTCAAGAAGCTTTGAATGCTCCGGGTGCGCTAGTGGAACGGGTTCTTACGACAAGGCCCAAACTGCTCAGAAAAAAATATCATGGAATGGAATCAAGGCATGAATGAAAATGGGGTCTACCTCCAATTATAGCCATTTAGTAGGGATAATGATCAGCAAAACCATTGGGTGTAGGGGTACACTATTTTCAGACAAACCCGAATCGACACTAAAGTGAAGCGATCCACCACATTTGTGCAGCCGGAGAAACGCTGGCCACGCTGTCGACAATGGGAAGGCTCATGGGTGTGGTCTGTTCCACCAAAGAAGATCGGGCGAAGACCGTCCTGGAGTAGATGCACAATTGGACCAAATTGAAATGGGTTCTGTGTACGATGTTCTGTTTGAAAAATCCGATACTTCATATCTGTTCTGTATCTGTTTGTTGGTTGCGACCCAGGCTGAAAAATACATCTTGTCAGACGATGAGAGCAATCGAGTCAGAAAATCAAGTCAGAAAAGAAGCGCGAGGTTCTTGATTACATTTTTGTTGGTTGTATCAACAATGTCTTTGAGAATATGTCCGCACTGCGGTGTTGATAGCTTAAAACGAGCTATGACTGGGTGGAAACATTGCGGTAGATATATGAGTTGAACACCCAGATGGTCTCGTGACTATCACCCACCAAGGTGGGTATCCCATATCCAGCTATTGATCACAATCATGATTATATGCCATATACTCACATTATTTCTCCCCACCACTGATGTTTGATTGTGTTTGAATGGCTGTAACTACATCTCACCGAACTTGTTAGAATCAATCCGCACATACATCTGGGAAAATTTCAATCATTTCCACATTGTGAGCCCGGAAATGGGGTGGGTTTCCACCGGCTCCCCTATTAACCTTCATCTATGGTGAGGTCGGCCAAACAAAAAATCACATTTCGTGGCTGATCTTCCATCAACCATGATATCACCAACCAACTCCTTAATCCATTGATATCCCCTTATATTCTCATAAAATCCCCATGAAATTCCATGAATTATTATATAATTCATATTAATTCCACATAAAACCCCACATGATCTGCCATCCACTAATGGCTGCCCCCTGCACCAAGCGTCAAGTGCGTGAATGACGCCAGAGGAGTCTCCGCTGGGATGAAAACGTCGTGGACTCCCACAGGAACGACATCCACCAGCGACCTACTGGCGACCCCAAACCGCTAGATGCGGTGAACATTCCCATAGGATCCATGGTGCTGGTATATATGCTAACATTGGGGGTATATTGATGGGATCCATGTTACCATATATAGCATACATGGATCCGTCATGGGATTGGGAGTTTGACTCGCAATGAGGAGTTCAACCCCCAAAAAAATGTCAAAGAACCAACAGAAGCAACAAATGTTTGGTTGTTACCAAGAGACAGGACATGGCAGCTTGAAGGAAATGCGAACTTAGGGATAGTCTCCACAAAACATGGACTGTAGATGTGACACCCAGTCAATGGAACGTCCAAATTCCTTGAGTTTTCATATGTTTCCATGTTGCAAATATGTTCAAATGGCCGTGCTTTACAAGATTCCGATGTTCCATTTCAGAGGCATGACACAAACAACAAACACTATATTATATTATTTTGCATTACATTATATATCATATCATATTATATTATACTATAGTATATTATATTATATTATATTGTCTTATATTATCCACCCCTTTGTAAGGTGCACCCATTTTCACAGCCAAGCCACCGATTGCTTCCCTGAGCATCTTCCGCCAGGTAGATCAAATAGTCCTGAGTTTTCCAGTGATCAAATGGTTTTGGCCAGTTCACTGAAACAAATGAATCTGCCTTGAGGTCAATTTTCACCTGGTTTTGCTCCAAATGGGATAACCCCCCCAAAAATGCAATTTGAATGCACGGAATGAGAATCTATTTGGACTTCTTGGTATCTATTTCGACCTCTATTGTGGATTATTTAGAGATCTATTGTGTGGTACACTTGAAAATCTATTGTGGATCTCAAGTTTAGTACCAGAAACAAGGGTTGACCTCATTGGACCAATCCTATTCCTCGCTTCATAGCATGATAATTGCGATATTTGTCGACCGCTTGGTATGAGAAGCGATGTCCTTTTGGCAGAAAAAAAACATGGGCTGGTGTGCATACCACTTACCCTCTGGTAATCAAACGTGGCAATGTCCCCTTATTAACCCATAGGATCCATGTATGGTATATGCTAACATTGGGGGTATAGTGATGGTAAATGTTGCCATATATAGCATACATGGATCCTATGGGTAATAGAGTTTTTTCATGGAACATGTATCTATAGATGGAAAATGTTTAAAATGGCCATGTTACCACTGGGTATCATCTTCGACCTAGGTTGTTAATGAAGCTGAGCTCAAAAAACCAACATCAACCAACTAGGGGGATGTTGGAACATCGATGACAAGGGGCCCCAGAAAATTGGCCGTTTGGAGGAAGTTGATATTTATACATAATGAAACACTAATGATACATAAAGTTGATAATGATCAACACTAAATCTCATCATGTATCATTATGTATCATTCTGTGCTGAACATGCTACGATATCACATGGGAGTCATCCCCGGCTTAGTTTTGCCTCTGGGATTCACCATTGGAGAGACATGTCCATGTGTTGTACTGGATTCGACACTGCGCTTCCGGATGCTGGACTTTTCACACTTCCAAAAGCCGATCAATAACACTGTGGGATTCTGCAGTGAAGGGCGCCTTTGCACCAACATGGTTACACAATGTCACACATATGCAAACTGGGCTTTGACTGCTGAGCTGTCGCCACCACCGGCCGGATCCCCCCAAGTCACGACTGACCCAGCAGCCAGGATCGCAGCAAATGCCTCACGTGTAGCTTGAACCTGCTGGACACCTTTGAGCTGATCTTGGACTTCAGAGCTGTCACCGCCAGAGTCTGGATCGCCCCAAGTCACGACTGACCCATCAGCCAGGATCGCAGCAAATGCATAGGTCGTTGCTTGAACCTGCTGGACACCTTTGAGCTGATCTTGGACTTCAGAGCTGTCACCACCATAGCCTGGGTCGCCCCAAGTCACGACCGACCCATCAGCCAGGATCGCAGCAAATGCCCGCTCAGTTGCTTGAAGCTGCTGGACACCTTTGGGCTGATCTTGGACTTCAGAGCTGTCACCACCAGAGCCTGGACTGCCCCAAGTCACGACTGACCCATCAGCCAGGATCGCAGCAAATGCCTCACTTGTAGCTTGAACCTGCTGGACACCTTTGAGCTGATCTTGGACTTCAGAGCTGTCACCACCATAGTCTGGGTCGCCCCAAGTCACAACTGACCCATCAGCCAGGATCGCAGCAAATGCCTCACTTGTAGCTTGAACCTGCTGGACACCCTTCAGCTGATCTTGGACTTCAGAGCTGTCACCACCAAAGTCTGGTGTGCCCCAGGTCACG
>Ga0126342_10003505_pt1 | contig 25962 bp, 24 predicted proteins | sample Cyp1metagenome_FD_92528 | JGI IMG/M metagenome (GOLD analysis project Ga0126342, IMG submission 92528) | Coral microbial communities from Lord Howe Island, Old Settlement Bay, Australia - Cyphastrea 1 metagenome | ecosystem: Host-associated > Invertebrates > Cnidaria > Coral ... | reverse complement strand
GGTGTGTAAATGATGATTAACGGAGATAGAATGGTAGAAAACATGGTGTGTAAATGATGATTAATGGAGATAGAATGGTAGAAAACATGGTGTGTAAATGATGATTAATGGAGATAGAATGGTGATCGATGAGGATATGATGGAAATTCATGGGGATATCGTGGAAATTGATAGGGATATAACGGTGATGAATGGGGATATAATGGAGATTTATGCGAATTAATAGGGATTAAAAGAGATTAATAGGGATATAATGAGAATTAATTGGGATAATGGGCATAGCGACCAAAAAAAAGCCAATCATTGGAAACCTGGAATCATGGGGAACACATCACCTAACTACAGTACCATTTTGGAAGCACTTTTGGGCACATTTTTTTGGATCCCCTATAAATAATGGCGATTGAAGATGTTTTTTTGGGCTCTTTCCAGCAACCAAATCGGTGATATAAACAGCAAGGGGATTTCAGCATGTCGATGGGATCCAAACCAGCCAACACCGGGCAGTTGGCTTCGAAAAAAGTAGACATACGGATGAGCCAAAATCACCATTTTGTGGGGAGTCCAGAAACTAAAACCCTCAAAGCATAGCGAAAAATTATCATAAATGATCTACCCACGGGTAATCATGGCAAAATACCCCATTGAGTTAGATGATGTTCCCAGCATTTCCCAGCTATAAACTTCCATTTCGATCCATTTCTATGCGGATTTTCCATGGGTAGTGAAGAGCGCCAGGACTTGCAGGTGGAGTTGGACGAGGCGGATCTGCTAGTCATGCCGGTTCAATGCCAAAATATACCATCTGGTAAACTAACATAACTATGGAAAATCACCATTTTCAATGGGAAAATCCACTATAAATGGCTATTTTCAATAGCTATGTTAAATTACCAGAGGGTATGATATGTATTGCTGGTATTTGCTGGTTCAATCTCTGTTTTTCGTGTATTACACCACCATCTTTATCATTTTTTATCATCTTTACTGGTCAGATTTCACATCTTCCTTAGCTCAATGAAACACAGAACAGTTGCTAGTTATCATTTTATATCCGTGTGTTTCTCCGAAGGCTGCCCCAGAATTCTGGTGACCTCAAGCAAGGGGATCAAAAGGTCGTGTCTCAAAATAGGGGATCCAAATGGATCCAAACTCAAACACAGCATGTTTCTTTATCTGTTTCTTTATCGGGCAAACGCAGTTCTCACCAGTGGATTTGTATCTTTGCAAAAACAAACAAATACCATCCCGCGATGGAACATGATCGATTTCTAGATGATTTTCCCATTAACATCTTTATTTCGGGGATTTCCCATGATTTCCTATTGTTTCCTCTGATTCCCGGGTAAGTCAATTTGACTTCGTTAAAGCTTGATCGACCGGAAAGCCAGGGTTCAGCTCCAGGTGAAGCGACAGTTGAGTCAGGCTCAAGAAGCCGCGGTCGAGGAGCGCGGCTGGATGATGGTAAGACGTTGGTGCCAAAAATGTCCCTCGGAAAGGGATGATGATCTCCAAATATATTATATATTATGTATATATATATTACTATACCCTGATGATACTCAATTCGTGGCAATTCGAATTCATTTAGTTCGATGATGTTCGCATCGAAACCTTCATTTTAAGGGGCGATTTCAATTTCCCATTGCCACATTTGATTGCCGGAGAGTAGGGTTGGAACTACCGAAGCAGCCAAGCGGCCCGGGGATCCCCTGGAAGGTGGTTACCAGCAGCGAATAAAAGTGGGCAACTTAAGTAGCCTGATATTTCATGGTGAGAAATGATAGACCAACATGACCAACATCAGTTTTCTCTCCAAGACATGGTCTTCACACAATGTGGAAGGGATTCGATCAGGTCATTTCAGGGCTCCTAGACTCCTATAGATGCGAATGAATGTAAGATCACTAAGCAACATATTTGCATGATTTCATCTGCCACTAAAATAGTAGTGAAATGATTTTTCTACTTTTTGGGGGGAATAGATCAGTAGAGCAGCAATAGAACTACATGTTGATACATGATGATTAATGAACATTTATCTAATGGTGAATTGCAATTTGTTCTAAATGGATTACCCTCTGGTAATCAAACATGGTTTGCTGGGGAGAACACACACATTTAGTTCGATGATTTTGCCAGCTGTAAACCTCTAAATATTAGGTTGGGGGTTTCCCAGCCAGTCACGTAACCCCCAAAAGGATAGAACCGTGATGTGTTTCCACATATTTCCCAGCTTTGAAAACGGTCTCTTTTTTTGGCTATACCCATTAGTCCTAATTTCCATTATATATATCATATTGTATCCCCATTAATTTCGTGCAATTTCCCATTATATTGCCATGAATTTACATTATCATTGTCACCATGTCATTATCACCATGAAATCACCATTAGTCCCCATGATTTCCATTATATTGCCATGTTTTTTCCATGCGATCGCCATTCACCATGAAACCTGGGACGTTGATCCCTGGCGGGAGCTCCAAAGGCCATCGGGCGTGCGAAGACGGCTGAAGAGAAGATGGCCAAAGAGGCGAAGACGACGATGATTTGGTGGGTACAATTGGAAACCCAGAGATATGGGATATTAATGGGTATATAATATAAATATATATATATGTCACATATAAATATATATTTCACATATATATATATATGTCACATATATATATATATGTCACATATATATATATGTGACATATATTATAGATATCCCGAAATGTATATGCTAGATATGTGATCTGATTGTGTATATCCAACGAGATATGAGTGGCATTTTCATTGGCGAGATCTCGAAGAAGTGGGATGTAAGCCTGAAATTTTGGATCGAACACAACGATGGCAATTTCCAGGAAGGGATCTCCCGAAAGCATCCAAAAGCACTTTTTGGAGGTTTCATAGAGTGCTAGATGGGTGTCTTTGGTGAAAATCAATTTATGGGGATAATCAAACTGATCTTCTTGGAAGGAATTGACTGTTCACTCTGTTTATGGCTACGGGTTATGGGGCCAAATTTCAGACCCAGGTGACCGCCCTTGCTTGGTCACAAATACAAGCTGAACCATTTGGACGTGGTTCATTCATTTGTTTACTCCAAACATCTCCAACATATTTTATGGTCTACGGTTTATGAAACCAGCTTTGTGGTACCCAAGTTTAATGACCAATCCGACTTAGAATGCCCACTTTTGGGCTCAAGGAATCTTGCTTCAGGTGAGAGAGCAAGAAGAGCGCAAGGCCCTTGCTGCACGCAACAGAAACGGGATGCTCCTTTTTAAGAACAGTTCAGGGATCATCGAGGTTGGGACCCAGCCATAGAGAATCATAGATATATCGATTGATGTAGTATGATATAGTCATACTTTTCCTATTTTTTCCTATTATTTGTTAGGTGTTTCCATGTTTGGGTTCATGTTGAGTTTCAGGCATGTATTCCATAAACTGTGTATATTGCATAGGGTGTAAGTATATATGTATCTGTAGATACGGAGATAGATGTACACAATATGGATATTATATATATATATATATATTGTATATATATATATGTGCATGATGAATGATAGCCCCCCCACCTCCGAACTCCCATTTTTAGTCTAGGGTTTTTTGCCAGGTCTCGGCGCGTAAATTGCTGGAGGAAGCCCAGCGCAAGCGTCGCTTCCAAGAAGCCAAAGCAAAGGCCGGTGCCATGGAATCCGTTCATGTCGCCTGTCAGATCTGGATATATTTCACTAAGAACACTGGAAGTTTGCTGGTGAACATCTGCATGAAAAAAGCAGCAAAGGTGTGCATATGACCCACAGCGAAAATGATACAGCTGGATATAACCAGCAATTGTGGTGGGAATGTCAACAATCCAATGGCATTTGGGGAGAGGCCTATCTGATGCTTCAGCTCCGAGGATTCGGACCAGAATTTTTCCAGCGGTGCTGAATAATACGTCCTTCATAACTAGGGATCTTGCAATTCACCATATTATATACTCATCATGAATAATCATTGACTATTATCATGCGTTTGTTATCGTTTGTTATTATTTAAACAATATGTTCTGGTCCTGGTATAGATATCATCAGTTTACCATCATGTTTGTTATTATTTCCTCCCCGAAAATTTAAGCACCCGCTTAAAAACCCTGGTTTCATATGGGATCTACCGTATTCACTTGGGGGGGGGCATTTAAGGATGTAAATATTCAAACTGACTGGGGGTTGGAATGATTGATATGTTGTTATTATTGTGACTCATGACAGTATTTCGATGTTATCATCATTTTACTATCATAGTTATGATTCATTATAAACAGTTATATAAATACTTTTATTCATCATCATGATAACAATACTAAAACTGTTGGTCTGGTCCCTATGAACCATAACTATTACCATGATCTATACCACTATGCCATTGATCACCACAAAGGTTCCATTGCTACCAGGGTCATTACCCATTACAAGATTAGAAACTATTCTAATATGATCATTTCACATAATAATGTTGGGTATGATTGTAAAAGTACCGAATATTATAAACTATACTCAACATTCTCTGAAATTAGAAACAATTTATACCTAAGATTATATACTCAAATCATTGCCCCATAATTACCCCCAACTATTGTGATATAAGTATATACTATATAATAGTTGTCTAACATTACTATACTGATGATATTTCTCCTACTTACCATCTAATCTAACTATAATTATCCTGACCATTTGTCCTGATGGTATTATCCTTCTAACTTTGAACATTATTCTAACATGATTCTAACATTATTCTGACATTGTTCTAACATTGTTCTAAAATTGGCATGATCATCAGAATTTCTCACTATTAGAAACTCTGCTTTTTCAGAGTCGGATTAGAGGCTGAAGGCCTTGAGCCTGTGCTGAAGGCGCAAGCCGGGTGGGACGTGTTTTCGAACGGGGATTAGTGGGGATGAGTTGGGTTAATTAGGGTTTATACATGTTTATAATGGGATACTTTATGACAAGCTCATCTATCAAATGATGATATAATATGAATATATTTGCCAGGAGATATTTCACCAGTATGATATATGGCTCTGCCTGAACATGTTGACATGTTGGATTTACCGATGTACCCCTTAACTTATGGCCGTGTTAATAGGGAAATTGATGAGACACCATCAAAATTTCGGGTGCTGGCACTGAGTTGCCACCGGGTGAAAGTTGGGTGCTCCCGACCCATTAATACACTCACCCCTTCCCAAGAATTCGCTCTTCAAATGGTGCGGAGCCCAATTCAACAAGCCAGGGTTTAGTTGCTCCTGCCATTCATTTTACATCATTTTACCCTCCGGGAATCAAAGATGGCAATTGAAAATCCTCAAAATGTACATGATTAGCGCATTGAAACCTCCATTTAGTTCGGGGATTTTCCAATGCAAAGTTCCGGGAGTCACATCGATTTTCCATCCCAGGAAAGGAGTCCCACCAGCTTGACACTGCCGCGTCCGGCACAAGGTGGCGAAATGGGGCCATGGCGGCCATGTGGGGGCTTGGAATGGGGTACATCAGGGGAAATGTTCATGGTTTCATCCATTGAAAACCGTTGGTTTCCAAATTTAAATGACAGCTTGGGATCCACTATTTTAGGAAACCCCCATGTGGGTTGGTCTTCAGGTTTCGCTTTGAAACCTGTCAGTGTTGGTATGCCTTCAACAGGTGGTTTTGAGACACCCTGATTGGGTGCTTCTGAAATGTGACCAATCCAGCCCCAACATTCCAGCACGGAGGGAATGACTGGACCAACACCTGGTGGATTTCAAAGGTCATAAGAAACCCTTTGGCCCTGGTGGCCAGCACAGTCAGCATCCCAAGAGGAGCGGATGAGTTTCTGTGCAGAGCTGCGAATCTGGTTAGCCAAGACAAAGTCAACAGAGTTTTTAGAGGTCTGGTTATACAGACGTTCCAGCTCAGCCTCCTTCGAAGGGCCTCTTGGCGACTAACTTCTACTGGCTAAATCTTACTAAACCTCATTAAACTTTGGAAAGGTACTTTTTAAAAATGTTTAATAGTTTAATATGGTTTGATACTATTTTCTTTGCGACATATTGGAATATCAGGATAGCATTATTGTTGAATCGTATCTGCGATGGATCCACCTGGCATCCTGCCAGGTGGCAAGTCCTCTGGGAAGTCTTCTGCTCAAAGCCCCAAGGCACTTTTCAGAGCTGATCAGCGGGTCGTGACTTTTGATGCGAAAGAATGTGCAAAAAAAGATTTAAAAAGAGCAAGTAATGACCGACATACTTTAGGGGGATATGTATGATATGTCGTGGTATTTCATGATAGAATATGCAATAAGATGAGTCACGGTCAAAATGGTTGAAGACCACTTTAGTATTGCAGTTTTTTGTCATAGATGTGCACGAAACACTGTAGTAAAGCGATATGGCCTCCGGACAGCGATAATGACACAAAACACTGAAAAGCGATATGCCCCCCTCCAAAAAGCGATAACCGATAATAACAACTACTGAGATGTAAAGGATTTTGACGGGAGCTCATATATATATATATACACGTATGTATATATATATATACATATATAATTACTATATTATACAGATGTCATTGTCTGATTGTCTATCAATAATTGTTATGTTCCTTCATGTTTTTTCCCGGAAATGAGGCAGGGCGACAAAATGGCCTAATGCCCATTGCGGCAAGCTCCCCTCGGCGAGCCGAGGGGATCAGAACCGTCTTCAAGCTCAAGCGAGAGGTCTCACGCTTGGGGACCTAGTCATGGAGCTTTCCATCCATGGTACCCCCAAATCAAGTCGTCATGGATGACTATGACTTAGCATTGAAATATATTGAAACATATTGAAACAACCATGTTTTTTTGGGGATCCCCATGACCTAGGAAAGCCCCAAATGTTGAATCTGGGTTGCTGTAAGCCATTGTAGGTAATCTATGGCCACAAGGGGGACATGTTGTGAAGGTGTCCTTTGTATTCACCCAATTTACCCCCGTAATTTATCTGTCGAGCTGGGAGCAAGCCTGTAAATGTTCTTTGGGTTTGACATGAAATTATGGGAAACATCCCTAACCTTGGAACGGTAGTTGAATCCTTTTTGCTATACATGGAAAACGACCATAACCAGCAAGGAAATCCTATTTTTGTGGAGTACCAAAGATTGACCATGGAAAATAAAGTTGGTGATTTTACTGCCATCCCAAGTTTCTTGTCGGGTTTGACAAAATACTGCCTCAAACGAGTTCGGGGGATGACTGGGATTTCCCAGATTGCTACAGAGCATGAAATGCTGAATGTTGGATGTCTTGCAATTTTTTGCAAACACCCAAAAGGAGATACCCTCCAGTAAACTAAGATATATAGCTATGGATAGCTATGGAAAATCCACCATGAACGTAGATCATTTCGGTGGGAAACCCATGGATTTCCATAGATATGTTAGTTTATGTTAGTTTACTGGATGGTAGATGTTTGCTTTCACGTTTGTGAAACTGATTTCTCGCACTCCAAATGTGGAAGTTTGATCCCAGCCATCGGGAATCATGATTCAGCTCTCAAGGTTGCCAACCGCAGGGATTTGATTGGGGTAAGTGTGCTTGATGCCATCAATGATGTTTGAACTATCGGGAGCTATGATTCAACTTCTTGTTGAAGTCATTTATATCATCTCATATCCACCAAGCTTTGTAGATGCTAAATAGGTGCGTTATATAGATAAGTTACAAATCATCTATGTGTGTTTGTCCGAACAAGAGATATACACTAGTATACACCAAATGCACTGATATTCACCATGCTGGAAACACCTCCATAATATATTTATATACGGTAACGACATTTAAATATGTGGAGGGCGGGCCAGACCGCCAGGCCCCGGAGGTAGTATGAAATACCAGTTCGTATGTTTAAAAATCCGTAGATTTAAATGTAGTTACCGTATATATATATAGTTACATAATGTTACATATAATACGTACATCTCACAGGTCAATGCGTCTAGGATCTTTTTTGCTGGCACAAAGCGCACCAGCTATAGTGGCTATACCATGCTATACCCATAGCCATCCTAGCCATACTTACTTGATCTCGTTTGCATATCGTAGCCATTATTATTATCATTCCCATTTGATGACACTTTGGAGGATATGATGCTGTATAATCCAGACACCCTCTCTCCCATCACCATGTAGCCTGCCATGGGTTGGGAGTTCAGGCCGTGTTCAGGCTCTACGGTAGTTGAGCAGTGTCAAAACCGATTGGAGAATTGAGAATTCCTCAAAAAATTAGCTGGTCAATTGGTCAATGGTGATTCCCGCAATACGGTAGATGATGATAATCCCCATTTTTTGGTAAGGATATGTTGCGATGTATGATAGCTGAGGGAATATAACATGAGTCATCTATATTCATACAATCAATTGAAAATCATAGGCCATGCTGTAGATGTTAGTTTGTTACTTGAAAATCCCAAGAAACTGTGGATCAATGAGGATTTCCAGAAAAAGATTGCGGTAATCCCCATATATATTCATATATATTCATATATATTCATATATTCCCGTAATAGAGTCTGATAACTCAGAATAATTCATGATCATTCACGATAATTCAAAGCAATTCGCGATAATTCATGATAATATACGACAATTCATTACACCTTCACGATAATTCCTTAATTGATGAAGAATACCGTAATGATAATCCCATAATAATTATCATAGTTATCATAATTCAACACAATAATTCATTATAATCCTAACATCCATTAACGCTATGTCGGTTGCAGCCCTTCTTTGCAGCGCTTTCTTCCGAGGCCAACGTCAGGACGAAGTGCAGGCGGTGAAGCAGGCGGCAGAGCAGCGCAAGAAGGAAGCAGTCACCGGGGGGCGACCGATGGGAGGTGGTTCCTTGAGGAATGTAGCCTATCTGACTTGAGGAAACAAGAAAAATGCATGAAAAATGGATGTGATCATAGTCTATCCTTGTAAAAATGGAATGGTGGTTTCTTGAAAAATGGATGGGTCTGTCTGAAAATGGGGTACTCCATTCCATCCTCCGCAATCATCATTATCCCTGAATGGTCATTTCGAGGCATGCCCCGATTTTCGGAGACACCCGAATGATGACTGGTGGGTTGAGTTGAGTTGGTTTGAGGTGCGAAGATGTTAGCGAAGATCTGTTTGTATCATTTTGTATCTTTGCTTTTAAATGAGGTGTAATTATGGATATATTCCCAAGGTCAAGCCAGCTTTGAAAACAAACAAACAACATGATTCCTTTTGACAGACTTGGAGCCAAATTTCGCGGGGAGAGGGTTGGCATAGCCCAACCGTTGCGATCTTTAAGGTCCAGGCTCCCCGAAATCAACTCTATATTGTATAATCAAGTGGAAATTTCTGGGAAGAATCTCACCTGGCAGCTTTGCATGCTGTATTTATTTCCAATCCCTCCAGCCCGCCATAGCCCGCCCCTTCAAAGGCTTTCTGGGACCCCTTGAAACCTTCTGTGATGGCCCATGCAAGGTCTTAGGCTGCAACGAATGGCACACAGACATGTACTACCATGTACTAGTGATAGCGGTCGCAATTTCCACCTGTGAAATCTATGAACCTCTTACTGTAGTAGGCGTGAAAGTTATACCTTCCATTCCAACTTGCAGGAATCCACTTGGATTGGCTGAAGTTCCCGGATGGCTTCGTTCGAACATTGGGTGCCCCAACACGTGATGGTTTATCATCATGTTCCCCATTGAAGTTGTTATTTAGGGTATACCCGATGTTCAGAGAAATTCGTATATTATCTTGGTAGTAAAGTATCCCCATTATATCCAAAGTTACAGGTGTTTTTCCCATGAAATACTCGATTATAAACCCTACTTAATCCATCTTAATCCCATTAATCCCTTATATTTCTCACTATATCCCATTATAAACCCAAATTAACCATTATTGTCCCGTGATATTCCAGTTATCTCCCAGTTATCTCCCCAGTTGTTGGATCCAACCCATCGGAAAACATCCCAAACCATCCATGGCTGGAGGAGCTTGAGGCAATCCTCAAGCAGGTGCGAAGCTGTGACCCTGCTGGTTGGATGGGATTGCGAATGGGACCTCAAACGAACATACGGGAATATATTCATCTTATTTTTTTAAATATGATTTATGTTTTCTTTTAACTTCCGGGATTCTTGGGGAATGATTTGCAATTGTCATGACTGGAAATGTTAGAATCCTTGTAGGAATAGAATCATCATTGGCCTGGTTGTTTAGATTCATTGAAGCTATATTTATTGAGTAAATTGGGTAGACGGGTAGACCTTGGGATTGATGGGCTTATGGCCATTTCTATGAAGGATTGGCGGTTCCTTGGATATCTTGGATGGGAATCTCACCCACTTCTGCTCCAGATGCTCCAGTACAGTAATTGTAGGTCCTAGGATAACCTTAACTATTTGCTCAATGATGCGTCAATATGATCAGAGTTTCTAGCAGTTGAATCATGTTGAATCCATTTGGTCGGATGTATCGCCACACAATGCCACGAAACCAGGACCAGACATGGTCACTACGTATCAATATGTTTTGGACACTCCTCATGTGCGGATGTCAAAAATCAAGATGGTTGCAAGTTGCAAGCAAAAAAGGTCATTGTAATGATTTTACGTAAGCATAAAAGTTACTTTCAAACCCAGTGGTTTCCCCATAAAGACAACTGTTTGTATTAGTATAGTAAGACTATGAATTGGTGCATTTGCAAGCACCCGGCTTTTGGGACCACTATGAACCATGCTGAATGCTCCACCGCAAGATGCAGCATCTGGGGAGTTGCCCGAGGCTTGCCAAAATCATTCCGTTGAAACTGAACATGTGTGACCATCGACCACAGAACTATGAACCTTTGTTTTGTTTGGTTTTGTCAGGCTATGTTACTTCCCATGCGGCATGCGAGGATGATGTTCATCCAACTGAGGAAAAACGGCACTGCACAGTGTTACATGATTGTATATAATATACATTCATATACATACACAGTATATACACCTTATTTTATATCTATAGAATATATATATACCTGGAAAACCATAAAGACAAAATTTTCTGTCCGTACGGGTTTGGACATGTTTTTTGTCCGTTACGGATTTTTTCCAAATACGGCCATGTCCGGCTGCAAACCCTCTACTTACAGGTCAATAGTATTCCTGAAATCTTGGATTTGTCGGACTGGTTCCGACAGTATGAGTGTCTCGTCTAGAGACAGTATTTGGATGTATTTGGGGCAGTATGTTGACATTTGCTTACTGTTTTTTCTCAACATGATGTTGAAAAAAATCTAGTATTTTATGGGTACATCCAAATTTGGTGGGAAATATGGCAGTATTTGTGGCCAGATTTGGGTACTTGATCACGACTCCCAATTTACTCCACTTCGGGCTGAAATTCCTCTTTTGGAGACTGTCGGAGGATGTCCGAACCCGGTGTTGTCAAAGGAATTGTAACAACCCTTCACAATCAAAAACCAAAATACGCAATTGAAAAAAAAAGAAGTCCGTTACGAGTAAAACCCATAATGGACAAAAAAAAATGTCCATACGGTTTTCCAGGTATATATATATATACATGTGTGTTCAATAATGTAGATTTTCGTATAGCTTCTTCAGCACTCGTGTCAGCACTCAGCCGTTCACCAGGAGGAGCAGGAGCGCGAGAGCGTCGGCGTATTGCAAGCCAAACTCACCAATGCAGAGGCCACGGGTGCAGTTGATGTGAAAAAATATCCAAAATCGATGATAACCATGGCAACTATTGTGATAAGTTCCATATATAAGTTGGGATTCAACCCCTATAACTATGGTATACTATAGTTATAGAATATATCCACTTATAGCTGGAACCGCATTTTCAAGCAGGGATGGTTCCTACTCGGCTTTTCCCTTGGATGGTGCTGAAAAAGGGGATAGATTTCGCTGAAAAAACGCAGAACCACACGGAATGATAAGGAATGCTTGCATAGCGACTAATTATAGTATTTTTTGGTGGTCTTTGTGTTTCTTGACTTGTTGTGATCCGTAGCACTTTCAGGGTCAATCCAGTGGTGGATTGCGTGGATTTCTTGCAAAGCTCAAGGGTGGGGCTCTTACCAGGCCATTAGCCACTTTGTATCACTTTCTAATAAAAACCAGCTAAACCAGCTAAACAATATCCCGAGTAAATATCCCTAATCCCCATGACATATCCACTTAGTCGGTGGATTGGGTTCACCCACCAGGTGCAATTGGCACACATGGCAGCCTATGCGGAAAGGCACAGATTGGAGATGAAGTTTGATCATGGGTTGCCTCAAAAATGGGTGATGCAGGAGGAAAAGAGAAAGAAAAATAACCAACTGTGAGATTGCTGGGTTTTAATAGTTTGGCGACGTTTGGCCACGTTTGGCCACGTTTGGCCACGTTTGGCTCATTGCCTAGTTGTCCATTGGGATTTGCACACCATGGAATTTCTGCAGTGCTGTTCTCCGAAATCCTCCAATTCCCAAGAGTCCCAAAGCAGCAGTTGTGCATTCCCATAGCGCGAGGGCATGAACCATGTGTTTGGATTATTTTGGGCTCAGGTAGAATCTTAAAACAGTTGTTTACGCGCACACATTATATATATATATATATAAATATATATATATAAATATATTATATATAAATATATATATATATATATAAATATATATATATGGATATATATATATATATATATATAAAGGTTTTGGCTGGAACTACTAGGGATTGCCCCACGGTAGCTTCTGTGACCTTCACCTTAGGGGGTGTGTTCCTGTAACCCCCGGGCTTGCCATCGCGGTTGGCCTTTGTCGGTGCGGCCCACTCTCCTGTCTGAACTGGATCATCCCTGGACAGCTTGAGCTGGCGCATTGGAGCATCTGTGCTCTGCCTGGACTAGTCACCCAGGCAACACCTCAGTTTCTGTGGTCCCAGCCACGTATAAATCTGGGTTGACTGGCAACGGAGGCATCTGGATTGCGGCTCACTGCAGTTGACTTCGTCCTGCAGTATTGCTTCGACCTGACCACCATCTATTGCCTGTACATGAACTACGCCCTGGCATTTGTTGCGGTGATCTTGCTCTTCTTCAAGGATTACCCCTACAAAGCGGAGGCGTCAACGCAGACAGCGGGCAGTTGCCCGCTACCATTGGCATCTACATCGACGTGGTTGGATCCTACTCTCAGACAGCAAGCTTGCCGAGATTCGTCGGCGCTTGAGCAGACACCATTCCCGAGACCCAGCTCTTCTTCGACGTCTTTCCGAAGCGATGACGACGAAAGAGCCGTGGCGATGTTACTGGTGCAAGAGGCTGAACAAGCAGGTCGCGACGCAATGCGGGTCCTGTTACAGCCCCTGGGAGAAGTGCATAGACATCCACTACGTTCATGGACAGAAGTCACAACATATAGAATCGACAAGATCGACCTCAAGGAGACAGTGGAAGAGGGAAGACTGGGAAAATCGAGGCTATTCACCGCGCAGAAAGGCGGATCATCATCAAGGATACCAAGATCACTCAGCACCTTCACCACGCAAAAGACCGAAAACACCCAAGAAGAAGAACAAGGAGAAGCCCGGAAGCTATGGAGCACCAGCATTGGAACCGCCATGGCAAACATCTGCGCATGGTGCAATGGCTACATCGACAACGACGCCTGCGATGGGGAGCGCAGAGTCGACTTTGTTGACAGAGCTGGTCCATGCCATCGAGGCTTCCGACTTGCAGATCACGGACGAAGTGCAAACGGTGATCGAGAAAGCGAAAAGACCACCAGAGACACCGCCTGTGACGGCCAAGACAGTAAGACAAGCATTCGACAAACTGGAGAAGAAGCGCAAGACGTTGCAGCAGGCTCAAACGGCACGCTCAAACTTGCATCTCTCCTGGAACCAATACATCGAAGAATCGGTCAAGCGCTGGAAGTCGTTTGCGACAGACTTTGCGCAAAAGGACGCAGATTTGGAGAAGAGAGTGGCGGCTGCCAAAGAAGCAGTGGTCGAGGCCAAGCAGAAATACGACACTGCCAAGGAGGACAACGACCGCCAGGATGCCAACAATGTGGACGAGGTCGAGGAAGTCTCGGACGGCATGGACGAAGATCCACCAGATCGGATAGCCACAGCCGAGGAGATCCAGGCCAACATCACAGCAATGGTGTCCAATCTGGATGCGCTTCGAACGCGCCCAGTTGCAGAGCAAGGAGAACATGCCCTCAAAAAGCAGAAAACAAATCCAGGGGAAGAAGGAGATTCCGCCAGGCAGTCTCAGCCTGGTTATGGACAAGCAGCACTACAGCCTTTTGGTGGGCCCGGCAAATAGACCACAAGATGGAGGTTTGCCAAGGGCTACATGCAAGGCACTTCCAGCAGGTGGACTATGTCATCCATCAATGGACGCATTCCATACTGGAAGAGCCTGACTTTCTCAATGAGTGGAAAGCAAGCATCAAGGCGTTGGATCAAGCCTTTTACATGAATGATGATCCTCTACTACACTGCAAAGAGGGCCGACAACAGAGGGAAGTTGCTGAACGTGTCAATGGAGACTTGAGGGTTCGTTTTCATCATGTTGCTGAACTCTTTGTGGGTGAAGAGCAAGAGCATTTTTTTCAAAGATGGAAATATCCCAGCGATGTCAAGGTCAAAGACACCAATCTCCTTCGACCTTTACGGCAACCACTCACAGATGAATCTTCTTTCATGTCCATGGGCAATCATGCACGTGAAGGAACTTTTGGACCTGATCCTCAAGTTGAGAACAGAATTGTGGAAAGAGGGGATGTAGCAGTGGATCCCGATGAGATGTTTCTTGATGCGCCTGATGAGTACAGCTCTGACGATGAGGGAACCGTCAGTTCACACGCGCAAGGAGGACAACATGATTGGTTTGCTACTCTCATATTCACAATGGATCAAGCACCAGTCCCACTACGTGTTGACTGGAATGATGAAGAAGCCATGCGTTGCAGTGCAGCACAAGCCTTGGGAATCAGCCAGCACAACTTGCTCTATCTACATCATGTTCGGCATGCACCACGTGATTTAGCTGACGCAGGTACAGAAGCACTGATTGGGCATCGTCATGAGGACATCGCACAAGGTTCTCCATTGCAATTGGTACTACTGGATGTTGAATTCCATGCAGCGAACCCAATGACACAGCCTGAAGTAGTCCGAAGAGTTGTAAGACTTCCTAGGCACATTGGCAGAATCACATTACTACATCGATTGGGCTTGGCAGAGTATTGCAGGACCACGCAACAGTCATGCATCCTCTGGTGCAATGGCAATGTGGTGTCGCCCTACAATGCCAGACCAATGGAACTCAGCCATGGTGTCTATATTAGAATTGCGCTGCCACCTGGTGAACACATTGCAAACCACATCGGAACGAGATGTGTGGCAACAGCTTGTCATCAAGGAGTAGCACTCAGTGAACTATGTGATCGACATGCACTCTACATGTTGGGCTGGTACGACACGATCATTGACCACCCAATAGTACCCCTGCGACCTGATGCAGAGGAAGAAGAGGTTGCATTGCTACAAGCATCAGTTCCACCACTACCAAGTACACCTTGGTTTATCAATCCTATTAAAGAATGCATTATTGACACAGAATCACCAATGGATCGAGCTGAGAATGATGTCGAGGATGTCACTCGAGACTATGTCAATACCCTGGAACAAGAAGCTCCTGGAGGCATAGTACCAAGACCTGGTCTAGATGAACAACCGGAACACATCCAGCGCATCATGGAGCAGTTAGAAGAACATGGAGGTATTGAAGTTGAAGAAGAAGGACCAGTACTCTACGTGAATACTTGGTTCCTCAATCATCCAGTTCATCGAAGCTGCGCACAATTTCGCACAGTGAGGATTGCGGGTAACTTTGAAGCCTGGCATCAACAATTTCTACGCAGGTGGAGCGACCTTTTGGAAGATGGACAACCGGTGGATTTCTATGTGGTGGACCCACAACCACCAACTACAAGAATGCAGCCGACGTGCCTTCCACACCTGCTCCTGCTTCAAAGAACACCAGAAGATGAGCGGGCAGCTGTTATTACAGTGGTTGATTCGAGAGACCCTGCTGCGTCTTTCCAACATTCTGCACATTTCCTGCCTCGCATCACTCTCAAGGAGCATGTCATTGTTGCCATTGACAAGGTGCCTGCATGCTATCCTCAGCTTTCAGAACTACAATGTATGATTTGGCATGGTGATCGACAGCTTCCAGAAGGATTGCACATCATGACGCACCATGGCATTTCGCTTCTCACCATCATCCAAGACCTCACATTCATGAGTGCCCAAGCTTGGGACCAAGAAGAAGATGAGGGGCTGACACTGATGCAAAGGACAGGGACTGGTCGCACAGAGCCAATGAGGTGGAACCCCAATGCGCCAGCGTTCCGACCTGGATGTCCCATGATCCAACAGCAAAGTGAATTTGTTCAAGACCTGTTTGCACAGTGGAGCGATAAGGCACAACATTGCAACGAGGAGGAGAAGTCAGTGGAATTTGCAGTATGGTTCGTTGATCATGACAGGCAAAGATACCAGTGTCAACAGTACCGCAGAGTACGACTCTATGAGACGTTTGAACGCTGGGAAGATCAAATCAAACAAGTCTGGAGAGAGCATGTCGTTCATCATGAAGAACATGAGCTCACCCTGGTTGATCCCCATCCACCGGAGCTGGAACATGACCTTGCAGGCCACACCATCTTTATCCAGAATCCACATGAGAGCCTTGTCACGAACCTGGTCACCCTATACCTTCATGATGCTGCCACGGAGCTCAGGGGCCCCAGCATGCAGATGGCAGAGACCACACATGAGCACGTGTACATGGAGCGCATCGTGGAAGGCATGGGATACCGCATGCAGTGTCTCCAGAGTCCGCAGACACATCACTGCGAAGTATGGCATGGACCATATCAACTGCACAGAGGTCGACCATGGATGGGCAGAAGTGGCATGGGCATACTTGTGCATGTCAGACCCATTCGACCCATTGGACCAATCCTCTTGCAGCTGTCCACTACCCTCATCAACACACAGGAGCGCCAAACACATGGGCAGGTGGCTCACACCCATGGGCCCTGTGAGATGAAAGAAGATGATTTGGAGCTGGACAAGAAAGCTCCAACTCAGATCCACGCAGTTGAATTATTGGATGGTGGTTGTCTAGGTGCACTACCAAACTTCATTGAAATTGAAGGAGTTGTCACGGTGGAGAAGGTCACGGAAGAACTGATTCACTGGGGACATCAGGTTAGGGCATTTGATTGCGATCCACACAACAAATTTTTCTGCGTTTCAAGTCCCACAATGCAGCAAACCCCAGGGACAATGCTCTACCATTATTTATTTTGCCATCAAGATGTCAAGGACGAGCAAGGCTGCTTCGTTCACAGTGCTTCTAGTAAGCTCACTGAGAACCAATTGATGCAGTTTCTGTGCCAACTTGACTATCCTCGAGCGGTCATCGTACGCCAAGAACATCTTGCCGATGATTGGACAAAAATCCTTTTTTCTCATCAAGAACCAATGCAAGAGAGCGCAAATGGACCCACAAGAATGAGGACTTCATGGCCCGATCCAACACAGTGGAGAAATCTGACGCCACAGCCCCTGATAGATCTGGACAGATTGACCCCACAAAACACAGAGTGCAGATTGATCCCAGGCTTTACCAAGCAAGACCTCCAAGATTTCTTTGCATCAGCGTCTGACATCCTTTGCAGAGATTTCAAACTTGAAGGCCTGCCAGCAGCAATTGAAACTGCACTTTGTCCAGCACCTCAAGCAGACATTGACTTGGATTCCTATGACCGCCTACTTATCTACACGGACGGATCTTCAAGGCCTGAAGGAAGCAGGATGCCACCAGAAAGAGCAGATGAGCTTGGCCTGGCAGATACGTGGGCTTTTCTTGTGTTGGGGGAGAGGTTTGGCGCGGAGAACACGGACAATGTGATCCATGCACTTGGATGGCTTGCACATCCAGTGCGATACAACCCAGAAGGTCAAGCGTACACAGGATCCCAACGCATTGGATCAGATCAAGCAGAACGAGCAGCCATCACCTTTGCAGGGTTATGGCGATTAGCCCAGAACACAACGGTTGCGACTGTTATATGTACTGACTCCTGCACCACTGGGGGTCAAGCATTTGGAAAACTGGGCGCAGCTGAACCAGATGAGTCGTACCGCTTGATGCGCGGCACTTTTCAGGCCCTACAGTGTGCACTGCCACAGGGTCAGCTGCTCTGGCATCATACAAAAGCACACGCAGGTGATCCATTCAACGAATTTGTCGACTTTGCGGCCAAGGCAGAATCTTGCCAGTCCTTTCATCACTATCGCCAGAAGATTGATTTAAGGGTCTGGAAACACCATCTCACTCACCTATGGATGATCTTTGGCGAGCGCTATGGTATTCCACCGTGGCATGAAGATGGCTTTGCTGTACCGGCACCAGATCTCCCAGATCCTGAAGAAGCTGGCCAGCGAGGCGCACTAGCAACACAAAGGCGCATGAGACATTTGGAGGTTGACTGTGGTCTTTGCCTTGCGACAGCAAATGTACAGTCACTCTCGAGAGGGCCCCAAGGACATAGTGGTAAACTTCACTACATCCAGACTCAGATGAAATATTTTCGCATCAACTGCATGGGGATCCAGGAAGCTAGAACAGAAAGAGGCTTGCGTACTGCCAACAACATCCTGGTATTTTCTTCTGGAGCCATTGATGGTCAACTTGGTGTTGAAATCTGGATTAACCTTGAGCAGCCCATTGGATGGAGACAAGCGCAAAGCCATGGCAAGGAATTCTACTTGCACCGAATCGACTTCTGTGTAGTCCACAGCGATGAAAGAAGGATGCTCCTGCGATGTGACAACGCCACTTGCAGCTTCTGGATTTTCAACACTCATGCTCCTCACAGTGGTAGACCTCTTGGAGAGCGACAAGCGTGGTGGATGCACACGCAGTCCATCCTACAACAACATTGTGACCAAGACCCACTTTTCTGGATGATGGATGCGAATGCAGCACCAGGCCCAGCAGACGGTGCCACAGTGTTCACAGCTGGCTTTGCAACGTCTTCCAGCACTGTCTTCCTCAAGGAAGCGCTCCATGCGCATGGACTATGTCTTCCAGCGACCACGGCATGCCATGTAGGAGATCATCACACATGGACAGCCGTTGACGGTAGGTCGACCCACTGCATTGATCACATTGCAGTACCGCAAGGGTGGCTCCAGAGATGTACGTGGTCACAAGTCCTGCATGAGTATGACCTCGCGCAACTGCATGAGGACCATCAAGTTGTTGCCCTACAACTGCAGTGGAAGACATGGATCCAAGTTCCGGCCAAGAGTGAGGGAAAATGCCAGCGATTTGTTGGTGACCTTTCCCACTTCACCAATGAGGACTTCACCCAGGCCTTACATGAATATCAGCCGGCGGCATGGTGCACTGATGTGGAGAAACATGCAAATGGACTTGTGCGACATCTCCAAGAGACGATGAAGACACATCTCCCACAGCAACATGGTCGTGCGAAAAAGGTGTATGTCACAGAGGAGATATGGCAGATGCGAGTGACAAAGCTCCATTTTCGGCAAAAGTGCAAGATGCTGAGGAGGCAAATTGGACGCGAAAGTCTTGCCAGTTGTTTCCAAGCATGGCGACTGGGGACTGAGCAGCCCCACTTGGAGGAAGTTTTCAACTATGGCTCCACATTGAGATGCTTACAGCTGAAGTTTGTTTGTGGTCTTCACCAACTCAAACAACAGATGAGGAGAGCGTTGCAGTCCTCCAAGCATCAGATCATGAACCAATGCCTTGCGAGCCTTGATGAACGCACAGCTGCCTCTGACCTCCTAAGAACTCTCAAGCCTTTCATCGGCCCGACCAACATGAAGCAACAGAAAAAGCAGACATTGCCACTTATCCACGATGCTGAACAACAACCATGTACGTTGCCCACAGAAGCAATGGGGGTTTGGATCAGCTTTTTTCAACACATGGAAGGTGGACAGAGGGTGTCACTGGAGCAACTGCGTGAGGACTGGATTCAAGACTTGCACAGCTTGCGACAGGAAGAGTGCCATGTCTCCATCAGTGAAGTTCCTACGTTGGTTGACATGGAAATTGCGCTCCGAAGAGTGCCCAACCACAAAGCTCGCGGACCCGATGACATCCCTGGTGAAGTATGTCATCTACATGCTGATTTTCTTGCGGTGAACATGTACACACAGATGATGAAAGTGGCCATCCATGGACAAGAACCACTCTTGTACAAAGGCGGGAGACTTGTCCCGGCCTATAAAGGCAAGGGAGAAACAAGCCAAGTGACCTCATACCGTTCGCTTCTCATCTCCTCGCATTTGGGCAAGACGATCCATAGAAGTTTGAGGCAACATCAAGCGCAAGTGTACGAACACTTTTTACAAGCCCAACAGCTGGGCGGCAGACGCAAAGTGCCGGTGCAACTTGCACTGCACCAAGCAAGAGCCTTCCTCAGAAGGGCCAAAGACTGCGGCTTATCAGCTGGGCTTTTGTTCCTTGACCTGACGGAGGCATTCTACCGCATCTTGAGAGAAATCTCAATGGGTGGCAAGCCTACAGACGAGCTCTTGGCGTTTGTTTTGCACCGTCTCAACCTCCCGCCTGATACGATGCAGGACCTCCACCAGCTGCTCGATGAGAGGACTGCATTACAACAAGCAGGGCTGAGTTTCACGGCGCGCAACTGCATCCGGGCAATTCATCGAAACACTCACTTCTGGATGCAGGGGCAAGCGGACGTCGTTGCCACTCATCTTGGCACGCGACCTGGTGACTCGTTTGCGGACCTGATCTTCGGATTCACCTGGAGCGTTGTGTTGCAGAAGCTCCAAGGATTTTTGGAAGATCACAACATCATTGCGAGATTGCCGGTGACATCACAGCCACCGTTCTTCCAGGACAAGGTGCAAGCTGATGGATCTCTGCCCAGGAAGTCCTATTTAGGACCAACGTGGATGGATGATCTCTGTCTTTGTGTTCAAGGGGAATCACCTCACATCCTGGAGAGCAGATTGGGGCCTGCAATAGGCTACCTCTTGGACCTTTGTCGCACCCATCTCATGACACCAAATCTCAGCCGAGGGAAGACAGAGCTGCTTTTGAGTTTCAGGGGAGGCGGCAGTCGCAAGATGAAAATTAAACACTATGGACCATTGAGCAGTGGGCAGTTCACTGTCATCTGTGAGCACCAGGTGCAGAGTGTCTCCATTGTGAAGTCCTATAAACACTTAGGTGGACAACTCCACCACACCAGCGATCAGAATGGGGAGGTCAAGATCAAGGTTGCTACAGCGCACCAGGCTTTCAACCAACACAGACGCCTCCTTTATCACAATGAGAACATTCCGTTGCACAAGAAGGTTGAGATCTTCAACACCCTGGTCGTCACAAAACTACAGTATGGAGCAGATTCCTGGGTAGCACATGATGCACGAACAATGAAGAAGTTTGAGACTGCAGTTTTGAAGCTGTATCAAAGACTGCTCAAGTGGCCACATGATGGGCATCACTCAAATTCTGAAGTCTTGGCGACCATTCAGCAACCGGCCCCTGTAGTTTTGTTGAGACGTGCGAGATTGAGATATTTGGCCACACTTTTTCAATGTGGAGTTCCGGATGTTTGGCATTTGCTCGGTGAAGATTCCCACTGGATTCAACTCATTGAAGATGACATGATATGGATGTGGAACCAGCTACACCATTCTTCTTCTCTGAAAGACCCGAGGCAACATGCCCAACAATGGTTTGACCTCCTGCAGCATCATCCCAAATATTGGAAGCGATTATTGAACCGAGCCTGTCACCATGACATGTTGCAGAGATGCAAGGCCTTCCACGTTGTGGCATTTCATGATCGCATTCAACAAAGGCTCCAAGCCCATGTCCCCGAGATCGACATGGAGGAGTCGGCAGCAGAACCCACACAGACAGGAGAGGAGATCTACGGTTGCATGGGATGCAAGCTCCGGTGTCGTACAAGAGCAGGTGAGGGAGCGCACATGTTCAAGAAGCACAACCAGCAGTCTGTCTTCCGTTATTACATTGATCAGACCCAATGTCAGGCATGTTTGCGTGAATTTCACACATTTAGCAAAATGAAAGCACACCTGCGATACTCCTCAGCATGCCGGCACGTTGTCTTCGCCGGTCCTGTCTGCAGGGAGAACGCGCCAGGGGCTGGATCTCGAGCAGATCGTGAACTTGCACACAAACATGATCGTTGCCTCCCGCCGTTACAAGCAGAAGGACCACAAAGAATGCTGGGACGCCCCCGAGATTTTCATGACATTGACGAGGCGTTGCACATGCACCTTGTGGAGTATGTGGCGGAGCATGTGGACAAATCCCTTGATGTGGCACTTTTTGGCCGTGCAGTAAGAGAGTGGATTTCATGTCACGCGATTTCATGGACGCGCATGCACAACACCATCAAGTTCTTCATGGCCAACTTGACGGAGGAGGATGCGACCATGTTCCATTTTGATATGCAGCAGTTCAAATTTGAGATTGAGCGGATCATTGATTTCACCACATGGGATTTCCTGTGCCTTTCTGACGGACCGCACACCCAGGAACAGACTATTGATGACTGTCACCGTTGATGTCACTTCTGGATGCGTGTGTGGATGCAGATGCAGCCTCAGATTGAGACCAGGCAGATTGGAAGGACGCGCATTGTCTTGCACGCCTTTGCTGGCCGCAGACGTTTGGGAGACCTCCAATACTACCTGGAAAAGGACATGTTGACAGATGCGCCATATGATTTGGTGGTAGTATCATTGGACATCGTCATCAATGACCGATGGGGCGATGCCACCAGAGAAGACACCAGAAGGTTGTGGTTGACAGCGATCCGTGACAAATATGTTGTGAGATTTGTCGCGGGTCCTCCATGCGAGACGTGGTCGCGTGTGCGTGGAGTCCTACATCCTGATCAAGGTGCAGCAGCAGAACGAGGCGTTCCCCGTGTTCTGAGGACGCTTTCTGAGTTGTGGGGACTTCCGTCTTTAGGCATTCGGGAGCTATCCCAAATTTTGACGGGCAACAGCCTATTGATTTTCACGCTAGAATTGCACTAGCTGGCTCAGTAGGAATTGCCGAACACCCGGCGGAACCAGTAGATCTGGAGGACGCTGCTTCCATTTGGCGCCTACCTATCATGGAGGTGATTTGCCAATTGGCAGGTGTAGAGAGAATTCGCTTCGCGCAAGGTCTTCTAGGGGCCAAAACGGCCAAACCCACAGAATTCCTTTGTGTCAATTTGCCATCGATGATGCAGCACTTACATGCCAACAGGGTGCGCACGGAGATCCCAAAGGGACAATCGATAGGCAAGGATAGCATAGGACAATGGCGCACTTCCTCACTGAAGGAGTACCCGCCATCCCTTTGCAAAGCGATTTCTGACGCTGTCCTTTCAGCTTTTGGCCAGTTTGAGGCCGCTGCAGGTCAGCTGTGTGTCCCTGAGCATTTGCTCAGCATTTGTCGTTCCATGCAGGTGACTGAATATGGCATGACTTATGGTCCTGATTATGCCAGGTGACACACTAAGGCCTTTTTTTCAGAATTTGACGTGCGGAGCACGTGCCGAGCCGCAGCGACATGGCAGCAAAGAGCTCTCAGCAAAAAATATATATATATGGATATGTAGATGTGTACAGAGTGTTTCGTAGCGTGCCCAACAAAATTGATCCTTTCACATCAGTTGGTCGCCATTTTCTCCGGTGCTGGCCGTGATCCAAGTGATCCAAGCGACGGTGACAGGCTTGCATTTGAAAAAGAGGATCTTCTCTGCAGGTCTCCAGGGCTTGACGTGGAGGGCGACTTGGAAGTTGGTAAGCAGTCCAAGACAGTCCATGATGGTTTTTCATGTCAACCCCGAATAAGCCACTGCCATAGTCTATGAATTATGGGGGACCCAAATAGTAATAATATGATACTTAATTGGTACCCCAATTAGACAGCCCAGGAGTTTATTCATCCAGGGTTTACACTTTACATTATATGTGTGTTGTATGAATGCGACGGGAATGACATCGATCCATCTAGATCTAGCATCAACAGCTTTGGCTGTTGGGAGTTGGAAAGAACACTGCAGGATTTTCATGTTCTGTATACATGCGCAAAAAAAGGAAGAATAGACATTCAGAAATTAGATGTGATAGAGAAAGAGAGAGAGAGAGAGAGAGAATCATGATTCCTTGGATACCAAGATGCCCCGAACATTTTGTGATTTCTGTATGTGTCATGTGCTGCCTTTCCATCCCCTATTCGCATCGCTGGATCAGCAATCCTTGACCCGAGAAAATCGGATGGTTTGACAGTTGTTGGCTAATGCCCCTTTTCGGCGATTTGAACATCACCTGAAAGTGTTTGTTGGGATATGATACCTCCTCCAGTGAAAACAGCCAACCAGTTGTTATGACTACGAATGTTCAAAACTCAACCCTCCCCTGCACATACGGATCATAATCACCTAGTAAGTAACTGGAAGACCTATATAGGTAGGTGATTATCTGTATGTGATGATATAGGAACTAGTTTTAATATAGTATTTCTATAGTTACTAGTAACTGGATTAACCTATACTTAAAGACCTATAAGTGATGGGCTTTATCCCACTGGTAAAACGGCCGTGATTCGTTCAGCATCCAGGCTGGTCCACTCTGGCAACAAGACACCTATCTTTGTGAAGCCGAGTCATTGGACGGCAAGATTTTCGGTGCTGGAGGGCATTGCACCACCAAAACTGCAGAAATGTTAGTAAGGCAATAATAAGCCACCCATGTTTTTGATGGTTTATACCATCCATTTATGGTAAAATTGGGGTGGGGTTACTATTGCTTTACGAACATTATGTCGGGAAAACATTATGTGATCTGATAGAGAGCAGTCAGAATAGGTGTTATTTAAGCAATTGCAAGGGAAGGTTTGGCTACAGAAAAAGGACATTTGATATGATTTGCTCATACTTGACCCAGATTTTTTTTAAAGCAACAACAAGCTAGACCTCACCAGCGAGAAATTAATATGTCAGCAATTAAAATGGGAATTTGACCAAGAATAGCAGCAAGCATTCTGAGAACGTACAACTATCTATATATGTAGTATATAACTCATTTCGAAGGGATTTCATCAATAGTGAGGCAAACAAATGGGTGTCCCAAATGTTGGGATTCTCCCAGATTTTCCTTGTCCTATTTGCAGCGTTGCCCGGCAGACTTTCCACCAGCCCATGTGTTGTAACTGTAGCAAGTTACCCCGCAACCTCCGCCCCTTCCTCAAAAAAAGAGAGTCATACGGTCATTCGATGTCATTCGATGACAATGCGAGTGCGATGGCAACTGCTACCAAACATGGATAACTTCTACCAAAGATGGACAACTTCTACCAAGCATGGCAATGCGGTTTTATGAAACTTTAGTGGGTGAGAAAGACAACAAGTTTCACCCCACAAAATTGGATGATTTGATCCCCACAACAACCAGAGTAGTGATTATATTTCGAGAGCGTCTGAGCGAAGGGTTCTTCTAATAGTGGGGGTCTGTCAAACATTTTCACACCTTCACATCCTCACATCTTCACATCCTCACATCTTCACGTCTTCTCATCTTCACATCTTCTCATCTTCACATTTTCTCATCTTCACATATTCTCATCTTCACATCTTCTCATCTTCACATCTTCACATCCTCACATCCTCACATCTTCACATCCTCACATCTTCACATCTTTTCTTCTTCACATCTTCACATCCACACATCCTCACATCTTCACATCCTCACATCTTCACATCTTTCTTCTCATCTTCACATC
>Ga0126342_10003504_pt1 | contig 25966 bp, 19 predicted proteins | sample Cyp1metagenome_FD_92528 | JGI IMG/M metagenome (GOLD analysis project Ga0126342, IMG submission 92528) | Coral microbial communities from Lord Howe Island, Old Settlement Bay, Australia - Cyphastrea 1 metagenome | ecosystem: Host-associated > Invertebrates > Cnidaria > Coral ... | reverse complement strand
CCGTGTTTGCTCGAAGCCGATCCTGGCTAATTATATGTTTGGGTCATTCAATAGCAGGTCAGTACTTACAATACATATTTTATGCAATTTATAGAAATTGATGCGAAATGGCAGTTTCATCTACTCGGTACAACCCCCCCTTCCTGCATGTGCAGGTTCCCCTGTGCGTCATGCTGAACAATCTAGGTCTGTTGGGTGTGGGTTGGTCAGGTGGGACAAGCAAATGACACTGAGGAATTTTGGTGAACTCTCAAAAACTTGGCTTTGTTTAATGTGATTGGTAATTTTCCCAATGGTAAACCCACCGCTTGGGGATCTATAGTATCTACAGTGAAACGATAAAGCAGAACCAACAAACAATGATCGTGATCATGATCGTGATGGTGATGATGACGCTGAATCATGATGATGATGGTGATGATGATGATGATGATGCATCAATGATGAACTTGTTGATGGTAGTGATGATAGTGATGGTCATGAGTATGAGGATGATGATTATATAGTATTCTTGTTAACTTGTTATCATTACTATGACCAGTTTTATTAGGTCATGACGGTAATGATGATGAACCTTACCCCAGAGTCCCTTTCTACCACAACCCTCTCCAAAGATGCGCTGTCAGTGCAGGTACAGTGCCAGTGTTGGAGATGCAACTCATTGCAGGGCAAGTGATGAACAGCGAGTTGGGGCCAAGAATCAAATTGTTGAGCCTTGCTGCGGCGAAGCGGCGATGCGGGTGATTAGGATGTCTTATTTAAGTGTAAAACTCCAATGGTTAGCCGGTGATAAAATCGAAGGGTGATGTTTTTCATGTTTGGAGGGATGGACATGGGGACACCGACTATTTGGAGATGTATTATCCGCAGCGCAAGAATCTTCTTGAACAATTTGCTATAGGAATTAGGATGACATATATTGACATATTATATGTTGCTTTTATAGTCCTTCTTTTATAGATATGGGATGATTCAGTTTGGGCACAACAAAAAAACAACCACCAACCGTTGACAGTACCTGCGAAGGCGATCGCGTTGGAACTGCGATCAATCTGACTCCGTTTCCTCCTTTTTGCACCAAACAGCGACGAAGGTGATGTTGTTTACCCTCTGGTAATGGCTAACATAGCGAACTGGAAAATGGCCATAGAAATAGTGGATTTACCCAGCTAGAAAATGGTGGATCTTTCCATAGTTATGTAAACGTTTACCAGAGGGTATTCTGTTTTGTTCTGTGCAAATGGTACTCGAAATCATCTACAGTTTATTTACTGTAGATTTTCTTCAATTAACTAACATACCTTTGTTTTTGGGTATGCCGGTATGCCCCATTTTGGACACATCCAAATCAATATCATTATATATCATATATATATATATATATATCTGTTTTTATCTCTTTTTATCATTTTTTTCACGATTCATGGCTTGTTTGACACCCTTAAATTATCCCATTCCATAGGGAAAAAAACTGTTTGGCGGATCCAACCGAGGATTGGACCTGCTCACTTGATGACTGCATTGGATACGAATGGAATCTCCATCAGCTTCTTGGACGAATTCAGCAGAATGTATCGGTCTGTATTTTTGGGGCCCAGGCTCCTCCCCTGCCCATGGTCACACAATCTCAAGCGCAGATTTCGTAGCGCTGGAAGGTGGTTAAGGCTTGATTTAGGATATTTATTAAGGGTTAGTTTTATACAGTATATTTAGGGTTGGCTTAAGGTTGGTTTAAGGTTTATGTATGGTTGGCTTGGGGTTTACATAAGGTTGGTTTAGAGCTTATTTAGAGTTAGTTAAGGGTTGATTTAGGGTTTATTCAGGGTTGGATTGGGGTGTATTTAGGGTTGGGTTGGGGTTTATTTAGGATTGGGTTGGGGTTTATTGAGGGTAGCTTTCGGGCTCAATTAAGGTTGGTTTCGGGTTAGTTTAGGGTTGGTTCAGAGCTTACTTCAAGATTTACCTAGGGTTGGTTTAGAATGTATTTAGGGTTGATTTGGGGTGGGTTTGGTTTAGGACCTATTTAGGGGTGGTTTAAAGTTTATTTAGGGTTTTTGTAGGGTTGGTTTGGGATGTATTTAGTGTTCGTTTCGGGTTTATATATTTAGGGTTTAGATATGTTTAGATAGGGTTCGGTCAGGTTTGGATTGGTTTGGGGTTTGTTTAGGGTTGCCGTACGGTTTGAATTTCTCCATTGTTTTAGAGGTAAATCACCGAACTATATAATAGTGCAATTGTTCATTGCGGTCTGTGAAATATATGATAAATTGTATGCCAGGCCAACCTCCTTTCTTTTGCACAATAATAGAAAAAAACACATGGTATGGAAACGTGGCGTCCCAAAACACATGGTATGAAAACAAACGCTTGCACTAAATGAAATAGGCAAAATCAACCAAAAAGACAAACAACCACAGACACAGCAAGCACAAATTGGCCTTTGGAGAGAAGAGTCCGGGGGCGGAGCAAAAAACTGGAAAACATAGAAAAGAAACGCAGACAAACAATTTATATACTTAACTTTACTTCGTGTGATCCCCAACATGGCATATATCCTGAGATTGTATCTGACATTCTACCTTACTTTTTTTTTTTAAATACTTTTTTGTCACTCTATTTGACATTGGGCATTCAGACTTTTAGTTAGATTGTCAGACTGTCACTTAATTAATTAATTGACCAGATCGCCCGGGCTTTTAGTTCTCTGAAGTACCGTATTCTGTGACTGTTCCTGGTTTTTGATCGGTGAACTTCCTCGTATAGCCTTGGTGATTCAACCATCTACGATCAATTTGATGATAAGTTTGTCCTTCGACCCCGTTCATACTGCATCCTCGCATACGAAACAAATACTTACTAACCACTTTATCCACTTTACTCATTAACCATATATATTTTTGACCAGTTCATACCAGAAGGCTACATGTAGCAACCCCCAAAAAGATTTTTTTTACGTCGCTTTCTATACCTCTGTTGTTTTTCCCTTAGGCCAATCCATTGATATAATATCCCCATAAAACACCCCAGTTTCAGACAAGTTTTGGGTAAACCTTGGGACATAGATTCGTGGAAGAATTCACACCATGAAGGTCCCGATCATTTTCCCATGGTTTTTCCATAGTTTCTTTGTCACGAATCTATGTAGTAAATGTTGAAATTTACCCCAGGGTACCTTCCATGGTTTACATCCATTACATTCCCATGGAGCATTCCCATTACGTTCCCATTAGGTTCCCATTACGTTCCCATTATATTCCCATTAAACCATTGATGGTTGGTACTCCCATATTTTCCCTTAAACCATCGTAAACCAATCCATTGATATATCCTCAGTTTCAGACAAGGTTCTAGGAGTTCTAAGATGTATCCTATGAGTTGATGTTAAGTATATCTTGGGTCTTTGTTTTTAATAGTGTTGGTAAAACAATGCCATAAACAATCCCCCAATTTCACCATGTTTATAGGTGGTATAAACAATTCCCAGTCATGGGCGGTTTATGACATTGTTTTACCCAGTTTATAATGGGTTCATAGTGGGTTTTTACCATTGTGTCAGACAATCACTGGATTGGTTTAAGGGACATCTTAACCGGGAAACCATGGATTTTCCCATGAGAAAAAAACGGGTTTCCCTGTAAAAATTCCCTTAAACCGTCCCAGTGAGACAAGGTCAGGATGTCAAGATGCTTCCCAAGGCGTGTTGCCCTTGGAAGATCGGAGCAGCCGCGTGGGCACAGCCCGTGCCTTAGATGCCAAGCGCGACGGCGGTGCCGAAGGCCGAGATTTGAAAAACGGAGGAGCTTGAAGGGCGGCTGAAGCCATGAAGAATGGTGATTTAATGAAGATAAAAGGCTTATTCCAAGCAAGAAATGGTGATAACATCATGATTTCATGGGAGTTAATAGTGATTTAATGGGGATTCTTTGCAAAAAATGGTGATAAATGGAGATTTTCTAGATTTCATGTTGATATAATGAGGATATAAAGGAATATTAAAAAAAAAACAGGGGATACTTTCTGGTAATTTGTGACATAGCTATGGGATAATATTTTTCAATATATGTAAATCATCGAACAATATGGTTCATGGCTCCCATGGCAAACTTTCAAATTGCCAGAGGGTATCAGGAAAACATGGCTTGCAAGGGATGAAATTCAGATTTTTTCCCGCATTCGCCTGAGAACATTTCGATGTTTGTTTCCCTTTGTTTTGTTGATTTGTCAATTTGTTTCCTGACAACGTGGATTTTCCGAAGAGAGAACGGATTGAATTGGTAATAAATTAGATGGACATTTGGAGTTAACCACATTTGGATACATTTAGTCCGCCAGGAAATTAGGATTATTGATGGACATACGATGGTATATGGACATGAATTGGGATGTGTCCGATTAATTATTCCGGATTTTAGATAGGATGCGGCATGATTTCTGTAAATGGAAGCAAATGGGAAGTGCATCACGTTGTACCATCAAGGGGTTGGGGATAGTTGGGGTATGAATGATAGATGCACTCAGCGGATATATGAATAGGCCCGTTACTAGCTGGATATGTGAATAGGCCCGTTACTAGTTTATATGGTTTCATCACATTCTTACAAACAGGAAATTGGATTTTGATGTATCAGCACACGAGCTTTGACATGATTTTACCCGCAACAAGACTTTAGGTTCCTCCAATTGGTTGGTGAAAGCTGTGCTTATCAGTGTTCCTATCCACTCTCGGTCAGATCTTCCTGTTTCTTGCTTGTATCACTAATATTCTAAATCATTCAACGTCTTCGCTGGCAAAGTGATTCTATATTCTCCCGCACGTAACATCGGATCATATGGTATTTACATGTATTGACAGTATTGATCGCAGTCCGAATCTTACCCTCTGGTAAACTAACATAGCTATTGAAAATGGCGATTTATAGTCAATTTAACCATTAAAAATGGTGATTTTCCATAGTTTTTTGTATGTTTACCAGAGGGTATGTGTAAAAATCCTGGTATGCCGTTTGTAGTTGATATTCCCCATGCCTTCGGTGATGTTCTCCCATCGCAGCCGAACACGGAACCTTTGGAGGCAGCCCAAACACGCGGAACCGCAGCAAAAGCGTGCATTTTCGAGAGCAGCTGGAGGTGACAGCCTGATCAGCCGCCCCTTTAATGATCTTAATGATCTTAATGATCATTACAAGTAGGATCAAGTAGGGTGTATCACAGAAAATGCCTCATAACGTTGATTTGGGACAAATTCGCATAATAACATCAGATGGATTCATCCAACTATATAGAGTTCTGTGCCTAGTTATCTATTTATTTAGCCTGTGCAGCTATGAATTCACATACTCATTTAAGGATTTATCATGATTTACCATTTGCTTATTTAACGTAGCTATGGAAGCCATGGCCCATTTACAGATGATTTTCCCTTAAAAAAAAACATCCCTTTATTTCATGGATTGTCCAGTTCGCTATGTGAAATAACCAGATGGTAAACATACAAAAAGCTATCGAACATGGCCCAGTCGAAATAGTTGATGTTTCCATAAAAAACATGGTGATTTCTGGCCCATTTGTAGTGGATTTACCCATTAAACATGATGATTGTCCATCGTTTTTTGTATGTTTACCAGAGGCTAACCCGATGGTATCACCTTGATCTACCAGGACACAGACCCAGATGCTCACGAGGACGGCTGAAGCTAGCGCCACGGTGGTGCCTCAATGAATCGCTACCCTCTGGTTATGTCAAAATAGCGAAAATGGCCCAGTCGAAATAGTGAGTTTTCCCAGCTAGAAAATGGTGATTTTCCATAGTTTTTGTATGTTTACCAGAGGGTAACGTTGGTGAACATAACTCCAATTTCACAAAGTTAGGTAAGTTTATGGTTATATCGAATTAGTGTTCATGGGCTTATAATCCATGTATGTAGGTGTAGATGTTTCACCAAGATGTTTCCGAGCGAAATGTTCGATCTCCGGACCCCAAGGGAACAGGACGAATTGATGCTGTCGGTTGTCATCTAGTGGGATCGGTGTCCAACAAATCGCACCATTTCACTCCGAAATTGTCTTCCCATGTCGCTGGGTCTCCCTGAACTGATATATAGTATATAGTTTTTTCTTTTTATGTGACATAACAAAAACAATGTAAATCCATTTTTTTGCTGGATTAAACAACCAGACATAACAGTTTTCATAGTTATGGCGCTACCAGCTAATGGGTATACTTTTTCCAACTTTTTGACTGACCAGCGTTGAAAACACAGCTACGGGCTCTCAGCGCCGTCGGACTGTGGTCCACGCTTACCGCGCCGGGCCATGGGACAAAGTTACCAGAAGCTGAGGCAAGCGTTAGGTGTGAACGAACAAAAACGGGTGCCTTGTTGGCAATGGTCGATGATGATGATGATGATGATGATGATGACCCCTGAAGTTTGTGAATGGTTTGTAGTTTATTCGAACTTGTTGCCCTTTTTGGTGCCCCTTTGCTTTGTCCGCCGCAGTGTTTGCTCAGCGGCCCTAAGTTGTTCAGAAGGTGATCTCAGTTGGAATGATGAGCTTTTTGTGCTGGCCACTGCTGGCATGTTAAATTAGATAGATCAGTAGATGAATAAATGTATGTACAGTATCCCTATAGATTGTAGATTCAGATGTTAAATGGTTGGAGACTGGACCAATGATGGCATGGTTTTACGACCTAGTAGATTTGCTGGGATATATTCAGGAAGAGCCTCGCCGCTATCCATAGACCATGTTCAAGGAGCATTGCTGCAGGTTGGCTATCGTTTGTTTGATGGTCCCATAGATCAGCCCAGTGTGGCTGTTGCCATGCTTAGTTCCTTTCCTCACGGAAGTTGCATTTCACTACCAGCAATCGCTCATTCTTGGACTTAATGGCATTAGATTTATTTGTCGTGTTCCATCAGCAACTAGTGCACAGTAGTTACCTGTACAGCAAATCAGTTCATGTTTTATCATCATCTTTTATCAAACTTGCAAAATGTGGATGAACTGATTCACACATAATCCCATGTGGGTTTGGCTTTCCCATTGTTGTCCTTTAATTCCCTCCCTTGGAAGCCAAGATCAATCATGTTGTTATGTTGCCTGGTTGCCTGGATGTGTCGCGTATAGCCACAGTGGCGACCTCCCATTGCAGTGCATATATATATATATATATATATGTGTGTTTAATATACGCATACTGCATACATGTACAGCTACATGACACGCACACACACACACACGCACATATATATATATATATATACATATATATATATATATATACATATATGTACCTATGTGTGTAGTTGTTTTACGTACCTAGATACGCATTGATTGTTGCAGTCACATCATGTCCGAAATGTTTAAAAGGTCCTGTTAGTTGGCCCCAATGGAGCTGGCAAGACCTGTGACTTGGCGATAGATTGGGACCATTGAAACAGAGCTATACTGGTTGGTGGTTTGGAACATTTGTTTTTTTTTCCATAAGAAAATGGGATAATCCGTCCCAACTGACTAATATTTTTCAGATGGGTTGAAACCACCAACCAGTATAAATATGGACATGGGAAAACCATGGATCATTGGGAAATAGCCTTTGGAAAAAAAATAGGACAATCATTTTTTAAATCATCTATAAATGCGGAATTGTTCATAGCTATGTTAAATAATATGAAATCACCGGATGGTACATGTACACCCCTGCCCCTCAACATGAACTCTATATTTGGGACCAATCCGAATGGGTGTATTTCTCTTGTTGGGATTAAACCAATCCGGCGGCTGACCCGCTTGAGATGGAGAATGCAACCAGCAAAAATGGTTTCCAAAAACAAACACCATCATGGAAGAGAGAGAGAGAGAGATATATATATATATATATTGTTATTATACGATATATATATATATATACATGAATGTTGTGAATCTAATGCATATTTTGACAAGTAGGACCTTGAGCAAATCCAAGAGTATAACCCTAGGTTTGTCGCGATTGGTGCATGCAGTCAACCCTTCTCTGTGTTTCAAAGATTTGAGGCTGTGTTTGCCTCAAGTGGAATTGGTTCAAGGGAAGCTTATTTTGAAGCCCGCGTGATTGATGGTCAAGATATGCTGCGATGTTTATGACATTTCCATTTGCCCGCGACTATTCCCAATCCCCTAAGATCAAATACCCCCCATTTAGGACCTCAAATTGAATAGATTCAAAACTAGACTGTTGTTTATTGGGGCTATTTATACCTTATACCTATACTTGTATCTATATCTATAACATCTATATCATCTATATAATCATTTATATCTCTATCTATCTATCTATCTATCTATCTATCTTTCCATCCATCCATCCGTCGGTCTGTCTGTCTATCTATCTATCCATTTATCTATCTATCTATCTATCTGTCTGTATAGATAGATAGAAAGATAGATCGATAGAATGATAGAATTGATAGAATAGATAGATAGATAGATAGATAGATAGAATGATAGAATGGTAGAATAGATAGATCAAATAGATAAGATCGATAGATAGATAGATAGATAGATAAATAGATAGATAGATAGATAGACAGATAGAATGATAGAATAGATAGATCAAATAGATAAGATAGATTAGATAGATTACATTAGATTAGATTAGATTAGATTAGAAGAGATAGATAGATAGATTAGATTAGATTGGATTGGATTAGATTAGATTAGATAGATTAGATTAGATTAGAATAGATAGATAGATAGATAAGTTTCCAAGCGGCTGGGTACAGACAACAACAAGAACCGCTCATGAGTACATGGGAGAAATAACGATAGAGAAGAGAGAGAGACAGAGAGAGGTGAATGGGAGACGCAGTTCCATGCGAAAGACGGAGGGATGGACAAGTGGATGGAGCATGATGGAGCGATTTCCGGATTGGCCCCTCGATTTGAGGCTTGCTGTATGGCCTGAAGTTGGGCTTTGATGAGTCACTTGGGACTGAGGTGTTAAGTCAACCGGGACTGAAAGAGGAGGACGGGGCCCATAATGCCCATAATCGTAGCTAAGTTGCTTGGGTGCAGTATATTTGTAAGATGGGGGTGTTGAACCAACCTTTAGTCAATGGGAATTTCAGGATCCTAAAATGGAGGTACTGTACCATATAAGACCCTATTTTGTGGGGATATTCCCTTACATGGCCTGAAAAATAGGCCTTATATATGGACTCGGTACCTCCTTCATAAATCGGTTCCATCTCGACGGCCAGTGATTTGGCCCAGAGACTGGTGGTCAAATCACCATGGGATTGAGAGGTTTTCCGCATGTTTGACGAGCGGGGGGAAAGGTTGCAGGAAAGGAAGGTGCAAGATCCCATTCTGGTTGGTGCTTTGGAATATTGTGTGTTTTCGTACCTATTCCGGATGATTATTGAATTATATAGTATGAATACTTGGTTTTATTTCCAAAATATATTCACTTTGAACTGAAACACCATGACACCAATGGAAACAAGTTGATGAAATACCCTTGTACGTTTGCCATGTGCTAGTTTCAGCGTTCATTCCGTCTTGGCACAAGTGTTCCAACATCTTCCTTGAATTACACCTAACTTTTGGCAACCCAGGACGTTCACAACCATGCCAACTGTGGGTTTCAATGTCGAGACGTGGACTCACAAGTTCAAGGTGGGATATCCTGGGATTCTGAGCCTAAGGGAGCAAGAATGGGATGCAGTTGGGAGCGTGGAAGCAACAATAGCTGGACTTTAGATGCGTACACATGAATACATATACAATATGTATATATTATCTATATGCCATATATATATGTATACATATGTATGCATATATATATATATATATATCTGTGTGTGTGTGTCACTTTAGATGTACTTAGCTATGTTTTGTTCATCCAGCGGAACATGAGCTACAGTTTTTCCCAGTGTTTCCCAGTGTTTCCCAGTGTTTCTGGATATTCTAGATGGTACGATTTGGAGTATCCCCAGTGATCCTTTGTGCTGCTTTCCCCAAGCTTCAACGTGGCATAGCCAGCCCCATTTTCTGCGCAGACCTTTACCATTTGGGACCTCGGCTTGCGAAGCAAGATGCGACCACTGGTCAAACACTACACTCCAGCCCTTCAGCAGATGACTTCAGGGGAAGGTATTGTAGAGGAGGAGATCAATCCTGGATGATGAATAGAATGTGATAGACTGTTTAAACTTTAAACTATAGTCATGTCTCTGAATCCTGAATGAAGATGGAACATATTGAACATAGTTTTATCCGATAACAATCCTAGACACCTTTTTTGAAACCTTGGTTTAGTGCTGGGCTTGTTGATTTTGCTACTTTAGGAGAGGTTCTTAGGGGGCAGAATTTCAAGGTAGGTTGATCATGAGCACCAAAGCACATTTCACCCCACGACATGTGTGGATTTTGTGAAACTATGTTGGGTTTCTGAGGATTTATGCAATCAGAACGCACATGCCCTGAAGTCAAGCAATTTCAGGAAGCTTCTTTCAAGAATAATTTCCATGGCTTCACTTCAAAAAGAACCAAAGTGGATACAAATTCCGCAGCTACACCACAAAAGATGGAAACATGTTTGGACATATAAAAGCCACCAGACATGAAGCATCAATATGCCAAGGTGATCCCCTTAGGATGTTTAGGCTTAGGGAATCGTAACATATCTTAACCAACTAACCACCAAGAACCAATCTTCACCTTTTCACTAGGGTACTAGTTATACTCGCCATGAATCAGAAATCCAAATCCCCATAGAAATCAGTTTGTTCATTTGCTTAAACACCTGGGTTTGCACCGACCACCTCGTTGGGGCGTCACGCCAGCGTCAGTCAGGCTACAGACATGGTGATTTTCATGCTGGACCGCTCGGACTCCTTATGGGATGCTGATGAGTTGTTTCTTCAACGCATTGAAAGACGCTCTTGGTTTATAATAATTTATAATGGCTAATACTTTGGTTAATATGATATTATAGTTAATATATGGATATATATTTATGATAATTAGTGATTGTTAATTGATAATAATGGTCAATAATTAATATGGTTAATATGATTAATGTTATATAGTTTAAGAACAGGTATGATGATAAGGACATCTCAATTCATTGGATTGATTTTGTTTTCAGGGGAACATCTGAACGCCGGAAACCCAATGGATGTTTGACCATGAAAAGATCTACCGGGGGGTTCCGGTGAAAATTGTCCCATCATCCAATTCTGTGGTCAATTGTTTGGGAAACAAGTTTTTGGAAAGTCATGTCCAATCGAAATTGTTTTCATGACGGATGTGCCATTGACAGGACGGATGTGGGCCGAAGTTCCTCCAAAATGGTAGAGATGTCCAGTTGATGACCTTAGTGGTGTGAACCCAAACATGGCAATGATATGCAGTAATTAATGTTTGCTTGTGACATGTGCCTGTTGGGACCTGGGTCTCATTGCTAGTTTTAAACAAAACTTGTATAAGACGATGGTTTTTCATAGCACAATGCCATCTCGTTGCATCATTGGAGATCGTGGTTGAGCATGGTGCCATCAAGTTTGGCCCTTCTTGGATGATAGAGTCATTGATGAAGTACTAAGTAACCCATAATGTTTGGTCCAGCGTTTGGTTCGCAGTTTCTTATTTTTTGCTTTCAACACCTACCGCTGAACTCCATTTTGATGGCAAATATTGGTGCAATCATCCATTGGATGTTGCTTATTTTTTTGAGTTGGGGCAGCTTGCATCAAGCATTAAGCCATGTGAAAGAAACATGGGTCTTGGAGCGATGGCCCTTAACATATATGACCTCAGTTCTAGGAAATCTATTCCCATTTTTAGCTGTTAAGGGCCAGAACTGTGAAATTGATTAATATTTAGCCCAGGCAGATCCCAAAACGCATCGCCCGAAGCTGCAACCTCCACTTTGAGGTTGGGATATGTTTGTAATGGGTTGCATGAGGAGAATATAAAGGATGTGCCTTTCCTATTCTTTCTCAACAAGCAGGAGCCGTGGACTGTGGACATCACTGTGCAATGGTCTTAGAATTGGGTGAAGGGAACACATAACATTTTGTCAATTAACAGAAACACATGGTTTTTGTTTTAAAGCTTTTCTCTAGAAATCCAGCCATTTTTTCCAATGGTTGGAGATTGTGGCGGCTGGGTGGGTTTCCCTTCCAGGATCTGCCTCAACACCTGACCATGCTGGAGGTCTGCGAGGAGCTGAAGCTACAAGATCTGGCCAAGAGCCTCGGGTGCTGGGATCAGATCCCTCTGGTAATGACTACCATAGCTATTGAAAATGGCCATAGAAATAGTGGATTTACCCATTAAAAATGATGATTTCCCACAGCAAACTGTTAGTTTACCAGAGGGTATCCTGCAGGAAGATGGTAGTCATATGGGCACTTCACAAGACACCACGGGCTGTTTTTTGATGAGGACAACTGGCTAGGCGAAAATAGCAGTTAGAAGACATGTGACGGGCATCGTTTTCAGAGAGGACTTGATGAATCCTTTCGCTTCTTGCTTGGGAAGCATATTTCTGGTGCTGTGCCATTTCACTTTTTCCCAGTTCTAAGAACCGAGGGCCGGCGTGATTGTTAGTTGGTTTGCTGTCCTTACTCTGAAACCAACATGTATTGTATAACCTTATTTCAGATATTTGAGTGTGATTTGGCTCTGTCAAGTGCTGAACATGTCTGAACTGCAGCTTCTGCTGAAGTTCTGTCTGAAAAACTCCCCGCCTCATCCCTGCCCATTGTATTCTGTTTCAGTCCAGAAAGCAACTAAGGAGGCACCGTATCCACTTGCAACCCTGCTGCGCAAAGACTGGCGAAGGAGTTATGGAGGGGATGGATTTTCTGACCTCATTTCGTGCCTTCAATCTGCAGATGGTGGGAGTTGACAGTCCAAGAGTGAGGTGGTTGCAAGAAATTTGACACAGGCATGTGTATGTTGCATGCGTTTTAAATTTATCATGACATGGGGGTTCCCTGTCATTCCCTTAGATTTTCAGCTTTTGGGGAGAAGATGGTAATTTTGTCAGAACCACTAGAAGGTTTTTACATGTTGCAGGGGATCTGGAACCAACCAGATGAAATTCTCTCTTCAAGACGCGATGATTTTCTCAACAAGTGATTCCTGTGAAAACATAGCTTAGAACTTCCCCCAACCATCGCCTAGTCGGAAAATTACACATTTTTGGGACAGCGGGTTTGGCACCTGATTGGCCGCTAATGGGCTTTAGAAACCAACAAACATCACTGGGGGCCCACCTTGTAGGTGATGTATATAGGTGTGCCTGGGTTGAAACCACCAACGTTGATCCATCACCTTCTAAGAAAAAAGTTGAAGGTGGGGTACCTGTGGCCCCCGTGGGCACCAACATTTCACGAGATACATCCTATCCATTGCTATCTGATATTGCAGTGTCTGAGTGTCTTTTAAGGGGGCCAAAGCCCAAAGCTCCAGCTTTCAGGGCCTAAATGACCCAGCTCAACAATTTAGCTCAGGCGGCGGAAAGGGCCTTACCATGGCTGGCTGGGACAGACCTGGCAAGGAGACACCGATGAGCTACTTGGTGGATCAAACAAGGAGGGTGTCCTGATCTCTTAAAAGCTATTCTTGGCTTGCGATGGGTCGAAGTTCAAGGGCGGACACGGTCATCCAATCTACAGATCTTCAGACCTTGGTCATTTGCAGTGTGATCTATCCAAGGTGCCCAATGTCCCCATGCCCAACACGCAAAAATCTTTGGTTTCAGGTGCCACCGGCGGCTACCGAAGCTCCGACCCTCTGGAGGCTGGGGCCGCGGAGGCCGCGGAGGCTGGGGTCGAGGGCGAGCCCGTGACCTTGGCTGCGGCGGAGCTGGCGGATGACGTCTTTCTGCAAGCCTTTCAGGAGCAGTTGGATCAAGAATTACTATGAATGACTGGGAGGAGGTGTAACATTTGGTGGGTTTAATTCAAATTATTGTTCAAGACACTTGCGATGGTGGTTTCAAAATGTTGAAACATATTTATGAATTGTTTATGAGCTTTTCAAGCATAGAAAAGAGATGATTGGCTGAGATGACTATTATATAATGTTTTTGGGATAGCTGGAAACCACCAACCGGACATGTATCTGGTTGATTTTGGTTGGTGTTGTCTTTTTGTGTGTTCCTATTTGTCCTGGAATGATGATGTTTGTAAGATTGCAAGTGAGCAAACTATGGCAATCTGAATTGCAAAGGAGAATATTGTAGTTTCATGATAGGAGAAGCATGGGACAATATTACTGCAGAAGTGTTTTACACTTGATATAACTATAATAATATTATATGTCAATATTTTTGACTGTAGGATATTGACAATTATACGCAAACCTGTGTTAATCTGGTTGGTGGCTTGGCACATTTTTTAATTTTCCATTCAGTTGGGAATGTAACCATCCCAACTGACGAACTCATATTTTTCAAAGGGGTAGGCCAACCACCAACCAATACTGTAATGGTTTGTTAAGTTAGCTGGCTTTTGTTCAAGCAGAAGAGGAAGTAAAAGGTAGAATATGGTAGAATATCATACCGGTTGGTGCTTTGATTTGGGATGATGACCCCCATTGACGCGTATATTCTTCAGGGGGATTCAATCCCCCAACCAGAATTATGATGTGTCCCATTAGATAATCGTTCTACCTTATTTATGATTTTATGATTAGTCTTATATCCATTACACTGGACTTCAAGGAAACTATGATCATGGCACATGTATGGTGTAATGATTACACCATCCATGTGCCATGATCATAGTTTCCTTGAAGTCCATCAGTCCATCTAAGATTCACCTTGATGATGGGGACAGCGCGATTTACAACTAAGCTATCATATAGGGTTTGTGGATGCTTATGGATGATGATGAAGTAGTGTGTGTACTGATCTTAATCTGAATGCAGAGTTATGTGATATATGTACATGTGGGTGTCTATCTATTCATATTCCTACATCTCTCACCCTATATATATATATATATATTCAGTTTACCTACATATTTACATATATATATAATTATATATATATATATGTACCTATGTTTTTATATATGTATACATATATATATATATATATATATTCAGTTTACCTACATATTTACATATATATATATATATATATGTATACATAATATACAGTATGCACATGTTAAATCCAGATTTACTAGTATACTACTTATATATATATATTTAAATATGTATATATACATATGCATATATATATATATATATATTCATATTATATCATATATTATATATATGTATGTATATATTCATATTATATTATATTATATTATATGTAATATATATATATATATTATATATATATATGTGTATATCAGCATCTATGGCTACAACAGCTATATGTTCACATTTCTATCTCTACCGTTGTGGCTCCAGGATCGCCAGTTGAAGCCTTTCGGCCCCGTGGAGATGATGCGACTGTCCTTGTTGAAACGTGCCGTGGTGGGATCGGAGTCGATGTGATGTCGGGATGTCATGGGGACATCATCTCTACCCTTTGGTAAGTTCACATAACTATTGAAAATGGCCATTTACCCTCTGGTAAACTAACATAACTATGGAACATATTGGACAATCAATGGACAATCACCAGTTTTAATGGGAATATCCACTATAAATGGTGATTTTCCATAGTTATGTTAAATTACCAGAGGGTAGTTCGTTGATTTACCTATCAAAGCTGGGGATTTTTCCATAGTTACGCTAGTTTACCAGAGGGTAAAGATGAAATTCGATGATGAACTATCGGATGATGAATCATATGACTATTGTATAGTATTGTCTTTGGCAAAAGAAATGGATGATGGATTGGCGATTGATATCCCCATCAGACTCCCATCATTTCCCAAGCTGGGGCCACCTTGTTATGTACGCCATGGTTTCTGGAATTGTATGGCCACGAACGATCTAAAACGCGCGAGAAAAAAAACAAAAACAAAAACATGAAATTAGATCAACGTAGTCATGGTGGACTAATGGATTATGAATGATTATGACATATTATATTAATATGTATATGTGTGTATATTTATATATATATATATACATGTGTATATATATATTATATATATATATTTTTAGCATCTGCCTGCAAAAACTTCGGTGGCCACTTGTGTTACCTTTTTTTGGTACCCATATGGGGGGAAGAACCTCACCCCAAAATTGCCGAAGAGTTCAGGTGATGTCTTGTAATCCGGCCCTGTTGAATGCTTGTGGTGGCCAATTCTTCTTTTTGTGTCAATGGGGAATGGGTGCATGTGTCCTCCACATAGTTTCTAAAAAGTCACCTGCTGGATGATTCTGATCCTGGAAGCCACCCATCAGTTCTTTTTGTTGTTTGGATTAATCAGGTTTGGTCTCTATTGCTAGTGGTCGAAGTGCAGGATTTCTTCATTTTGGCCCCTGCTGCGGTTGTTTCATACTGACTACTTGGCACTACTTGGAAGGCGTTGTTGTTGATATGCACGCGAAGACACCATTTTTTTGCACATGGAATCTGATCGATGTAGGTTTTAAGTAGTGTTATTCTTGGTTCAGCCCTATGCCAATATGTTTGGTTGGGGTTGGTCTGGCAGAAGTGGTTTCAGGAGTTCAAGGGAAGAACCCAAGGAATCTAAGCCTCTTTGGCTGACCCCACTGGCTGATAGCAACTCCCCCCAGGGTTCAACTGCCCCAACTGCTTCAGGGTGGGCCCCCCAAGATGGTATTTGTTTTTTCAAGCTTCAAGAACTATCAATAACTGAGATTTAGAAGAGATGTATCGAACTAGTTTGGGGCACCATTTTTCAGAATTTATTTAATTTTGTAACTGGTTCGTAGCCATTGCTATAACCCCAGTTGTTAATGGAACGCTAGGAATTGGGACTCAGCAGCATTCACCACCTCTCCCCTACTGGGCCCTTGGTAGTTCCAGTTATGAGTGGATATATAACCGTAGTTATATATAGGTACTATATCCCAATAATTCAATAATATCTCCAAATTTATGGTGGTTATTGGGATATATACGATATATCCCAATGGCTACGAATATGGCTATCCATAGTCATAGATACACAAATTGGGACATATAACTTTCATATAACCATATAATCCATATATGTCCCAGGTTATTTAACCATCAGTTCAATGGCCATTTCAGGAACCGATTTATGAAGGAGGTACCTACCATATATTTTTTTTGGCCTATTTTTTAGGCCTATGTAAATGGAATATCCCTAGAAAATATACCCATATATGGTACTAACGTATACTAACGTACCTCCATAAATTGGATCCTGAAATTCCCAACATATCTTGTGCCCCATGATCATCAGCTATGGATAGATATACAATATACCATCAATCAATAAACAGTACCCTCTGGTAAACTAACATAACTATGGAAAATCACAATTTTTAATGGGAAAACTCACTATAAATGGCCATTTTCAATAGCTATTTTGACATAACCAGAGGGTATATCCATTAATATTCCATTGAATCGCCATAAAATCCCATTAAATCACTATAAAATCCCTCCATCTTTCCCCTCCCCGGCAGGTTTGGAAGGCTCCAGCGCCTTGGCCACCTTGGAGACCGCTCGCCTCCAGGGCTGCGTGCCGCACGCCACGCGGATGCACTTCTGGGCCACGCGGATCTTCGCAGCGCCGCTGCCGGAGACTGGGACCGGGGGAGGCTGAGCGCAACTTGGTGTTGGTAAAGTCATGTCATAAACTACCCATATACATATGAATTATATCATATTATATCATGATATATATATATATACATACATATATTTATATATATGTAAATGTATATATATATATAGTATAACTGATAATTATATTATGTGATGGTTTATATGACCCATTTAATTCTGGTAAGTCATGGGCGATGGTTTATTCATGCTTTACCAACAGTGATCTCGAACTAATCTCTAATCTCTATAGCCAATGTATCTTCTTAATATCTAACAAACCTCCAACACATATAATTCAAGTGTTGTTTAATTGTCGTTGACTAATCTCTATCTTTAAGAAAATGGCCATGAATGGAACCCCAAAGTGGTGATATTAATCTAACGTCTTCAATAACCAAAAAAACTTATCCAACCCACAAACCAGAATGCACATCACGTAAAAGGAATGTAGACAATAATTCTGTACCATCTAAGAATGTAAGAAGACCTGAAAGAACGAAATGCTCGCAACAGCCACCTAGAGCAGCTGATCACACCACCAAGCCTTTTCCACTAACTTGAAGAATCGCCTCAATCATTTTGCGGGCCATTGAAGGGAAGTATGTGATGTGTTTGTTTTGCTGTATAGTTATATATAGTATGTATGTATCCCCATGGTAAAACCATAGTTCAACCCCACATTTTGATACATTTTGATGGTTTTGGGGAATGGATTTCCATCGGAAGGAGAGGGTCACAGACACACGGAGCTTCCTGGAAGAGCACCCGGAGCTGCTGCCCAAGCTGGACGCAGATCGGGAAGTGTTGATACGCCAAGCATATAGCGAGAAGATTGACCGTGAAGCTACCTGGGCAGCTGGGCGGACTTGGAAGTGACAGGAAGTGGCATGAAGTAGCATTATTTACATAGTCTTTACGTAGTCTCTACATATTTCAGTACTGTTTTTTTATATCCATGTTTTACCTTTGCTGTGTTACTTGTTTTCATGTCTTGTCATGTTCGGGACATTCCACTCTTCTCGAGTTTTATCAGCACAAATAGAGAGAGCGAGAGAGGCACAAAGGTCGTGTCCGCAAGGCTCACATGGTGGTTCCACCTGACCTGAAAACTGCCGATGACGATGCATCCTTTTGGGCACGCATGGCTGCTCTGGCGCTGTTGGCCAACGATGTTCATGGTTTTTGCGTGTTTTTGCACCCCATATTGGGGAAGATAAACAACCAAATGTTCAATGGTAATGGGTGCATATGGGTGCTAGGCTAGATGGTGCTAATTGACAATTTCCATTCACATGTCGTCATAGTTACCCGGAGAAACTGAAATGATAGCTAATGTATATATATATAGAAGTGTTATATGCGCGGGATTTTGTCGCTCATGGTGGCTCCTTAAACTCTGATGCCCGGGCACCGCAAGGAACACGATGCTGGCGCCTACACTGGGGAACTGGACTCCTTTTGCTCATTGGTGCGTCTCTCGGTATCTCTCGGTTGCCTTTGGATACCCGGACTGGATTGTTTTGTTCATTGCTGGGATCTTCGGTGAATTCATTGCATAGCGAAACTGAAGGTTCACATGCTTGGATAAAGTTATAAAGCATGTGAAATGTGTCTGCTTCACTAAAAATTGAAGTAGTTGTGTTTGATTCATGATATGTCTTGTATTGTCTTGTAGTATTCCTGGATATCCTGGATCTTGTAGAGGCGCACTGGATGTCTTTGTACGCATACATGAATGTTTCAGATTTTCGATACCTACAGATATAGATGATGATTATATGCATGCAGTCATTGCACGCACACGCACACATTTCATTACATGAACAAAGAACTCAGATATGAGAAACATACCTTACGGTGATCAGACGTGTTAATTGAACATCCACATCCTCTGTTTACTTCGATTATTTTCTCGGCAATTTTGAGACAACTCCAAAAGATCATAAAAGGTTGTTCAAATAGATTCCCATTATATCCCCATTATCTCCTCATTATCTCACCATTGCAACATATTGTAACCCTTCAATAGCCCCCATCCGGATATCTCCGTGGCCCTTGCCGTGCCCCGAGGCCTCTCCTTTCTGCTACTGAAGGCCATGCCGCGGCGCGAAGCCATCCAACGCTTGGATGCCATGCTGCGACGCTGGGAAGCCAAGGGCAGGAAGTTCCACGACACCCGGCAGCGCCTTGGAGATTTGTACCGTGTTAGACTCAGATATACATAGAATTATATAGATATACAGTTATACAATGTTATACATTGATATACTATAATCATCAATATTACATATAATAAATGTTGATAATTGTCAATAATGATAATAATGTTGATGATTGGCATTCATCACTCTAGCAACCAGTATTAACAATCATCAACTGTTTTTAATCATGGTGAAAACCATCACCATATGCCACTGGCCGTGCCGGGACGGAAGTTTCGAGAAAGAACAATGACCATGGGAGCCTGTGAGGTGCAGCGACTGAGCAAATGCGTAATGCATCCGTTCTTCCGGACTAAGATGGGCGTAATTGAATTGAATCATTGAACCCGTTGGGCCAGCGCATGTTCTTTAGAGTCGACTAACCATCACAGGAAATTCGAATCTCATCCCTGCGCGCATTCTGAGGGTATTTTTGGAGGATTAGATCGCAGTTGTGAGCCAGGTGGGTTCCCTCACTGCATGTATTACCCTCTGGTTATTTAACATAGCCATGGAAAATCGCCATGTTTAATTAATAGGTAAACCATCTATAAATGGGCCATCTATACCATGGCTATGTTAAATAACAAGAGGGTAATTTCATTTTATTTGTTTGACATGCTATAACATTTGACAGTGGATGATCATCTCAACTCTCCTTTATTTGAGATGGCTTTGCGCGGATCGCCAAGGTACGTGGCCTTGCAGTTGGCACACCTGGCTTTAACCCAGCACCCCTCGTTGCAAGAAAAACCCTTCACTCGGCTGCAAGAGCTTTGTCCGGAACTCGGTGAGGAAGACTGTCGCCTGGCGTGAAGCTGAGAAATCCCTGAGCCATGGAGGTCTATAGCTGAGAACATCCACTAAATCGGAGGTTTTCCGGCAAGCCATGTTTGACTACCGCAGAGGGTAAAACAACGCAAAAACATGGTGAACCTCAGTTGATTGATGTGAATTGATGGGTGCATGATGGCCATGATGGAGCATTATGCCAAGTACAGTGGCTTTTGTTGGGCAGTTGTGGCTCTCGGTTCTCTATGAATTTCGAAGGATCATGTTGGCAAGCGCGGGGCGGAAATCAAGATGTTTGGGTCAAATCTGGAAGGTCCTTAAAGCATCTTAAAGCAACATGAATCCCCTACAGCAAATGGAACAGTTTGCTGGTTGGTGGTTTGGAACATCTTTTATTTTCCCCAATAGTTGGGATGATGATGCAACCTGACTATATAATATATTTTTCAGAGGGGTTGAAACCACCAACCAGTTTGTGTTGGATCCAAAAGCTAGACTCAGCTGGACCCACTCCCAGATGGTTTGCACCAAAATGTAAGGTGTATTATAGTTTGACTTGTCCCAAATGGATTATATTGATTCATACTGGGTGTACAGCTGTAGAGGCAAAAACAATCGATCACGTAGGTATTATGTTTGATTTTCGTGACCTTGGATGCATCACGACTACAGGCATCTACAAATACTACTCCGAGAAAGCGTTGTCACAGGGCCAAAGTAGTTTCTTGGCAGCGGCTGTGCGGTACTGCAAGGTCACACTTGGGCTTTTTTGGAAGCGTAACGGAACTGAACTATAGCCTTGTCATGTCGACAAGAAGCGTATGACAACGTGATATTTTCCGATACCAGATGATCCCAAATGGTGATGTTTGGCCATATCATGTGCCCAGAATAAAGACATTTTGGAATGTGAGCGTCGCATGTTCGGTCGCCATTCGGCTGTTTCACAAGCAAAAATGGCACCATATGGCAGTGGTATGACACCAAGCCGCAAGATCTAGAATCTAAAACCCTGTAAACACTGGACATACAGGACTATGATCCCTGAAGTGAAAGCATGAATGCATATGCATGATGATGATTTTCGAGACACTTTAACATAATACAATATAATACACATATATAATGCGATATTTATGGCGGATACTAAACTCCCAAAACGATCGAAAACCAAATCTTCAATCACTATTATACATATGATGGGAATTTACGAACAAATCGGCATTTTTTCAGTGTTATTATCCCTAGTATGATTTCAATATATTTCAAATTGAGTGGTTTCTTTTACTTGGATACAGGGTGAGTCCCCACAATTACGTTTCCTTGGTTATGTACCCAGTCACTAGTTCGTATCACCCTAATCAACCCAACAGTTAACCAAGATAACCAAGTTATGTGCGTCAACTTAGATATCGTGAACGGTGGCCTCATCTTGTCATTATAATGGAGCTTATGTAGTGGCTACTATCCATTAATAGTGGTTATTTATGTCCATTCATATGTACACTAGGTAGTTACTACTATTCATAGTGGTCATGAAATGTCATGAATAACTATAGATACTTGATAGTGGTTAAAGATATCCATTAAGACTTGTTATAATACAATATATAATAATACATAATTCCCATTAATTCCACCTTTGGGATTTCGGATGGCCCCTGAAAAAAGGGGCAATCCGAACCCCGCTCGGTGAGGTTTTCAGGCCCCGGACCTACAGCCACTGCCATCGAAGCTGGACAGCCCGCCCTGCACGTGGCATGAGCAGCTGAATGACCAGGAGGGGCGCGGAGCTTTTCTCAGTGAAAATCGATGGGAAATCATAGGACATCTACAGAAAATTGGGAAATGGCTGGCGGATTCTTGGGCTTTGAGTTGTTGTGTGTTGTTTTTGTCCCAGTGAAAGTTGACAGGTTCATCATCCAGAGATGTTTTTCACACTAAAAAACGCATCTTAACTGGCATGTTTTGGGCGTTTCATGGAGTTTCATCCATTTTCAGACACACCCAAATCATATACAGTACAAATACATACAAATACAGCGGTATTCCATGGTATTCCATCTTGAATCCCAATGTTATCCCCGTTTATGGTGTTTTTTAATAGCCATAAACCACGACGTGGTGTTGAATCAATGGCCATTTCAGGATCCTAAAACGGAGGTACTGTACCATATAAGGCCATATTTTGTGGGGATATCCCCTTACATAGGCCTTATATAGGCCTTATATATGGTAGGTACCTCCAATTTAGGATCCTGAAATGGCCATTGATTGAAGTTCATGTTTTTGTTTGGGATTCGTCACCAGGAGTTCCTAGAAGCGGTTCGAACAAGATCTCTGAGTTCCTGGGGCCTGCCCAGCTTGGCCCGTTCCCTGGCCACTTTGGTCGGATGAATTGGTAAGATCTTTATGGAAAACCCATGAAAAGCCTTGAAAACCCTATGACCCTATACTTAATGTTTTTGTTTTTTGAACAACAAAACAGTGAGTTCGTCTTGGCACATGGTTCAACATGCCCTTGTTGATGATATTCTTGCAGTTTTTTTCTTGGCGTATCCGGCCTGAATGATCTTGAAGGTAACATGGGACCCAACGTAATTTCCAATCGGTAATCAGGTAATGCATCTTGCATGAAGCCTTTTTTTTGGAAGATTTCAATGTTGATGTTCAGGCAGAAGAGTTTTGTTGGGTCCTGTAAGTCCTGTATCCTGCTTTTGTTCATTTCCATTGCCAAAATTAAATTGGGACCCATGTGCAGGAAGAAAATCACAGATTTCTGCCTAGAAACACTGTTTTGGTATTGGACCTATTGGAGGGATGAAATGAATAGTGTTTGCGAGTCTACCCGTTTGGGTTGGGTCATGGATAATGTCCCCCCTAGATGAATAAAGCCTCCCAAATAAATCCAAAGAGCGATACTACTCAAATGGAACGTGCTCCATTGAATCCATCAGACCCCTTTATAAATCACCAATGAAATCCATGAACATCACCATTCAACCACATTTTTTGCCAGGAAATCCCCATGAAATCGCCATGACCTCCATTTTTTTCGGATGCCGAGGTCTCTCCTACCTTTATCTCTCCGAGCTGGGCCGCCCTTCTGCCGTGCAGAAGCTGCTGGGCGACCTGGAAGATGCGAGGTCGGTCAAGGTGGGGGCAGCGTGACTTTTGGGAGTGGTGACTATTCCACTGGGTAAATTATAACGACCTCACTGCGACCTCACTGGAAATCATAGTTAGTAAGGGGAATCATCCCAAAATGGCCTTAATTCAGATTAGTGAAATATTATAATTTACCCAGATTCCACCTTCCCTCTGGTAATGACTAACATAGCTATTCAAAATGGCCATAGAAATAGTGGATTTACCCATTGAAAATAGTAGTGGATCTTTCCATAGCTATGTTGGTTTACCAGAGGGTATGTATGGTGCCTTACAAATTATAGTTGCCAATAACATCCAATAACCAGTGATTTTTTATGGTGCCAACATGGATATACTAGGGGGGATATTCCACATATTCATAGGATTTTAACTATATAACTATATAGTTAATGGTGCCCCCCAGTCAGTTATGTTTGTTGATTGATAAACCACATTAACGAGTCCGTGAAATATCTACCATAAACCATAGCCTTTTCAGCCACGTTTCTGTTCGGCAACGGTTCACGCGAGCTCGCTCGACTGGGGGCCCCATCCTGCAATGGTGAAAATCAGCCAGCGGATCCTGAGAGTTTAATCACTGACTGAGGGATTTAACCATGGTTTAACCATGGTTTATCCATGGTTTATCCATGATTTAACCATGGTTTATCCATGATTTATCCATGATTCAACCATAATACCTGGGGAGATAACCATGGAAACATATATTGGGGTACACCCTGCGGGATGACCCTCAAGATCAGACGGAGCGCTGCTACTAATCCCTTCCCAAAGTGATATTCAACACCCACAAGAAATCATGGGTTTGGAAAGGATTTTAGGATACAGGATATGTTAGGTTTTTGTGTCCATCTTTTTTCTCCAACAAGTTTGAGCCACACGAGAGATAAGACGACCATCCAGGCTGCGTTGAATTGATTTAGCCAAGGCCAAAGTGGCCAAGATAAGTGGTACGATTTGACAGGAGGCAAGTCACTGACACTTACTGAGAATAGAATAGAAGTAGCCTCTGGTAAACTAACATAACTCTGGAAAATCAATATGTTTGACCGGTAAATCAAGTATACATGGGCATACATGGGCCATGTTCAATAGCTATTATTATGTTAGTTTACCAGAGGGTAACACATCGAGAACCAACCTCTGTGCCTGCCACCCGGCAGATCTCCGGGGAGAGATGACTGTAGCGATACGCCCAAACCCAAATGGAACAATACATGTCCATGAGCGGCGAACTATGTCACCAGTAGGAACACGGCACCAGATAGGCAAACTAAGGCATAGCGAGAAATGTTATTTTTTTTGAATAGCCTCATGAGAAAACCTTTAACTAGTAATACTTTAACTGGAATGGCACGGTAAAACACCCTAGTAAATGATTTTAGACATTTTTGCAACGATTTATTGGGTGTTTCAAAAATTTGGGATCGGATGAGACACAGTAAACCAGGATTCAAACTTGGGAGAAGGGGCTATCAACAAACATTAATGATCATGAAATCTACACCGGTTTGCTTTGATTCGCTTGTTCCATATCATTCACAATTACTTACCTAGAGATTATCCTGAACTTCAAACTGTTCTTGCATTTGTACTCATGCACTTTTCCTATAATTAAACATAATTTGGATCGTGAATAGAATATGCATCCTGTAGCCCATGCTGACCCTGACCACTGACCTCGGAGGCGTTGAATCTGGGGCTCTTCGCACACGAGACCTTAGCCTACTTCACGACGCTTGGGAAGTAGCTTGAGGTGAGCCCCGAGCCCCAACTCTGATGGGAACTGGATGGCTGGAACCGATTTCTAGCCTGGAACCATGTAAACCGGCTGTTTTCATCACCATTTGCATGGGAAAAAACCAGGGTTGATTTATTAGGGGATGATCGGAAGCAGGGTAACCACGTGGTTAGAGACATTTATAATTTATAGAGGATTTGCATTTCACAGATGAGCTGCGCTATAAACTCTTTATGTATTGGTGAGTAAGGGGACGGTCATAAGGTGGCTTCGCGTAAGCCAAAACTGCAGTGGCGTAAGAGCTGCGCAAGGTTTTTGGCTTTGAATGTT
>Ga0126342_10003503_pt1 | contig 25967 bp, 24 predicted proteins | sample Cyp1metagenome_FD_92528 | JGI IMG/M metagenome (GOLD analysis project Ga0126342, IMG submission 92528) | Coral microbial communities from Lord Howe Island, Old Settlement Bay, Australia - Cyphastrea 1 metagenome | ecosystem: Host-associated > Invertebrates > Cnidaria > Coral ... | reverse complement strand
TTCGTGTGTAAAAGCGTCTGTGTGTAAAAGCTTCTGTGTGTAAAAGTGTTTGCGATGCAAACTATTGTCTTGCACTTCTGCTATTTTGTCTTGATACTCCTCTTCTCGACTGCCTATAACACACATTTAATATATTGTTTGTAATATGGTGTCTCCATACTAACAAGAGAAGACCCTGCTCCTCTACGCTCTCGGGCCATCCGTCGTCTAGTCTCGTGCACAACCGAGGCACCATCCTATAAATGAATTCGTCGCATAGCCCTGCACAACGATTTAAAAACACACTACGCAATCCCATGACAAATATGACAACATGTGACAAAATATTCGACATATTTCAGAGAAATGGGACTGCAAAATCTGCAAAGCACGAGTTTCTACCAGAATCTCCTCGCCCTCACGGTCACGATCCAAACGATCTCGAAACCCTCCACCATTGCGGTCACGGTCACGGTCACCCTTGCCTTCAAAACCGACTTGGCTGGGCTCTCTGGGCTGGGCTTCACATTTGAATGGAATGGAAGCAATTTCTGGAAGATAGAAGTCGGCATTCTCGTGAGATTTCATGATCTTCAAAATTCTTCAAATGTGTTGTTCAGAATTGTGCAGATGATGTTCATGGCTATCAGATTATCATACTTCCTCGCACCTTTACCTTTTGGGCGGTCTCCACGGTCTCCACGGTCTCCGCGGTCTCCGCGGTCTCCAGGACCATCTCTTTCTTTTTCCCCTTGGACGCGCCATTCCGTGCAATTGACATCACATCACCCATGCAAATCTTAGTCTTAGCATGTCTTAGCTGCAAAATAGTATAGCATGTAATAGCATGCAATACTGTAATATGTAAGAGCTACATAATGATAGATAACAGCATATAATAGCTACAAGATGCTACAAGAAGACGGCTTTGAGCAAAGCACATGGCCAGGGCCTTAAGCAAATGTGTGGAATGGTGTGAAGGCTAACGGTTTCAGTGTGATCAGAATCTCGCCATCTTTCTCTTCATGAAGTCGAGCAAGGCGTTGAGCGGACCTTGGTGCTGTCTACTACAACTTATGTTAATGCAGCGTATGCAGCACCATGAGACAATGTCAACACATCTCAAAACTACCACTGCTGATGTCGAAAAACAAAAGACTCAACTAAAATGAAAAGATACGCAATCAACTAAACAAATCTAATAAACATGAAATTGAGGCCATTACTTTTCCTTTGCTGCAGCTAGCTCTTCCTTTGCAGCCTCATCAGAACCGATTATAAATTATAAACGACAAACGCTCAGACATAAACACATTAGCAAACATCACCTGGATATCATTATGTCATTGCGTGGTTGGAATTGGATACGACATGTATTCCCTGCATTGGACTTGTACCTATACATATATTATATCTATACAATCTTGCGATCTGACGATCTGATAAGAGTGCGAAGGCAAAAGCACACTTGCCACCTGCCTGTTCTATCCACTACAGAGCCAGCAACACAACCAGATCGTGCATACGCATGCATACGCTGCATACATTCGTAGAGTGTTATATGATTTATATGTACATATGTATGGCTGCGGAGTCCTCGTCCATGTTCATAGTCTTGGCAGCTTTTGCAACATCCTGCTTAGATCTCCAAACAAATCGTCTTGCTAGCAGCAAACTTGAAAGCAAATTGCTTGCCAATGCTTGCGCATAATAATGAAATTGATATGCATGTGTTCAGGGGTCTGAGCAGCGTATGTTTGAGTGCTTGTATTGCTTTTGAACAAACAGCATAGTGAGAGCATGGCATCATTCTCGCATCGTTTCTCAAATACCCAAATAGATAAATAGTATCAACACATATCAAGCACAGTGCTTGACATTATCGTACATGTCCTCCTAGCCAGCATCATGTTTGTAGATTCTGATGAAAAGCTAAGTAAAAAGAAGAACCTAATTACTGAATGTATATTACTGTACATAGCTAACTGCATGAAACATCATGCAGCGCGATTCAGAACTGATCAGAACTAAAATACAGAAGCAACACTTCATGAAGCGAGTCAACTTGTGTCAACGTGCCAGTTTGTCCTCCGGCAGCATGCCTTGGTCTGGGGTGATTGTAGCAGTAGCTACTCCATTCATGTCACTGGAGACCGGTGGTTGATGTTTGTCTGCGTAATTCTGCGTATGCCAGGCTGCCAGGTTTCGCACAATGCTTCACTGCTATAATTACTGTAATGCTTTCAAAGTTGCTGGTCAAGCCTTCTAAAACGTGTTGGACCCACGTTTCTCCGTTCGTGCTCTTTCGCACCAGCATTTCCTCCGCGGAATTGGGATTGCTGAACTGATCAGCAGGAGGCTGGAAACCAAAAGCATTGCAAGGTGGAACCAATGCGAGACACCCCTGAAGGCGGCTTCCATCTGTACTGTAGAATCTGAATCTGTTCATCAAGATCGCAAAAGTGAGCAACAAGCATCGGTTCAAGGGCAACGGGCGTAAAACTAGCAAGAACCACTTGTGCCAAGGGAATCTCAAGTGAACGAGAATCAAATAATTAGAATGCCAGAATATGATAGAATGAGCATGAATTCGCAAGGACTGTCTGCATGGACTGTGTTCAAAGGGGTTTGTGGCCGGAGTCATAGTGCAGTGATGTGCAGTGCAGGAGAGGTTCCAAAGGGCCAGGGTTGTCGAAGGTTTCCATCTTTGCACCATTCAAGCCAATGGCTTCAAAAATTTGGGCGATCTTCGCCTGCGCGGCATCCACAGGTCTGGTTTTGTGTCAGGTATATAAATTCTATCAGCCAAGTCTACTGTGTCACCATTGGAGTGGCCTCACGATCAGTTCGAATGAAGGCGGGCTTCTCCTGGGCAATTCAGGCATGGACGCCAAAATCAAACAAAGGACAAATTCTGACAAACAACAACAACTGCAAAGTGTCTTGATGTGTCCTGCACACTCACTTTCTCTACAATGTATCCCTACAACTTCTCTACAGTTATATATCTCTGCCACTTGAATCCTCTGTCTTAAGCTGTCTCTCTCTCTCTTTCTCTCTTTCTTGCTTCCTTTCTTTTCTTTTCTTGTCTTTTGTTTTCTCTCTCCCTCTCTCTCCCTCTCTCCCAATTTGTGCAACCCTATGATCCTACTCTGGCTGATGTATAGCGCATACACAGATGCAGGATCAGTGGGAGCATGTGCTGTGCCACCAAGTCCTTCAGTTGCCCTTTCTTCACCTAAAGCAGAATTCACAAGTCAAAAGCGGGTGGTTAAAACGGAAACCCTTTGTATACTGTATATATTTGCATTCCATAGTTGCCACATTTCTCGGCACACGTCTCTGCGTAGTTTGGTCGCATCAGCACATCCTCTTAGATCATGTTGGATCATTTTTGCCTAGGGTTCTTAGCGATTTGTTCTGTTGGACGTTAGACCAAGTTGCAAGAAGATCACACAGGTTCTTGGCCAACTCTTCTGAACTCCAGGATGCCTCAAAGGGAGCCATGACCTCACAGTGCCAAAAACTGGTGTTCAATTTGGTCTAAGTTATTCTCATTTCCATGGTTCCGAGAGCACCCCGCTCCATGCTGCCTCGAGCCTAGCGGTACAATTTACTTTACTTGAGAGTGGGAATCACCTCTCACAGGCTCAAGATCCAAACAGAAACATAAAAACATGAAACATGAAAAGACATGAAAAAACAATCTGCTAGAAGCTGTGGTGGGATCAGCCAAGGCGAGCATAGCATGTCAATGCCAAGTCAAAGGCTATGCGGCTATGCATCAAGACATATCGAAACCAAATCAAAACTTCTCTGACATCCTAACCAATCCGACCAAGAGACGAGGAGATTGAAAAACGGCCCCCTTGCGATGACCACTTAGGGTCACAATTTGCAGCTGACTGTTGGAAGCAAGGCAGGTGGCTCTTCCGAAGTCACCCTACTCTAGTTTTCACATGACATTTGTGGAATGTGTGAAGTGTTTTTCTTCATTATTGTTCTGTATCTTTTATGATCTTTTATGGTATTCTATGGTAGTCTATGGCTGTGTGACCTGAATAATTTCTGACGCTTCGAGGACATGTTCTCTCAACGTCAACTCATGTCGTCCAAAGCCAGCACTGCAGGCGAGACAGCAATAGACAGCACACTCAGCAGGACAAATCTGCGAAAATTCTGTGAATTTACAGGTGCAATATGATGCAATGACATTCCTTTCATGTGCAATATGGAAACGACATGAAATGACAAAGTGCAGCCAAGGAAAGACTGCCCGAGTCAACTCACAATGCAAGATGACATGAGACTCGAAGAGGGCCGGCATGGCTGGCAGTGATCAAGGACAAACAGCTTTAAACAAAAGCAAACACATCATCTTGCAGTGAGGCACCGCTAAAAGCTTCTCCACAGCTCGAGGTGACACTGGAGCGGGCCTTGATCTGCGCTCTGCGATACCATTGGGAACCAAGGCATTGCAACGAAGCAACAATCAGATGTGCCCTGTTTTTCTGCAGGTGCATCGAATCAAAAACATAAGCAACTATACATCAGCTGGGGATCCAACCGCTGGATCAACGGACCAAGCATCGTTCTGCATGGTGAAGGACACCTTGCCAGTGCAAACCAGTTGGATTCTTATGTGCTTGACCGAATGGTCTGAAATGCTTGGCAAAAAGGCAGTAATGCGCTGTAATGACTGTCATATACTATCATGCTGTATGCATTTTGGGAGGCAAACATTCGGCTTCGCGGCATTGGCGATGCCATTGGTGTCGTGGGGGTTGATACAGTACCTGCGTGGCAGTATCCTGCAATGACCTTCAAACGCAAGGCATGTTGAACAGCCTCAACGGTCTCATCAATTAATACCAACCTTCAAGACTTTGGATAGCACCATCACACCGAAGTGGGGAGATGGACATGGGATAGCGGGCCTCAGATTTTGTGCCATGAGATCTTTTTACATACAGGCTTTGCAGTATCTTACATGTCCTATCTGGACACATGTATTTTCAAAGATCATGCATCACCAGAACTCAGAGGCATGCGAAATGTCCTGATCCAGGTAAAAGCGGCCTTGAATGGTCATGACGGTCATGATACATCATGATATGAGTCATGATCCTGCGAAGCGGGTGCATCCAAGGGTTTCGTGCACAAACATCACAACTTGAGAACGATTTTGATCGTCAGCATGCTGAGTGTTTGAGAACTGTGCGGTGGTGACTTCGGGCAATCCGAATGAACAGACCCAACAGATGTACAGCCTGCAAACAGTGACTCAAAGGGCCAAAATGCATCACATGCATCAAAATGCAATTTATAACCCATCGGATATTGATGACCGTAGCCACTGGCTGCCTCTATGAAACCTTCAGCCTGCATAATATTCAACAAATGTGTACACTACCCCGTCTTGACCTAGCACTGTTCTAGTCTTTTCTTGAGTCACGAAAAGCTACCACCACTACAGCCTGAAAGTTGCACTCCATGCGGCGACACAGCCCGTGGGCGGCCAGGAGGGGCCTGGTCACCAGCCGAAACCACTGTTGTCGAACTTTTTGAAATACATTGCCGCACTTCATCGCACTTCAACATTCCAAACATCACTTGAACATACTTGAACTTGTTGTTGCACCTGTTTCAATATCATGTCAGTGTGTGTGTGAAACATCTGAATAGATGTAAAACTTCTACCTGATGATGTCAATTGCCTTTGCTTTCTTTGGTTTTAGGTCCACCTCACTAACTGTTGTTTCTTTTCTACTTAACAGTCATTGCAGGGGGTAGCGGCAGATCATTTGGGACCGCTACCAAAGAAGACGCCCATTTGATCTGGTGATACAGATTGGGACGCCAATCTGCGTACCTGCGCCAATGTTCATTTCTCGTCAATGGCAACCGGCTAAGCCGGTAACCGGCATGTCGTTTTTTCAAACAGTTTCAAACCAAACTCAAACTCTCAGATTTCCACTTGATGTCACTTCAATGCCTGTACGGTTTTCGCAGTCTGTCAGGGTTGGGAACGGTTTGGCTTAGTTGAAGGGAAGTGGCAGCTTCCAATTTACTGCATCTAGCAATGGCTATGGCGATGGAAACTTTTCGATACTTTCTCAAGTCTTTTCACCGACCCATTCCTGTCAGGTATAATTGGAGTGCTTTTGCACGTAAAATGCGTTCCACATCAGAATTCGCAATGGTTGTTCTGAGCAAGTGTGTGATTCATGCTAGATTCGTCACGGTGGCCTGAACCCTTCGGGGAATACCTTGCCAGGTAGGAGAGTGAATCCTCGACTTGATCTCTGAATTTACAATTTTCAACCTAGTAATTCGTTTAAGAAAAGTGAAACAGCTGGCCATTTTTCGATTTTCACCCTGTCGACTGTCGACGTGTTGAGCAACTGCCTCACCTTTTTCTGAATGCTTGTAGGTTGTAGCCTGAAGCCACGCCAGCACTTCTCTTGATTGCTGCTCGAGAGTTTGACAGACAGCTGCAGCATGAGGACTCCAGGCACAGGCCATGCGTGCAGGTATGGTGACTCTTCTTTTTATGGTCGTTGGTACAGTTCAAATGTGCACGCAATTCGAGGGTTGACCTCTTAAGCCGTTTACAGGGTTGTGACTTGACTGCGGAGGGCCTTTGAGCCTTATCACGGTTTCTGCATGACTTGTGGATGCATCATGTTTGAAACTGTTGTTCATTGATTATCCATTTTACCTGACTTGCTTCCACCGCCATGTTTCCTGGTCGTTGGCCCAACAATCCTGATTCGATGTGGAACTCCGGCTGGTCTATGCCATCTACGACACCACATCAGACTTTCGTCCCTCATGCCCAATTTTGTGGTGGTGATCCCAGTTACCAACAGTGTCAAGCTCAGACTCAGGCACAGATCCAAGCACTTCAACAGAAAAACGCGCTGTTGAATCAACAACTTTACAACCAATCCATGACCCATATCAATCACCTTCAACCGTTGATTCCTCATCAACAAACTCCACAACCTTCCACGATCCCTACGCCACCAATCCATCCCACACCACCGACACCACAGAGCCAACCTGAACCACCTACGGTGACGTCACCGAGTCCACCACCTACGCCACCGGCCTTCAACCCAGAAGAGATGATCAATCAGATGAAAATGACCTTCAAAGAAGGTCTGGCTGCCGCCGTGGAGATAGCCAATGAACGCCATTCCCAACATTCCTCCCAACCCACTCCACCAACTTCACATAACGATAGCCACCTTCCACCTACTTCCAACCAACTTCATAACACCACTCAGTTTCCACGTCGTTCTCGCCCTCTTCATCGTTCAAAAGAACTTGCCAAGACCGACAAACGTGCTATATCGACTCCGAGGAGTCCCAGACGTCGCCCACGTTCTTCTCCGCCCAGCACAAGACAACGACGTGACTATTCACCCCAAAAGGGACGTGACAGCTCTGTCACACTCAGATCAGTGTCCCCTAATGGTTGGAGTTCCAGCTATGACTTGGATCGCGAAGATCGTACCCGCTATCGCTCACAAGGACACTCCTCTCGTCCTGCTGAACCTGATCCTCCACAGTGGCATCAACAGGAGAGATCTTCCACGTATGCTGACCCTTCCCATCGTCACTCCCATCACCAGGACTCCTCCACATGGCCAGAATGGGATAACTACGTGGGGCAAATGGGGCAATCAACAATCCACGGAAAAAGCCCCATCGTGGCACAATCCACCAACATCCCATTCCAGTTCATATCACCACCAATCTTGGCAAGAACAACGCTACCCTCCACCTTGACCTGCAGCTCGCCTGTCCGCAGCTCCATATACAAGCACAAAACCACTCACTGCATACTCTTCGTCCTAAAAACGCCCCAAGACCTCGAAACGCCAAGTTCTGAACCTGGATACCATTCCAGGGGATCTTCGACAATCCCGGAGGGCCATATCCAGATCTCTCTCCAAGATGACCACAAACATATATGGATCAAAAGTGGGTCAAGTTTGGCTTGAACCACTAGCATCGGATGAAGGCTACATCCGAACTCTCCGATGCTGAAAAGCCAAAACATGCCAAAACCATGCCTCACCATTGAACATGACCAGTTTCATCAGTGCTTATAACGCCATTCGTTCCATTGACAGGGCAGTCCCACCAGAAGTAGCCAAACTGGCGGCCCACCTAATCTCCGGCTCCCGCTTGATCGACAACATTGAATTGTCGAAGGCATACGTGCTGGAACTGAAGGTCACCAATATGTTGGCCTTAGTGTTTCCCCTTCCATCCATTTCCAGGTTCCCACTGCCTGAACCATTGAAAGGGAAACAATATACCACCTGGGCCTTGATCCATGGCACCCCCCTGGAGTCGGCACAGAACATCTTGCTGGAAGGATTCATTCGACCGGCAAACTGGTCCTACAATCGAGACCATAGCAAGTGTGATGTTCCCACCTGTGGAGCCTATTACCTTGGCCGTGAAATAAGCCGTGAAAATACCATTCCTGAATGGGCGGCATGTGAGCTGATGGACAGTTCACAAAAGCGAGGCAAAGGCCAACAAAAGGTGCTGATTGGGGCCTTGTATGGTGGGGCTGACGCTCACGTCAGCCACAAAGGCGGTGGCAATGAAATGGCTCAGATCGCTGTGGCAAATTGTGGCATCGTCACCACGCCAGAGAAGTACACGATTGCCCACAGCAATCATGTGGAACTGCAATTCTTTGCCTTGAAGTGGCAAAACCTTCCCATGGACGACTGGGCTGATGATGACAACTCCTCAAGCGATGACCTCAACTATAGGGGCAAAAGACGTCGAACTCAAGAACACACAGATGAACACCCTGATAAGACTGAATCAGCAGCGCCTGCCAATCAATGAGACGACTAAGGTGAAGGCATTACAATTTATCAGACCGGAAACCGGCTGATCCATTTCTAGGGCAACCTGGACAAGTATAACAGAAAAAAGTTTGTACGGTTGTCGTAATCTGATCAATGTTTCGTCATTCTTGCCAACCTTTTCATTTCACTTTTGCACTGGTTTTTAAAACTCAGTCCTTGGGTTTCGTTGTTGTGCCTCGACATTCTGTTTTTTGCTTTATTTGTCATTTGTGCACTTAGAATTTGGCAATGTGACCTGTGTTACATGTTGCAACATTCCTCAGTTCCCTAGCTTCAGTGGTCAATTGTTGATAACATCATGGCTGACTCTGATCGCTCTCGATCGCCCGTGCGGATGCGCAATCGACTTGATCCTCGAGGACAAGTACCAGCCCAAGCTCTACCGTTCTTCCCATGATGGGGTGGACCCATGAGCGCGTCAGTCCGGCACTTTCAGAACATGCCACTGCCTCAGAATCGACCTAATTGGCCAGCCAACACGTCGGGACCTTACATGATGGGACGTATGTGGACACCACCACCAACCCTACCACCAAGTTGGGCATCTCAACAGTTTCCACCAACCCCACCATCCACTCCGCTACCACCTACGTTGCCATACCCACCACCACAATGTCCATCCACGCAATCACGCCCACCTACCCAACCGTGTCCTCCAACACAACCATGCTCACCGGGCACCCCATCCATCTCTCCCTCTCAACCTCGGTCAACTGTAACTCCAAAATCGAGCCCGACTTCCCGGGCCGGTAACAATGACACTCCCAGAACCTATGGCTTTGATCTCAACCCCAATTGGCAAAAAGACCGGGATCACTACGACAACCAGAAAATCAACGGCCTCACTCTTCCTCGGTCCATCCGACAATCAGCCTTTACACAAAGGCTGGACATCGAGGGATGTGATCCTCTGTCGCTACCTGTGGCAGCCTTGATGTATCAACAAGCCAACAACCATTGGCTTCGAAAACTGGCTCATGGTCGTGAAAGTTACTTGATCCCTGCAGGGGATATCGCGGCTGTGGTATTTACCACTGAACTGTTGACTCAGCTCAGAAACCGTGGCATCGACCTGGACAGGGTCTCCCATCTCAGAGCACGTCAGGATGGGAAAGTACTGGACAAAACAGCCAACACAGAAAAGACGCTGCGCAACAGATAGCAGAACAGATCCAAAGCTGGCTTCCTGCCCGCACAACGGATCCAGATTCCCAACATGAGATCACCCAACTCAGGAATCAATTGGCTGAGCTCCGTCAACTTGCCGGAGAAGACACCGGCGACACAGCCACACCTCCAAGGCCAGGTCAATCCAGCACAAGTCCTGCTGCAACACCCATTCAACGTGCACTCATGAACAACTCCAACAATCCTGCTCCACCGTCATTTGGACCAGCATGCCTCCTGACTCCTGACCATTCCCACCACCACAAACCCTTGGTTGGCTGACCACATGCCGAGCACCCTGGCTGTTCGAGCCTTCAAAAAAATGTCTCAAAGACCTTCCTATCTCAGATGCAAAACGCACGGTTCTCAACACCAATATCGCCAAAACTGAGACATGGTGGGCACGCCAACCTGCTGAAGCTCTTGAAACCATCGAACGAGTAGCAGTCATGATGGGCATTCCAGTCAGCCTTTTAGGCAAGAATTACGAAGTCCTCAATCTGCTTCGGGCCATGACAGCGGCCATCAATATGACCACTTGACTAGCTCCCCAGCTTCGAAGAAAGCTCAAGCACAAAGTGCTTCAATCCCATTTGCAAATTCTCCATCTACATTTAACTCCCTTCACCATGACTTCAGCAGTGAACCTTTTTCAAGGCTTCCGCATCATCCAAACACGAATGATGGTGCTCTCAGTCATCCACGGCCTTCGTCCCAATCAAAAGCTGAAACCAATTTGGAAGGATGCACCGATTTAACCCACCTTTGGGGATCGACACTGACGTCACACAACCTTTTTTCCAAACCATCTTTCCAGTCCCAGAGTGTCTATCTTCGTTTCACCCATATTATGAACATGCAGCCCAAATTCTATATTGGGTCTGCAATGCATCACACCTTGGACCGCGAGTACAGTCGCTCCAGAAAGTTCTTTCAACTCAACAGCGAGCGGTTGGTCCAAGCCGACTTGGCTCTTCGCTACTGGAAAGAACATGACAATCTATATATTTGGGCTCCCATCCCAATCCGAGCTGACTACAGATGTTTTGAGTTAGCGCTGATCCAAGAATGGCAACCTCGCCTAAACTACCCATTTATTTGTCAGTTCTTCCATCCACGAAAAGGCATCCTCAAGAAACCTGCCTTGAATACCAACGCTCAATTTGGCCTGGCCACATTGTGGCGTCGATGCGGCGTCGCTCTAAACACAAGTTCACTCCGCCGGTCGTCAAGGACATTCTTGCATCAGAAAGATTCCAACATTGATTGGAACTCTGGACAGTTATCCACGCTTTGGGGCCAAACACCAAAGCACGCTGCGAACAGACCAAGATGCTTCGGTCCCACGATGGCGGACTTACATTGTGCCATTGTGCTATATGCTCTCAGGCGCCTAGCCAACAACATCCAGGAGCCATACCGCACTCTTTCCCTACAGACCATCGATGCGTCCATTCATTGGTGGAAAGGGAAACCTGCACCACGTGCTTCCGCACTATGCGCACCGTGGTCCCTGACCCCAAATCTTCAAAGACACCTGAAACAGTTTCTTCGAAAATGGCACCTCCAAGTACTGGCATACCAAGTCCCATGCCACAACCCATCCTTCAAGATGGTGTTCAAAAAGCATTCGGCCGTCTTGGACCAACTATGCAATCACAAACAAGCCATCATTGGATGGTCTCTCGACAATGAGACCAAGTGCTGTTGCAAACGTTGGTCAAAATTCTCCAAGGCAGCCCTCAATCCATCAGATCCCCATTGGGTCTTGGCTGGATCTCTCCTCCATGATCTCCTCCCAGCGGATCTTGCTGTCATTGCCGAAGGATCCTTGCTTAACAAGGTTTTCCCTTCCAAGAAAGACTACTTGCTACACACAGTTGAAGACCGGTCTCCAACACTGAACCAAGCGAAATGGCCTTCCTTCCATGCCCACTCAAGACATCTCAGAACTGAGCCAGGGCCTATGGACACAACACACCCAAGCTGTCACCTGTCACATCACCAAGTCATCCATCACTGCCTTCCAACAATTGTTTGAGGGCGCTGTCTTCCACTGCGAAGACAAACAAGCTTCATCACTCAGAATTTACTGTCCATGCCTTTACCACCAAGCAATTGAAAACACCTTCATTGACCCTTCCATTTTCGAGCCTGTCACCCGGGACCCGGCTGCCATTGTTACCTCTCTTGTTGATCAGTTGCACAAACAACATGGCAAGGCCTACCCATGGGCCACGGGTCATGGACGTCAACTTCCTGCAGGCTACATCTTGGCAAAAAAGAAAAAGCCTTCCAAAGTGGTCGACCTATCATTTCATTTGTCGATTCCCCCTTTCGACCTATGCTCAACATCTTGGCCAGGATGATTTTTCAACTTATTCCAGTGGCCTGTCCAAATCATTTAGCCTCAGGAGACGGAGATGTCTATACCCCCTAGACATCCTACGTTCAGCGCCTGTCGACGCAGACTTGATCCTTGTCAATCAAGATCTGGCTGGTTTCTTCACCAGCTTTGACCAAGAACGATTCATTGGGGCATGGTTCATGCTCCTGGATTTTCTCCGACCCCCAATGAATGTGGCGGACAACGAAGTCTTCTCTGTCTATCCAGGGAAAGCTAATAATCCAGGTGACCTCATCAAAGGCCGCACATTCCGTCGACTCAACGTTACTCGAAAAATTGTCATTAAGGATGTCCCATCTCTTCTCACCACCGCACTCGAAATGCAGACCTTTGCCTTGGGTCAACAACACTGCATCCGACAACGACGGGGAAGTCCAATGGGCAGCCCACTATTCCCGGCACTTTGCCTCATGGTGGTGTCTATCAGTGAACAAATCTGGTCCATCAACTTCAAACAAATCCTGTCAAACCATCACTTCTTCATTAAACATATCCGCTACGTTGACAACCGACTCATTTTTGGCGATGCTCGTCTTCAACAGCTCCCACCCTACGAAGTCCTTCTGGACGCAGGGAAAACCAATTATCCTTGAAACTGAACCCGATCAAGAGTTCCTTGGCTTCATGCTCGAAACCAAACCTTTGGAACTCATCTACCACGGACCCACCAACATTTCTCAAGTTCTGTCGCCATACTCGGCTTCACCTCCAAAGGTCCTGCCTAGCGGCCTCCGCTCTAGATGTCACATTGTTGTCAAGGGTGCCTTTCCAGATCATCGAGTCCAACAAGGTCTGGATCAATTCATCCACCTATACATGCTGGCTGGTTTTCCCAATGGGGAACTCCACACCATTTCATCACAGATCTTGACTCAGCATCAGAACCTTCAGCCGCATGAGAAAATGCGTTCGCTACTGCTTTCATGACTTTTTTTGTTCAATTTTGTCTCCTGTGGTTTCTTTTTCCCTTTCCCTTGTTGTTTGGTCTCGTATTGATCTTACTGGTTAGTTTCTGGCTCAAACTCGGTATCCAAACCTCGCGCCTGTCGCTTGTGACGTCTGTGACAATCATGGACAACCCTCATGGTCGTGAGATTCACTACCATTTAGCTCGGGCCTTGATGCATTTGAACAGCATTGCTGGTTTTCTGCCCTTTTTCGAACCTGTTGTTGACTGGGACGACCACCCTAATGATCCATACGGCCGTTCTACACGCATTCATCCACATCACAGGCAATTACATACTTTCGTGCCTTAACCTTCTTCTTCGTCCATTCCTACTCTGTCATCACACGCGGGTTTACCAACCCATATGGTCCTGAACAGGGAACCTCACCTGCGACCTCTTTCCATTCGTCGCGACATCAACACCATTGAAGACCACCGCTCCACTAGCCTTCCCTCTTGCATGGCTCCTACCACTCCAGTCCTTCGAAACCCTCAAGTATCACCTCATACCACTGAACCTACCAGACCAAAAGCCAAAGAATCTCCAGCTGAAGACGTTCGCCCCAAAAAGAAACAACGTGCCTTAGGCACGACCACCGCCACAACTACCGCTCCCACTTCCCCAACCTTACCAGTCATCCGTGACATTCCACCGGAACGCTTTTTTAATCTTCCGATCCGAACCCAGTTAACCATCTCAGAGCTCACATCTGCCACGCATGATGCCTCTTCCGAAAAAAGCCCTGCGGCAGCGGGGCGTGTGTGTGAAACATCTGAATAGATGTAAAACTTCTACCTGATGATGTCAATTGCCTTTGCTTTCTTTGGTTTTAGGTCTGCCTCACTAACTGTTGTTTCTTATTTTCTACTTAACAATCATTGCAGGGGGTAGCGGCAGATCACTTGGGACCGCTACCAACGAAAACGCCCATTTGATCTGGTGATACAGATTGGGGCGCCAACCTGCGTACCTGCACCAGTTTTCATTTCTCGTCAATGGCAACCGGCTAAGCCAAGAACCGGCATGTCGTTTTTTCAAACAGTTTCAAACCAAACTCAAACTCTCAGATTTCCACCTGATGTCACTTCAATGCCTGTACGGTTTTCGCAATCTGTCAGGGTTGGGAACGGTTTGGCTTAGTTGAAAGGGAAGTGTCAGCTTCCAATTTACTGCATCTAGCAATGGCTATGGCGATGGAAACTTTTCGATACTTTCTCAGGTCTTTTCACCGACCCATTCCTGTCAGGTATAATTGGAGTGTTTTTGCACGTAAGATGCATTCCACATCAGAATTCGCAATGATTGTTCTGAGCAAGTGTGTGTGTGTGTGGAACATCTGTACAGATGAAAAACTTCAATTAAGTCGTTGAATGTTTCTGATATGAGCTAGATTGGCAGGGGGCACAGGCCCATTGTGGATACCTGTGCCAACGAAGCTATTGCACAATGGGGGAAGCGGAGATTGATCACCTCCGTGTACCTGCACTTTTTGACTGTTGTGGCAAGGGGCTAAGCCGAGAACCCCAAAAACAATCATTTCATCTTTGATGGTATTTTACACATGGTCCCTGCGATATTTTTCCGAAATGGCGAAGGGCTAAGCCAAGAACCCTACAGAGATCATTGTCACGGTCTACGTTTTATTTGAAGGTATCTTTTTGATGATATTTATGGACCTGATTGTCTTCTCGGAGTACCTTCTATTGGTCGACTAATTCATCTAGGATGATTGTTTTCCTGACTAATTTGCACGTTTAAGGACTCAGTTCCTGATGGATCACCTAAAAGATCCAATTTTGTCTAGTGTGTGTGTGTGTGCATGGTGGGTCAAGGGGCTGAGCTGCACAAACATACATGGGGAGACTTGTTATTCAGCCGTTCTTTGCTCTTTCTACTCTTAGATCCAATTAGCAAGAATGCACAAGGTCACTATCAGTTTGTCTTAGGGCCACATCGTGGAGCTTTGTACCTTTGGTGCAGAGGCGGACAACTTGCTGCGAAGCAAGCAGAGTAGATGTCATTTGGGTGCTGGTTGGAAGCGGGCACACCGGCCCTGCCACTTTTCCTAAATCAATAGAAATCAATTATATAAATCACGAAGCCGACAAGTGCCGATTACAAACACGGTAGAGGGTGCCAGTTAGAAGAAAAAACACATTTTCCTTGATTCAGTATTTGAGTTCAGATTCCATTCAGGTTGCGGTTGATGTGTTTTCAAGAAGGTTGCGTTAGTTGCTCACGATTCTCTCTCCCTTTTTCCCTGAGTTTCCGAAGTCGCAAACACAACAGAAAATGTCAAACTCTATCAAATGGATTTATATAAACGGTTCTATTGCCAGAATTTCTTTTGATGTTCTCCAACTAGCATTTCATCCAAAGGGTTCAGAAGTAATTACCCTAGAACCCTTGGAATTTCCCGCACCACTTCATAATATATAATATAAATTATAATATGATCATACGTGGACGCAGTTCTAGTCTCACAAGGTTGAGCCATCAAAGTACATTGACTTTCACAGTGGGATTCAGGAGTAACATGGAGTAACAACGTAGTAACAAGTTTTCATTTTTTTTCAAAAAGCTAAGTCCTTGGCGCTTGCTGAGCTCGCTGTAGAGGCCTCACACCCATCTCCGGTCCTGCAGCAACGAAATCTGCAAGGGAGAGAGAGATAGAGAGAGGTTCCTTGCTGCAAAATGAACTGAGACTGAAGCTGAGGAAGTGCGCTCCTTCATTGGAAGAAAATACAGGATTTTGTTTGAAGAGGCGTTGTCAGAAAGTGCAATGATTCTTCCCAGAAAGCAAAACTTGAGAGAAATAGCAGAGGAGAAAAACATTGCTCGACTAAAACTGGTAAACAACTAGACTCTAAGACGGGGCAGCAGCCGAGAGTCTCTTGAGATCTTGTGTGAGCGTGTCTTGTTTTTTTTTGTTTGTCTGTTCGGCATTTTGTTTGATGTTTTTTTTTGGTGTGTCTTTTAACGGCATTTGTTCTCTGATCTCTGCAAGCATATTTGGTCTACCCTGGCTGCATTATGCATCAAATGCAACTCATCTGATTTGTGCAATCAGGTTCACAGGCAATGACACAAGAACAATTCACATTGTGTAAGAGTGATAAGAGTGTTTAAGGTTTCATGACACACTTGATGAGCTTGAATTGAAAGATGAATCATTTGAACAATGCAGCTTATGTTTAACATTGTTTAACTTTTAACAAAATGACAGGCAATGTTCTGTTTACATACTAACCTCGCAAGTCAGACTATAGCAAGGTTGACAAATCGGCCGCCCCCATGGTGATTAATTCGCAGCGAAAATCTAGCGAAGTTGGCAGGCCTTTCTCTGTGTACAAACACCGTACTTAAGTCACATCAGGCGGAGAGAAGTCACAACATCCCCATGGCACAGCGGCGATACACAAAAGTCACATCAGGTAGTGGAAAGTCACATCAGGGAAGAAGAATCACCATGGCACAGCCTGTTTTATCTATAACGATACATATACCTAAAAGTGTCCGAAGCATTGCGCACAGCAGGGAAAATGACAGATACTTTGCCAAAAAGGTTCATATTTGTAGAATCCTAATGGAATGGTTGTAAGCCTAGAGAATGCGGCACCCAATTCCCAAGAACAAACCCATCTAATTATCATAATTATCTGAAAAGAACCCCCAATAGCAACAATATCTTAGCAGCGTATGCCCCCTTGAAAGACAAATACACGTACCGAAAGTTGTTGCATACAAAAATTTAAACTTTTTCCAGGCGCACGGCTCCAAAACAATGAAATGTTACACTTAATTATTGAAAATTGGGATGCCAAAATTGATCTTTTTCCAGGCGCATGGCCTCCCGGTACGACTTTTACGAGCTGATACGACTTAACCCTATAGCGCTTGTACCATCCATACACATGCATGGATGCATTGCGGCAGGCATTTTTTAACCCCGCTTATGCGAGATGGAGCGCTTTCACAATCAGAAACATAAGCGGATGAGTTTGATAACTATCGTGCTCATGGCAGCTGAAAGGTGGTGATCTCTGGTGAGTTTCATATGTTTCATCAAGATTTTCATCCCATCTCATCCCTCGTTCCATCTCCATCTCTGCCTGTCCTTGTTGGGGACCTACTAGCAAGCTTCTGCGATGCCTTGGAAATGGAATCAGCCAGGGCGCTTAAGCGGCCACCAATCAAACAATGTCCTCTTGCCATTGGCTACATGCATATTAATATTGCATAATTAATCTTCCAGAAAACAGCTGATCAATCTGCTGGCATAGACTTGTTAATCTGATCTACCTCTTCAAATCTTTTGATCCACTGAATTCAGTCTCCTAGATCATCGAAGACGCCCTTTTTTCACAAGCTGGCACCACTCAATCTTGACAATGCTTCCAGGAACAAGGATGACAAAGAGGACCACACATCACGGCATTTCCGAAGGAATTCCTAGGAAGGATGATTCCAGCGGCAGCTAGGACCACGTGGGCAGCTTCCAGTCCGCACAAAGTCCCAGCAAACCATGAAGTCGTCCTGCCAAAGCGCTCCAAAATGCTGCTGTTTCTGACCCATGAAATACATTAAATACATTTAAATACCACATTCCAATACATGTCCTTCATTCTTGCCGTTCTCTAGCGTTTCAAAGTCACTTTTCTGATCATAGCATCTGAATCTGCCACATGTTGTCACAAACAGTCTGTCCGACGAAGAGACGTCAACACCACCCGGTAAAGGTTGTGTACCTCAAAGCTTTGCGCTGAGGCTGCTTCTGGGAACTTCAACTTGTTAGTTTAAAATATGAAGGACAGTGAAGCATGTGCAGCCCTATATATGGTCAGGCATAAAATGCATGAAATACTCCATACATTTCCACGATTCATGCATCAAGGCACGAAGCTTTTCCTCAAAGTCCTCATCCTGCCAAGATCGGCTGAGAGGATTTTATCCCTTGGACTTCCACCATAGGCCACCCAAGCCATAAGCATGTGTAAGCCATGCCTTCCGTGAAAGGGAAAATAATGCAGAGAATGAATCAGCATGAAAACCCTACAGCGAAGCATCAAAGCATCAAAGCGTGAGCGTCCTCGTCATTGCGATTCCCGGCTGCTGCAAGGAGCTTCAGCCATTGCAGTCGCTGCGCCTGGGAGCATTGAATGGTTGGGCACTGTAAATGGCACATAATGGCACGGTAGGCAATATCTCCAAACAAAAACCTAACCGAACCCCAATCTCAAATCTCTCTCTCCAGCCATCTCAAATGACAGTCTACATCTTTATGATTTTTGGATATTTTGGTATATGTCTTGTTCAGGATGTTTCAGCAGGAACAATCAACAGCTCGGCCCAGCCGCCTTGGACATCGTCGACACGCGATGTTGCAGCCATTGGGTCATCTGCCAAACAGCAGGCAAAAAAGACTTGCTTTGGAGCGTAATCATCGTAATCTATTCTTTTAAAATCTATTCATATCATACTTGTTTGATCTGGTGTTCCTTCAGACCCCTTAATGCCATCCAAGAGGCATCCCGGAAGACTTCCGGATCTGTTGCGTTTAGATCCTTGGCTTGGCAGGCCATACCTAGGTATATGATATGATGTACTCCTGTTTGGACCTTCTTGGATGTCAGGATTTTTTTGCGTAGTTTTGCTCGTAGTTCTGCTGTGAGGAATTTCACTGCTGCCGTGGAGCTACGAGGTGCTGTGCAACTGCGGTAACTTGATGAACATCAAACTGCCCCCACCGTATCCGACACCTGCAAAGCACATCAGAATTCACACCAAACACTGTCTGAAGCTAGTGCTCTCTGTAATGGGCCACTCTTACCGTAAATGGACGATGAAATCAAATCCTTGCTGTATTGTTGTCAACCCCCGCGCCCCCAAAGTTCAATGTTGTCTTCGGGCTGCGCGTTGGTCATAGCAGAGCTTTAGTAACATCACTGGAACATGCATTCTTCACAGCAGGGTATCCTTTGATTTGCTTTCGTTTCCTTCGGTTTCCTTCGGTTTCCTCTGGTTTCCTTTGGTTTCCTTTGATGTTCTTTGATTTTCTTTGGTTTGGGGATGGGTGGATTCTACAGTTTTCCTTTGGTTTCCTTTGATTTTCTTTGGTTTGGGGCTGGTTGGATTCTATGGTTTTCCTTTGGTTTCCTTTGTTTTACTTTGGTTTTGTTTGGGAGAAACAAAGGAAAAGAAAATCCAAGGAAAAGACACACCAACCAAGGAAAGTTTAAGGAGGCTATAAGCTCACATAAGCTCACAGAATGCATCAATCATGCCTGTTACTAAGACTTTCCTTAGAGTTGGGTCCGGTAGACAAAAAAATAAACCCTGAACAAAGAGGAAGCTAGATAGAGTTTTGTTCAACATTGAAATTTGGGGTGTGGGGTTTTACTTGGTAAATTATAGTAGGGTTTGATTTTTTTTGGCCATCTACTGTAGTATGGTCAACCCAAACATCAAAAGGATTCCAATAAATTTGCGATGACAACTAATGTGCACTACCAAGTATGACACTGCAAATGTCTTCATGTTGAGCCGTGCATCCAAACTCAATGTGTCCCACATGCTCCGCCTGCCACGAAATCAACAATTTTAATTACGTTTCCTCAGCACAGTGCCTGTCACAAAACTGCACATGGAAGCAAAATGGAGGCGCATAAAGTTCGCCTGAGCATCTAAATGCTGCACTTTCCACAAAATCTGCAACTGTAAAATACTAAAGGAATATGCACTAGGTATCACTACGTTTGTAGGGCTTTGAGCATTTATAGGGAAATTTCAGGGTATTTGCTGAGCAAGAGAAGCTTCAAGAGTAACTACTGTGACTGCCACAGAAAATAGATGTGAACCATGCGAAGCACTGAACCTACGACCTACGACGTCACTACGTCACTACCTACCATCCTCAAGAATCTAAAAAGTGACAGATTCTTGCACCCTTCACAACTCGCAAAACGCCTCCTCAGACATGTGTGCCACTGTAGGCGCTCCGTGCGCTACAGTTCTCGAACAAATTGGTTACAGGATTCAAAGTACAGATTCAGTTGCGCCTGCCACACCCGTGCAACCACACACACCCACACACTCATACGCCCACTCACTCACACACGCACTCGCACACATGAGCTTTGTTCGGAAGCTGGATGTAGCCATTTCGGCAGTACATCAAGATATAATGATATAACATTAGAAATAATATAGTATACAACACACGCGCACATGACCTATATATATAATGATATAATTAATAATACATATATATATATATGTATATATATGATATACAATATATATATATATACACGTATATAATCGTATATATATATATGTCATACAGCTCGGCCAGAATGGCATGGAAGATATGGAAGCGCCTGATGTGCACAAAGACAGCTTCGAAGAGCTCACCATCAAAGAACTTTAAGCGTGCCTGGTGCGACATGGTGCGACCCTGATCACTGATCCCGCCCAAAATGGCTTTCTAATGGCTTTCTGGTGCTTTCTGAAATGGTCATATGATGGTCGTTACGTATCGTGACGTTACCATGAAAGCAGCCAAAAGATATCAGGAAGATTTCCTCATGTTTGTATATGTTTGTATTGTTTGTGTATTCGTGTGCCGAGTCTGGCCGCAAAAAGAACTGGGTCAAAACCTGAACGTGACCATCGAAAAGAAGGGCATGGAAAGACTGTCGGACCATGCTTGTCTTTTGGGGGATTTTGGGGTCACCTATATCAAAAGAAGAACCTGTCAGCAAATCCATTGCAGGGATGCCAAGCCGCCGCAGTTTCACATAGAGCTGTCAACTCCTTGGGATTCAAGAGGTCATTCTGAAGCTGAGAGAAGCATATTTCAAAATCATATGAAATCATGATGTATGATCCTTGATTCAAAGACTGGAAACATCTGGAAACAATCTTCTGGACTGCTATATACTCCCCGGTCCAAGTTGGAGACAATCCATGACAATCCAACAAACTAAGGCAAAATCGTCCGCCGACATCTTCATGGAGGCTTCTTGGATGGCAGGACTTAATCGAAGAAACTCCTCAGTCCCAACAGAATCAATCACCTGTTCTGACCCAAACAGAAAGTGTCCAGGAGACTCCAGGAGATCATGGACCACGATGTAACCTAAATTGCAGCCTACACAGCTGACTCCATGCTGACAGCCTACACATCCAAGCTGCTGAAAATGTTTGTATATCTCGCATGCTCGCAGGCCTCATGGCATGCAACCAGTGCAATCAAACATCGTTGAGCAATTGCCAACGCGGCCACAGATGCAACAATTGAACTACAATATACATCAATATACATCAATATACTACAATATACTACAATACTACCCGGCCTGAAGCGCAATGCACATGCAAACATATCCAACCCCTGCTGGGATGTCGTGCATAAATGTCTTTTGAGATCACAGCCATCACAGCATGCCATTTTGTGAATCAAATCTTTGTCATTCTTTGTCTGTTTGATTTGATGTTACATGTTACTTCCAAATCTGTTAGGTTTGGGATTTCCAGATGTCGCATGTCGCTGAGGTTGACACAGCTTGGGTGGTTGTGCAGCCAGGTCTTCAGAGTCCAATTGCCTTGCGACAGTTCCGGAAGCCCGAAGTCTAGTCCGACGACGGGTGATAATAGTGATAGGACGCAGTCGGGAAAGAAGTGGAATTGTAAAGGAATAGATAATCATAGAATATAATTATGAATTATGATACAAATTGATATAAACAGATATAGATATATGGGTGAATTGTGGGAGTGGGTCAAGAAGACAGTATGGAGGATCGTTCGGCGATCCGTACTATGGATCGGGAGTGTTTGCGGAAGGTCCCGTAAGGAGCATTGGTATGGATCATGCAGTATCATGAGGTATGGATCAAGGTGCCTTGATCCATACGTATATGTATCATATATGTACCTTGAATTTTGACTTGTACCCTTGTATGCATCGGTGTATGAATATGATGTCTAACATGGAACGTACTGGTTTCACTGCGTTGTAGTACTGATATGCGTGCGTATTTACATGTTGAAGCAGACAGAAAAATGGATAGGCACTAGATAGAACAATAGTTAGGCTGCTAACACACAATAGATGGAGAACAACCACAAATTTAATAAGGTAATTAACTCATTAACTCAGTCACATGTTTTGTTCTGATTTTCTTGCTTGAGGCGTCGCCGCTTCACAGAACATTGTGAAAAGAATGGCGCCAGCGACGGGCCATGCCGTGAAAAAAAAAACATATGTTGGAAAGTCCTTGTTTTTCTTGTGGGTGCATAAGTATGATTTGGTGCCTCTGTGTGTGCGTGCATGCGTTCATGCACGGAAGCTATGTGCCCGCAGTGGTTGCTTAAAAATAATCATTTCTACTATACTTGATGACCCTGGCTCGTGCAGTTTGGTTTGGCTTGCAGAAGTCGTGTAATTTCCTTGAAATGTGTGGTTGAAGTAGCGGTAGAACAGTAATTAACAGAGATCCAACTCCAGAACAGTCTTCACAGAAAATTCATGGTTCGATTACCCAGTGGGACAGCTCAGTAATCGAATAATTAACCCACAAAGCACATCATCGGCAACACTGAACAAACACTGAAATGTACCACGGTTCTGATAAAGAACTGATATGAACTCATACAGTTGCTCATGTCCTCATGTTTTTTCACATGTTCACTGATGTTGCTTTGATAGGGCTTGTGAGCCCTCTTGGCTGCAGGTTTCGATTCCGGATGCTTGGCCTTGTCGCCGTGGTACGGCAAGCTCTGGTAGCAAGAGTAGAAAGTATATGAAAGATTATGAAAGTATCGTCTGCATTCGTCTGCTCAACCCTTGTTTTTTTCGTTTTATATCAGCATATATCAGCTACCGGCAGCTATCGGCTGCACCATTTCGAAGCCAAGGCGCTTTTCCTCTTGTTTGGTTCGACCAAGGCCCAAGGCTGCACGGAGGGCAGCCACCTGGGAAACTCTGAAATTCTCTGTATCATTCTGTATCCGTCTCCCATAGCATCCATAGCGCATGCTGCTGCGATCTCTCTTTTGATCTCTTTTGGCATATTCAAATATTTCAAATTCAAGTCTACGACCTCGACGAGTCGTGTAGAAGCAAAGAAGGCACAACCATACTGACATGACAACATGAAAAAAAACAATGCGCAACCATGCGCAACCACCCCAGGCATAGGATAGCACTTGCCTGTGCCAAGCTTTGTGCTTCTGGAACGGTCTTCTCAGCTTCTACCTCCAACCAGCTTTGCTATAGGGCTTGGATTGACTGGGTCAGAAACTACGAGTCAACAACTCCAAGGGAAATTGAAAGCCCGATACATGACATTGAAGCAAAACTGGAGACAAAACGCACTTGAACCCTTGACTGGCATACTTTAGATCTGTCGGAGGGAACAGTTTTGCGCACCTTGGCACCATGAACAAACCTCTCAAACTGCACAAGTCCCCCACCCACACACACACAAACAACGTAACTACGAAAAATATATAATTATATAAAAATATGGGAGATTTTGAAATAATGAAATAAAAACAGCTCAAGCCCTCGAGGATTAGAAACCCGTTCCCTGTTGCCATGATCATTGCCTTTCTGACAAACCTTCTGACTGGCGAAAGAACATCTTCTCTCAAAACATCTCAAAACAACCGACGGCCAGTAGAAATTGGGAGACAATAAAGATCAATAAAGTAAGTTTCCGGAGTTTCCGGCTCCCCTCTGACTTGGCCTTTGCTCACTCTTTACACAGTGTCCCAACAAGAAAAGAAGGCAACATAATAAGTTGTAACATGAGGCAACCAAAATTCCAATTCCATCTGCGTAGCAGAGCACCTGCTTGCTTTCTGGCAGTTGTGGAACACCGCGCTGAATTCGTGGCAGTTTGGGCTTTGATTCTCCTTCCAGGAAAACCAATTCAGGCCACCGGGCTCATGATGGCAAAGCATGGAAAATTCCCAAGAAATTCAACTAGGGTGCTGGCCAAATATCAATCAAACCAGGGAAGATCAGGGAAGTCTGAATACAGGAAGGAATCACACATTGATCATGTATACATATCTAGCTGTACATGAGTCCCAGAAAACAAGGGAAAAAAAACACACACAATTTCAAAAAATATGCATTCCAGGCTGCAGGCTTCACAGTATGCATTTGACCAACACCTACTGTACTCGCCTAGCTTGGTTGATCTATGACTGTGATTACATCTGATTACTATGATAATCCAGTGTCGTATGACACACCGATGGCCTACACCCTTTCACTTGAAAAGGCCCGAAGCTGAATGTGCCTTCTTCAGCTTCATCGGACGACTCATCAAAGGAAAGCTTCGGACGTCCGGCTCGCTTCATGGCGCTCCATGGGGCAGAATTTGTGATATATCACAAGGTTTCCCTTTTCCCTTAGCTCAAAGACTAGGGTAGTGCTGAAAGAAATGCAAATCTTTCACCTTCAATAGGCAGCAATATCTGCTAGGACCTTTGAGCCTCGAAGGATCATTGCTTCAATTTGCTTCAGGTGCTGCTGCTTATTGCTTATGCATGTTTAGCTCAAAGGCCTTACTTGAGCCTTGTTGCAACACCGCGGAAGCTTGCACACTTCTCCGCATTTCGGCTGCAGTGTCTGCTTGATTTCTCACATTGATGCGACGGCAAAGGACTCGCCAATATAAATGTCCAATTAAAAAAGGATTTTACACTATTCTGCATCAATTTGCATCAAATTCGCCATGCTCTGCCATCGGTTGATATTGCAGGACATTGGGGCCAGAGCTGTTGCGCCAGGAATTGGTCGAAACCTTTCGGAAGACTTCAGGCTGTGTCGCATCGGCACCTGTCAGTTTGCAAAGTTTGCCCACACCGGACCACCCTTCGCACCCAAACTGAATCATGCTGAAAAAACGCCATGAAAAGCTCAAAACTGCTAAACAGTATCTCAGAGTGATGTTCAGAACGCAAATACCCTCCAAGGGCCATGCAAAATGAGTGTCTGGGCTCGCGCAGTGAGGCGGAACCCTGCGAACATGCTGCCACATGATTCCGAAAATGCGAGGCCTGCCTTAGATTCTTAGACATTCTTGGACCATGCTGGACCCACATCCCCCTGATAACGCGCCATATATCCATTCAGAATAGCCAAACATGTTGGTAGAATTTGCCTTTGTGATCTTTTGTACAAGTATAAAAAAATATCCCATATCCATCTTGAGCCTAGTGCACGTTCAACAACTTTTTCTATAATCATATATGATATATGCTAATATATATGTAATGTGTATATATATATATAGTTTTTGTATGTTTTTGTATAATATTATATAATATTAATATAATAATATATAATAATATATATACATATATATATATATATTCCATAAGCTTGAAATATCCCCCTTGCAATTCAGTGTGAAGGTCGCACCCCCTGATTCTGTAAGTACAAAGCTGGGGCCTGACCCTCAGACAGGGGTACCCATCATTACAAAATCAAAGGTACCAGACCTTTCCAAGCATGGTTATCATTACAAAATCAAGACTGAA
>Ga0126342_10003502_pt1 | contig 25967 bp, 21 predicted proteins | sample Cyp1metagenome_FD_92528 | JGI IMG/M metagenome (GOLD analysis project Ga0126342, IMG submission 92528) | Coral microbial communities from Lord Howe Island, Old Settlement Bay, Australia - Cyphastrea 1 metagenome | ecosystem: Host-associated > Invertebrates > Cnidaria > Coral ... | reverse complement strand
TGTAAGTTAGGGGGTCGCGAAAATGTAACTTACATTTTTTGACGGGGGGGTCCCCCCTATTTGTTTGTAACTTACATTTTTTGACCCCCCCCAAAAAAAAAGCTGCCCAAGGGGGTGGGGATGTCAATTTTGCACTTTTAAACCTGGCAGCCGGCAATGAACATCCACCGCTTCCAGGTCCCGATTCTCCTTGTACTTTCCAACTTCTCCTGCCTCCTGGTCACGGATGCCGTGAATGGCGGAAGGGAAGCAGGTAGCAACAACAGTAACAACAGTAGCGTCGTGACGGAGGGAAGATATTCTTGCATTCCAGGAGCTTGCCAACTTGAAAAAACTTATTTTCTGATTGGAGCATCGGAGTACAGCGAAGGCCTGACTATGATCTAGGACGGTCAAAATCACTTCACTCAGTCTGAGCACTCTTTGCTGAGACCAAGATAAACCCGGCAAGTCACTCAGAGTAAAGCTGCTGGGAACCTCAGGCCATTAAACATCATTAAACTACAACCATTGACTTGCTTCGCCCATGTGCACCAGGTCCGCCAACATCAGCACAGCCACCGGTGGATGGATCCTCTGAAGCAAAGGCAGCCTGTAAGACTTGGTTGGTCCTGGCGAAACCTTTCCTTTCGACTGCATCTACCATGCAGTACTTCAGGAAGCCATGCTCTTTCAATAGGCAAGACTGCTGGATAGTCTTCAACCGCTTCTGCACTGACCAGGTGCACCCACTGGCCCAAGCATCTCTGCTTGCTCTTTGGCCAGGTGGGCAACGACCACCTTTGGGCAGCGTAAACCAGAAACCAAGTGGGTTGTCAGCAGCACACCTGCTCTCACCATCGCCAACGGAGGACGGTGCTTGTCTACCCACCAAACGCGAATCCCCACCGGTACAGGAAGGGCCTGGTGGTTTTGTGTCCGGGTAGCCATTGCACAATGCATACTGACCAAATGCAGGCGAAACCTCAAGGTTATAGCGTGAGATCAGGGTGTAGTTGTGATCAATGAAAGAGGTTTCTTTTTGGAGCCGATCTACGCATATAAAAATTGCATCTCCAGCAAGATCCGCGACGTTTTGGTCCTCGATGTTGTAGTCGCCAGCAGTCATGCCCGGATGGAAAATATAGGCGTCCAATACGACCGGGTCCAGTCCACGACCATTCTCACAAGGAGGAGCAGGTTTGTCACAGATCTGAGGTTTCTCAAACTGCTCTGGAACGGGTGTAGCTTTTAAGGGGCCAAACTGATAAGAAATATTGAAGCTTGTTCCACCACTGTTGTTTTTGGGGAGGGTCATGTTCAACTCGACTGGAGCATTGCCATCCGCGCAAAGGCTGATCTTTGACTGATGCGTGGAGCGCAAGATCCACAAATTGCAAGCCCTGCCGGCAACCACACGCTGTCCAATGTACTCTGAAAGGTCAGGGTCAGCGGCCCAAGAGAAGAAATCAGAGTATCTTTGTTGACCGAACAAATGTAGTTGACGGCAAATGGGATCATTGCCACCGGTGATGTGGTAAGATGCATTCTCCAGAACAAGAGCTGTCAGGTTGGTATAGAGCTGACCCATACCAGGAAAGTCTCGGATGGTCAGTACTCTCATGGCCTTCTTCTCTGCATCCTGCGCAAAGAATCCCTTGCCAGTTGCAGGATAGCCTACTGGCAAGGCTACCCAACCTGGATCATAAGAAGTGAAGTTGATGTCCGCGGCAAAGCGGCATGGAATTCTTGGTCGTACTGGTTCGTCAACAAGCTGTGAATCAACAAGCGTCTTCAACAGGTTGATCTCATCCTTTGCAGCTCGAATGATGCTTGACATCCAGTCCACTTCGTAGCCTGCATATGTTTCAACAGGAAGAGTTGAGTGTGCCAGCGTCAATAAATGGAAGGAACAACATATTCCCAGCCACAGCCGCTTGCAGCTCGTTGCACCATTCAAGTTCTCCGCAAAGCCCATTCTCGGAAAAGGAACAAACATCTTGAGCCAAGTTTGTCAAATCTCCACCACAGAAGCAAATCTATACGATGATTCCTGGTTTCATGGTCCAATCCGCAAGAAAATACTCTCTGGTGGTCGACTTTTGATGCATTCAGAGGGTCTCTTTGCTTATCCATGTAGGATCGCTTTCATCAAACAACTAACGACTCTTCTAATCTTAGCAATGACAGCTCAAACAAGGCCCAATGCAATCTGTCCTCATTCACATTCGGCGCAGGAGGGTGGTTTTCAGTGGTCGCAGGCTGCTCGTCCTGGGCGTTACAGGTTAAGTCATGGGTTTAATATGGTTTAATATGGGTTTAATGTTTAATGGCATCACAGAGGCAGCCAAGACAGCTCTCATTTCCCCATGGCCGTGCCTTGTGATGGGCCATCGCAGGCATAGGGGGCGGAGTCCAGAAGGGGGCACCTTGAAGGCTTGACAGACCGGGCATCGCCTCGCTCTTGTCTAGCAGCTTTCCCAAATATCCCGCAGTTTATCATCAGCTTTTAAATCAAAACTGCCATTTATATCCATTTATAATGTTTGGGTATACCATGGTATACCCCTGTATATCCATGTATATCCAACATCTCACTCTCGCCCTGGCATTGCCCGCCTTTGCCATAGCCATACATCGGGTGTGGAACGTTGTAGACCATGTGAGGAGGGCCCGGGTATGATGGGTGCCCGCCTTTGGCCCACATGGCGCAGAAGAAACGGGCTGAAAGCTACAGGAAAGCGATGTCAAGCGATGTCAAGCGATGTCAAGCGATGTCAGAAGCGTTGAAGTTTGGAAGCAGTAAAGTCAGTCTTCGTTTCACAGTGCTAACTAAGGTTTGAAATCTGGACATACAAGGTCGCGGTCTTCTTTGATAACTGATCACATGAGCTTTGAGCCATGGATAGCCATGGTCTCCCCAGTGGCGATTGGTGCAAGCACAGCTAGCTGCAAATAGCTGCAATAAAGCGAGTGTAGATGGTCCAGGGAGTCAAGCATCCTGCTCCAGGTCAGCTCCCATGGCGCACTCCCCCAGGGGCACATGGAATGGTCGGGCCTGGTTTCGGGGAAGAGTTCCAAAGAGTAGAGTGAATTAGAACGGCTGAGTATGGCTTGACGCAAGAACTGTTCTTATCGAATCTTGTCCCACGAAACTGGCGTCATGGAATGAAAGATTCTCCTACTGCATCTATTCCATCATTCCTGTTTAACTTCTCTGGTCTGGAATCTTTCTTGCGGTCTTCAAGTGCTCAGGCCAAAATAAAACGCTGTGCCATGCTGAGCCATTTCAGCTCCTGCAATCAGCCTTGAGCATCTGACGAGACCAAAGTCTGCAATCTTCAATCGCAGGCGCTGGTCGATCAAGAGATTCTGAAGCGCAGGGCGGAACCATCGTGCTGAACGACGCTAAGCGATGCTAACCTGCTAAACGATGCTTTTGAAATGCTGAACTTTTACCTGGACCCAATCATCCCCGCTTTAACTATAATCAACAGGTCATACTACTGTGCCTCTGAATAGCTGTCTCTATGTCTATCTGTGTATGCATTCCCTGCTTGCTGAAGATTGATTGCTTGAACAAGGAATAGTGTGTAATATCATGAATATTTTATCATATAAATTTACAATAAATGTTGATCAAATGCAACGTTACATAGTCATCATCTAGTTGTTGGACCACTCCCATCTGACATCGGAAGGCCTGTGGCTTCAGGTCGCGGTGAAGAATGCGATTTGCGTGGCAGAACTGCACTCCCTGAAAGAGCTGGAACCTGATTCGTGCACTGCTGAGAACTGCTGAGGATGGCAGTGTGTGTTTGAAAGGATATGACTCCAGAGAGAAAAAACTTTATCTAACCACTAAACATTTGGCAGCTAGCATCAATTATTAATGCATCTTCAATTCAGATTCCTAAAGCTGCCATGAAGCGCGAAGTTCTTCACAGTGGCAGGAGAAAGATTGTTGCTCATGGAGCGCATGTACCTGGCTTCGAGAAGAACCTTCAATACATTGCCGGAGCATTGAGCATGCTGGATTAGATTCGTATACGAGAGTTTGCCCAGCTACACCACATGCACATTTTGGTGTTGCAAATCTGAGTTGGCTAGCCTCACTCATCGCAGCTGCAAAGCGACTGTTTGTAAAGAGACTCGTGACTTGTCACTTGTCGCTCTGATTTTTGATTCGCAGTCTGGAAATTGCACAGTGCCCATACTCTCAGGCTACTGTTGGCTGCGCTCAAGAAATCTCTAGAAACTAAAAGCTTTGGGAATTTCAAATATTTCAATATATGTCAATGACACCCTGCACTGCACTATCTCACCTGAACAATGGCAGTGGGAGTTATTTGAGACATAACTCCTGCATTCCGAATTTGCGTCAAGTATGCACAATAATTATCACAATTGAGGCCTTGCGTCAGCCCATAGACACCTGGCCCGCCCAGTATTTGGGTTCGCAGATTCCACAGACATCCTGCCGTCGAAGGAGACCTTTGCTTCCACAATGACTGGCTCAGACTCGATGCTCTCGCTCTCGGTGTGCACGCAGCAAATCTGCAGCCGAGCAAATGAGGCCTCCAGAAAAATGGCAGTGACCACGGTGATTTCCCGGGTGATTTCCCAGGTGATTTCCCGGAGAACAAAATCTGCTGTGATTTTGGGGTAAGACCTCCTGAAGGTCACACGAGCTGGAGCTACGTACCATAATAGGCAATAATATGCAGCAATAAATAATAAACTTCTGTGCCAATTGGTGATAGACGACAATATCGATTGGCTACTTCAGCAAAAGTTGCAGCTTGATTTCCACAACGTCTTGTCAAAAGATGTCAACAGATGTCAAAAAGTTCCAGGCATGAGACACTCTAACAACAGTTGATCTGGTCTAGATCAGCAACAAAGGTCCACTACAGTAGAGATCTGGGCGTTGCGCAATCTTCTTCACACTTTTTCATGGTGTAGTATGCAACAATATTGGAACCCAAGGAACCTGCAGTGCTCTGAGGCAATTTGGGTGCAGCTGCATTTAGAGTTGTGGCACCTTCGCCAATGGGGTTGAAACTCGAAACTGCTCGTGCAGGTGTGGCGAGCACTCGAGGTTTTTTGAATTGGTGCCTGGCAGCAGGGCCAAGCAAAGAACCGTCACAGCCCTGAAAAGCGGCAGGGACGACAGGAGCCATCGCAAATGGCTGTCCTTGTAGAGTGGGAGCTTCAGCTGTTTCAGCTTCTCTACCTCTGGGTGGTCTAAAAGCAGCCCGAGCTTGGGGGCCAAATTGATCAACTTGAGCAGACCCTCCAAGGCCTCCAAAGCCCTCCATCACTGTCTCTTCCTCTGCAAGAGGCATCACTTGAGCTGGTGGCCCAGCGGGCTCTCTCAAATGCTGTTCTTTCGGAATTGACTCAGCTTGCTGACACTCTTCTGGATCAATTTCGACGATTTGGTGCATAGATTCGCCCAAAGTCAGAGAAGGAGCAGCTTCTCGAAGTGACGGAACAGCTTCTCTCAAGGATGCTTCCGGTTGTGGCTCTTCATCTTCCACACAAATCACCTCATCTGCTTCATCAACGGGTTCAACGGCCTTCGAAGCCAGCTGCATGGCCACCTCTGGCAGTCCACTTGGAACCGATGGAACCGGTGGGACCGGTGGGCCCAGGGCAGGGCAGAGCTGCCTGGCCGCCTCCCAGCATCGCTTGCTGGGCAGCTGCACCAATCGGAAGCTGCTGCCATCCACACCCTGCGGCAGATTCCTCTGGAAGTCCAGGTCACCCGGCTCCAAAGCCACCATCCCAGGGCTGCCCATTGCAATAAGCGATATGGATCGATATGGATCGATATAGATCGATATGGTGGATAAAGGCAATCTGGTGTTCAAGGTATACGGTGGTATACTGTACCCTAAATCCAGCAGTTACCAAAAAATGGTTCCCCTGCACTGTGCTGGTTAGGTCAAGGCCTGTGTCAGTTCTGAGATAGCCTCTGTATCCTCTGTGCGTTCCTCGTCTTCTTCCGATGGTACAGTGGTTGACTTTCCTCTGCTTTCCAAATAGCTGCGTTGCAGGGTGATGAAAGTTGAACACGTGTCTAATACAAGGTGCAAAGGTGTGTTTGAAAAACAAGAAAGGCCCCAAAACTCAATTCCAGTATGCTAATTGACTGTTCTACTAGGGACACCCATTGCTGAGGTGTCCGCACAAGTTAGTCAGTCTTTTGGCTGGGCAGGTTGTTCCAAGAAATCACAAGAACCTCGTTGTGAATGCGGGCACTTCTTCAAATCGTTCTCAACAAACTCAAAGACCAAGACCAGCCTTGGAGACGCGAACTGTTTGGAACACTATTCCCAACATGAAACATTAGCGCATTAGCTTCAAAGAGCGTCCTGATGACTGTTGTGATTAAATTCACTTGACTTTGCATTCAAGGCACTTGTTCGGCTTGTAGAAAATATTGATCAGCTTGACAATATTTTGGTGATCTTTTAGCTCCTGATCCAAAACATGGCCAGCATGACAGCTTGTGCTCTCATGGTGGGCAATCCAGGTAAAATATGGCAAACATATGATATTTGAATATATTTGAGATATGATAATGAACAGAAGCTGATTCAAAACATTGGTCTCAGTAGTGTTTGTGTTCCACTCCCATGATCGATAAATATCGTTAAATCGGTTTTCCTTTCTCTCCAGCCTCATCCCTAAATGCACTAAACATCCTTAAACTGGAAGTCCTTGAGCAAAGCAATCTCTCGAAGAGCCGTACTAGGCATGCCATCCTCCTGGTACGGACACTGTTGGGCCGTTGGGCAGTGACAGGGGGACAGCATGGGACAGCACTGCGGGGCGATGGCCATGGCATGCGATGGCTCTGGGCTCAACACCGAGCCCTCGATCTTCATCTGTTTCATGGCCACCAGCTCCCCCGTGCGAATGGATTTGGCCTTGAAGACCTGGAAATTGGGCGATGCTCTGAGGGTGTTTCAGTGAGTTTCCAGTGTGGTGCGTGAACGTATCATGTCGAAAGCATCGTGAATACTGAATGCACTGAATGCTAATGAATGCTAATGAAATGGATCTGAATGCAAACGTTCAGTGGCCGTTCCGGTCTCACCTTGCCGTAAGTCCCTTCTCCAAGAAGGGAGGGCTCGACTTTTTCATACCTGTGAACTCATAGCGTCAAGTACTCATAGCATCTCATAGCATTAAGTACTCATAGCTAGTGCTGTTCAGTAGTACTCAGTCGATTCAAATGTCATTCTAAACTATTCTAAACTTCTAAACCAGTGGCTCTGTCGGACCACACTCCAGAGTTTCATTCTACAGGTGCACGGCAGACTCTCCTGTCTTTGCTTGAGGCGCGTACTGGCTTTCGAAGGCTTTTTCTGCCTCATCCAGATTATCCTCCAAGTCTGCCATGCTCCTGGTGCGACTGGCGACAGGTGGAATTTGTTCACTGGGCCAAGCAAAGTTTGTCAGCGTTCAACTGGCAGTCCTCTGCATGGGGTTTCTTCCCCCTAGCATTTCATCTAAGCTAATCAAACTCGAATCAAATCTTTTCTCACCTAATTATCCTTGAACACAAAATGGAGCAATAGCAGGCGAGCATGGCCACAAGCCCGCGTGTCCAAAGGCACCCAGCAAAACTGATGCGGTGGCACTGGTGACTGGTGTGTTTCATCCAACACATGTTTTTATTGTTGAGTGTATTGCAGTGTATCGATTGGTGACATTTCAGCCTTGACAGACTTTGTGGCTTCCATCTGATAGCAGCAGCCCGTGCTTGGGCCACATTAAGTCCAGCCCATACAGCGATTTGCCGCACGGAAACTGACGACCTACAGGCTTGGCACCGTATCCAGCTAAGTCATGCCAGTCGATAATATTGGTTGACCACAGTGGACCATGATTAACCATGATGTGCCTGAACCTATGATGACCATTGATATCCTCTGACTGGTGCATACGATTGACGAAAGCTGTACTCTTGCAGCTCTCAGCTCTTGAAGCGCGTGCAAATTCTCTAAACCACCGGGTTTCTGATTTCATCGAACTGCAGTCAATGGTCTTTCCACATGTTCCATGTCCTTCCATGTTCCATACCCAAGTGGCTCGGCACTACAAATTCGTGAATTCACTGTTCACTATGGTTCACTATGGTTTACTATGGTTCACTACTCAGCGCAGCGCCTGCCAGGGAAAGTTGTCGTTCACAATTCACGCTTTTTTGACTAGTTCTGGCAGTTCTGGCTGCCTATTAGGACGGTGAAATCATGTGAAATCACAAGGATTCTCCAAGAAAATCATCTGCAATGATTGGCATCGAAAGACCCCAAATCCAGACATGGGGTCATCATCTATGAGGGCCATCATCAGTATCGATAATTCACATTTTGCATCATTGATATCATATGATATCATTGATCATACTACTATAGTTACTATAGGAACCAACTAACGGCTCATCCACTGACACGGTGCAAAGTTCAAGTCTTCGCAACTTTTTTTCTCCCAGCGGGCCATGAAGAAGCCGTCCGTACCTTCCACGTGCGGCAGCAGCGTGCGGCAGTGCCTGCAGGGAGTGGGCAATGATATGCCGCATATGCCCAAACTGGAGCATGGAAACCGCTTCTGATTCTATTGATTCTGGAAATGCTGAAAAAATGTACCGCAAATGAAAGCAACCCCAGTGTACACTATCAGTTGTGCTGCTGTTGGGTTTAGGTATGCACCATTCCTGTCAGGTTTTCTTTGGTGTTCTGGTATTTTGACGAGCGTTACATAAGGGACCAGTGGCTTCCATCCAGTGGTGCTGTCCCTGTTGATTTCAGTTTGGTGCGTTTCGTTTTGGATTCCCTTGGGCTTCAGACCTGCCACTTGGAAATGGCCATCTTACAAAGCCCTGTTGGAGCGCTTCAAAGCCAGCTACAACGCTTTGGTTCTCCAAGTGGATCAACGAGCAGGTGGCATAGACCAAGCGTCCTCCCGGGCGAAGAAGCTGGGAAGCTTCCTCCAAAATGCTGAGCTGCAAATCTGCGATCTCTGACACTTCTTGGAGGCGTAACGCCCAGCGTTGGGAGGGATGTCTTCTCAAGACCCCAGAGGAGGAACATGGTGCATCCACTAAGACGACATCGGCATGTAAATTGTGTGGCTTGCTCGGAGGCACTTCCAGTAAGTGTAGATTGGTCTCACCCAACGCCCTTTTGGCTCTGGCCCCTTGAAGTTGTTTCCGCAGATCTTCTTCAATGTCCCAGGCACAAACCGATCCATTTGGTGACACCAAGGAAGCCAAGAACCAGGTTTTTCCACCACGACCCGCACAGTAATCGACCACTAAGTCCCCAGGTTTGGCCTCAGTCGCTAAGGCTAAGAGCTGCGAACCCTCATCTTGGACTTCAAAAAGTCCTTCGGAATATCCTGGCAGCTGCCAAACCCCTCCAGCTGGTGGACGCCCATCTGGCAACCAAAGCCCTACTGGACTCTCGGCCGTTGGAACACTGCGAACACCATGGTTTGCCAACAGCTCCATGAGCTTCAAACGTGTGGTTTTGAAGGTGTTGACCCTCAACGTCACTCGAGCTGGTTGGCACATCGCACGACCCAGTTGAAATGCCGAGAGTGGACCAAACTGCTGCAACCAACTCTCTGCCATCCACAGCGGCAATGACCATGCAGTAGCCAGGCGGACTGCCAACAGCGGTTCCTCGTCAGCCTCAAAAAGAGGTGCTCTCACAGCTTCTCGCAGCTTACACTCCACCGCGTCATCCAAACAACCATGCCCACCTTGCCCACCTTGCAAACCATTCGAAAGATTCGAAAGTGTCAAACCACCTTCCTCTCGGAGCTCACGACCAACATAGAGTTCCAGAAGCATTTCCGCTTCAATCTCAGGATCAATATTTCCCTGGTTTCTACGGAACGCTCTATCCAACAGGTGCCCTAAGCGTCCATAGAAAACCGCTATGCCCAGCACCCGCTGTGCGATCGCTGCGCGCGTGGCCTGGTTGAGCTCCGCATGTCGCGCGCGCATGGCGCGGCGCAACGCCTTCTCCACGTCGCTGCCGGGCACGCGGAGCCACTGACGAAGGGCGACCAAAGACACCTCGCGCACCAAGGCAGTACCTGGCGTCCATCCACCGAAATGCTGTGCAAAATGCTGACAGTCTGACAATATCATATCATATCATATCATATCGTATCACATCATATCATATCATGTATAATACATATGTTTTATAATGTGTATAAATATGTATACATAGTTCAAAATCATTGCCATATAATATACGTCACATTTCTATTTACTGTTCAAATTTCTCAAATGTTGATCCTTTGGAGATGTTGTTTCCAAGGCCTATGTGCTGCACCATTCAAATTATGCCATGGGGAGTAATGGGGAGTTGCTAGAAGGACAATCTCCAAGGAAACCTTCACTGCAAGTTCAGGCAAGCTGCTTGTAGGTGCTTTCTTCTCATCTGGGACATCTTCGTCCCCCGCATATGCCATGGCTTGGATTCTTTGTCCATCATGACAGAGCTGAAATATCTGACCATGTCTGACCTTGTCCCAGTCCCAACCTTTTTGGCACTTAGACTTCTCGACGAATGCTACAAGACCTGGAATACCGTTTCGGAATGGGCAGAGTAACAAAATAGTGCAACAAAATAGTGCAATTTCCTTGACTTCCAGCTTTCAAATCTGTCTAGCATGTCTTCAACAGCAGTAGACACAAGTTGAGGCCGTGCCGGGTGACAACATGTGACAACTCTCTTCCAAGCTTCGTGGTTCCCTTTGCTTCGCCTATCGAAGGACCGAGTTAGTGGGTCGCGAAAGCAACTGATCGGTGCTCTGCAAGATGCCTCAGCTGCACTCCAAAATCCTCATGCTGCATGTTCCAGGATGTCCCAAGATGTCGGGAAAAAAACAGAAAAACTAAGTGTATCCAACAGTATCCAATACTACCCAATAGTATCAGGTATCATATCCAATAGTTATTCTATAAGAAGCCAATAGTAGCAGTAGCCCATAGTTATTGACTTAATAAGTCAAACATAGTTAAACCATGTTAAACCAATTAATCCCGGTGGCACTGGGCTCCCATGACTCCAATCGCCCAACCTCTCTGCCAAGCTGCCGGGCACCTCAGACCTTCGTCCCACCGACACAAAGAGAGGCTCCTGGGTCTCGATCTCAGCAACTGGGTCAACTGGAGATATCAACATATCAACTGTCAATATGGGAAGTCAATGGAAGTCAGGATATGAGGGAAGAATATGGAAGATACATGAGATACGATGAATCACGTGTCATACCGGTAAACGACCAAGTGGTGTTCTTCAGAATTGGCTGTGAACAGAAGTGTTGAGCCTCAAAAATAGGCTTCCAATCAATCACCCAAAGCATCCCAGCGCACTCAAACGAGCCTCCCAAACTCCAGCTATCTTCCACATGGAGTTCCCCCCCAAAAAATGGATTCACTCTGATTCAACTCTTCAACTCTGATCTGGTCCCATCTGGTTGGTTGATCTGTTCTGCCCTTGGCTCCTGCAGCCACCTCCTCGGACTCGGAGCTCGTGGTCGCTGCTCTCGGGTCGTCTGTGAGGAGGCACTGGAGGGCGTTGGGTGCGCCTCAAGGACTTCTGGATTTGGAACCAAAAGGAGGCCGAAAAAATGCGAAATGATCGAAAATGATGAATTTACAAGGAGTCCTTTGCCTGAACAGCTATGAAAATTATCTTATGTTGTCCAAAAATGCCAGAGCGGCTTCGGTCTTCCCCGTTTCCAAACATCCTGGCCTCCAAGGTGCCTTTCCCTTCGATCTGATCCACGCGCTCGGTTAAGGAAGCCAATGCCTTTGAAATGGCGCCTGGAAGATCTGCAATGGCAGACTCTCGTGTCACTGGAGCTGGGAAGGTTGTTCCACATGGCCTAGTTCAGCGCCATGGCGGTCTCCCTCACCAGCGCTGGAAAGCTCATCCACTTTTGTGCAAAGCCTACGGGGAGGACAAGTCCACAAGGACAAGTGGAGCACAAGACTCAAATTGGAAAACCATTCAGTGCCATGCAGCCTCCAATGTTCTCCTGTTTTTCTTGTGATGCTGTTGTTCAACAGTGGAACCCGTGGCACCCGTAGAACCCGTGGAACCCGGAACTTTGGTGCCCGCTGCAGATCGCCAAGACATGCCAAAACATGATATCAAGGCAAGATGCATACTCAAAGCATCCGCCACCGTCGCAACTTCACGCCGGGCAGCCCCTGCCTGGACTTGTCTAAAATCAGAGTGCAGATCTTGCGTTCTATTGATTTGTTTCTGGTCAGTCTATCATTCTGAGAAGTCATAGAGATAGGGCATAGAGGATATGGAACTCCAGTGGAGGACAGCCCCCAGCCTCAGAGGTCTCAGAGGTCTCGCTGTTTTTCAGCTCCAGAATCATCGTTTTCAGCTCCTGCAACTCTTTGGCCTGACCACCACACTTCAGAGGCTTGGCAGGTTAAGCTTTGCACAGCATTGGGCACCTGCTGCTGTTGACACTGTTGAATCGGCTGAAGCAAGGCCGCAACAGCCTCAACAGCCAGAAGGACATGGAAGTTGAACAATGGTTTGGGGGAACTTTTGGCTAAGGGGACGCAAATATGTTCAAGTTCTGATCCCTTTTTGTGGTTCAAAAGCTCAGGGTCCAGCGACTTTGTCCATTGAGCCCTTGGACTTCAGTGACAGCCCATAACGACTTGTATTTCGAACATGATCATGCAAAGGTATGAAGAATGCCATGATGATAATGATTGACAATTGATGGATATATATATATTATATATATATATATATCGTGCCGGAAGAATAATTGCAACTTCAAAATCTGTCCGTGTTCAGACCATTCCCGAGGTGGGGACAACATGTTCTGGACAAGCCTTGCCGTCGGAAAATGGCGCTCCGAAGAGTTTTTGTTGATACCATATTAGCCATATATTAGCCATATATTAGCCATATTACTGGATGTGTGCCAACGTTTGAAGCCGCACCTGGTACATGTTGACCACGCCCTGCGTGTCGGGGTCTTGATGGAACCTAATAATTTGACTTGCATGGGATATCAATGGCTTCCAATGTCCATTTTTTTTTTTGAACATCCGCAGTTGAAGTTATGATTAATTAAAGTTGTGGTGGTTCGGCAGGGTCTGCCCCAACTGGTTTTGGACATGTCATCAGTTTCAAGGAGTTCCTCCACAAGTTTGGCCCGGCCCCGCCTGAAGTGACGCACTCAGTTCCCCCTGCTGCCCTTGAATCAGAGACACCGAGGTCTCAAGCGCACTCAAACGCGCAACCTCAGCAGCTTGTGGCTTCCAAATGCTGAAAAAATCACGAAGAGAACAACCTTAAATAAGGATAAATAAGGTCCTTATCAAATCTTATCAAGTCATCCCAGGGATTTGGGCAAGCTTGGCCAAAGCCGGGACCAGTGCAGGTGAGCGAGAGTGATCTTCTGATTCTTCTGTTTCATGTGGTGCAGCCACTGGCTGAGGGCCGCGCGGGCTGCGTGACTTGCTGAATCTTTTCACCTCAGGGCCAGAGAGCAAAGAACACCACAATCAAATCAGCATCCAAATGGCCACGGAGCATTCTCCAAGCCAACCTTCCAGTCAGATCAGTCAGCTTACCGCATGTCACCCAGCACTTTTCCACTACCATGTGCTCAACCGGCCCACGCCCTGCCAGAGGGGTCAAGCAACGAATCTCCAGCTGCATCGTCTCTATGAGCTGTTGCTTTTGACCCATGGCATTGAGAGCCTCTGCCACCTGGCGCCAAGGCTGAGATTGGATGGTCATGTGGAATATGCACGTATCAAAACGGACGTGGCATGTTGAGGGGTGCTGGGGAGGGCTGTGTGTACGAGTCAAGACTCTCTGCCAGATTCTCTGGCGGATATCCCAAATAGGCACAAAATATTCAAACATATTTTGATGGTATGTATTGTATAGGCTGTATAGGTTGATATAAGTTGACCACCATGCTCATATCCCGCCAACCCCCACATGGGACAGGACCATCTTCCACTGTACCTGCCGCTTCTCCGCTTGCAGAACTTGGAATTGGCCCTGCAGCGATTGAACCGATGCAGCCAGGTCCTGGTCATGGCTCTGGGCCCAAAAACAAAGCCACAAGCCCAAGCGAAATAGTTGAAAGGATCAATATGTGGCTTTGATTTCCAAGAATTTTATGGATGCAACCAGTTTACAAGCAGGGTCACAAAGCGAAACATCAGTTTCAGCCGGTTTGGATGGAAAACCATGGAAAACCATGGAAAACCATGGAAAACCATGGAAAACCATGGAAAACCCAGCCCTGTGCCTGGTCCCGGGAAGCCTGGCAGAGACAGGAAGGCCGACTCGGCCGAGCACTTTGAAAGTCGCCCCAGGCCTGGCTGGAATCCGCCGAATCGAGGGTTGCCTTCAGACAGTCGACACTTTTCTGAGATGCAGCGCACAGGCCGCGCAAATGCAGAACCACACAGGTCTACCGAGTCTACCGTTGCACGGCCGTGTCGAACTTCACTATTCGACTATTCCATACTTTTCAAATGGTCGCCTCCATCTTTCGCAACATCTCATTGAATTTTGCCTGACAAAGGATCCATACGGTCCAAGACATTCCACGATTCTATCAGACATCATCAGACTCTGTCTCAAATTCAGTGCTTGGGAAAGTGGTGCTGGATGTGCAGAACCTACAGCACTGCCTCGGTTTCTCGCATGCGCTCCATTGCGCAGGCCTCGTTCTCCTTCAGATCAACGCAGATTTGCAGCGAGAAATATGGAAGAAATCTCTCCCGACTGGTCCTTCTGAGCCTCCAAAGTTCCACATCTGTCACTGATCTCCTCCACACCTCGCCTCCAACACACTCTCCACTTTGAACAAAGAAATCTCATCAAATATCCTCGTATCATCTCACATCCAATGTTTCATTTGGAAAGTCCGACCCCTGCAGATATGTATATAGAATTATATATATATAGGTGTGTGTGATAACGACTTTCAGTCCCAAAACCGGGCTTGCAGATTGACAGCATCCACGGATCACTTCAGATTCTGAGCAGAAATGTGCCTGAGCGCATTGAGCATGGCGTCCGTGGCACTGTCAGTGGCATTGCGGGCCTCTGCCACCTGACAAAATCAAGGATATCAAGGGATTGAAAGCGACTCACCTGGTGTGTCTGAGAGTAAAGCTCGTTACACGAGTTACAAGACACAAAATGACACAAGTACATTACTCATCATTACTCTGTATCCTGGTTCTGTGACACCTCCTTGATTCTATCACCCTCAACGTTTTACTAGCATGTGCGAGCTTTCTCATCACGGCTATCCGTGGCTTGCTCCTGCTAGAGATCTCTGGCTGTCACGCATTTGCGTGAAGCGCGGGAGATCATGGGAGCAAAAGCAAAGTGGATTGTAGATCCACGGCAAAATTAAGGGCTCTCTGCAGATCTCTGCAAGAAATTCCAACTGCAGAACGCAGAAGTGCGATCGCACCATTCTGAAGATACCGCATTCTCCAAAAAACGTTGCGACGACAGCCACTGAATGGTGATTTCCATGAAACAAACACACCACGACCAGATCTTTTCAGCCCCTCGCAAACACACCACGGGCCGCTGTCAGGACTCTGGACCTTTCAGAATGCCGCTGCCTGCAAATCGCAAAGGTTTGAATCGACCCAGCTCAGATTGCTCAAATTCTGTGTGAGAGACAGACTTCCCCAATTTGAGTAGAATCATGTAGGATCTAGTCAGTAGATCTTGACGACCTTTGGTGTCCAATACACGAACAATACCAAAACGTTGCTGTCTGCGAAAACCGTGGCGGCCTTGCACTAGGCCCTGACTATTCCAAGCCCAGGTCTTCCGCTAATCCAATGCTGCGAATCTCCTGGATAAAAGGTACCGACTTGGTGTGTATTGTCAGCCCTCGAGTGCATAAGTGGGTCGATTTTTGGCAGGCCTATACTCCGATACTCAATAGGTATAGATAGATAGATATTGATATTGACAATGAGTCCAGAATACAGTAGGCAACACACTGAGTACAGTATACAATAATATACATATATATATATATACATATGTTACATATGTTACATATGTTGATCTATTCACTGTGATTTCCTTATTGATCTTATCAGCTCCAGCAAAGATTCTGTGAAAAAATTGCCAGTGGCTCCTGCAAGCTGAGGTCTCTTAGGTACCTGCCGAGGAGGAAGCCATTCTGCGGGGAGTGTGCATCGCAACTTAGACTACTATTGAATATCTGTGCGTATATATATATATCATATATATATACTACTATGACATATAATGTTGTAGGTGTCGTGTATACATATATATACTATTATATACTACACAATATACAGTCTATCATCCGAGTTGCTGGCGTTGCCAAGACATCCGTCAAAGCAACAGCATTGGTATCTTCCTCTGATTTCGTCTGTTGGATTCTGATTGTGAAGCTTCTCGGAGACCAGGATGAGAAACGACATACCCGAGCATACACTTGCATACCCTTCATGCTCATGGTGAAACTTGGCCCTCGGCGCACCTGTCATGATCCAAATCGATCCTGCGTCCAGGACACGGTCGTATCCCGATCGATGAATGGATGACTCACATCTCAAAACCCAGAAATTCCAATGGCCCAATGTCCTCAGCACACTGTTCTGTGGTCGTCGCACGCAATAGCTCCCCACCGCTGTCCACGGCCGCGTCACAGGAGGGCCATACTCCTCAAAAAAGACACAGAAACAAAAGCGCATAGCACTTCTGGCAGCATCTGGCAGCCACATGTGAAATTGGAGAAGTGCCTCCCTTTTGCCACCTCACCCCCACAAGATTCGCTCCGACGTTGCCATTTGGTAAGGTTGGACGGAGAAGAGTTGTCCTGGTTCAGAATCAAGTTTGCGGAGGAATTCGGCAGTGCTCATTGCTCATTTTACCCAAGTTGTCAAAGTATGTCAAAGTTGTAGGGCTGAATTTGATTGATGCGTTTTGCAAATTTTGGAACATGCCTCAATTCATCAATCCATAGCCCAGCATAGAGTGGCCACCTGCTCCATCTTCCTTCACATCCATAATACGGCCAATCATGTGACCTCGGCTCTGACAGGCTGGAGGATTTAAAACATCTCCATGTTTTCTTGCTTTTTAAATATCTGAAAATCAACACTTGGATCATCTGAAACCACCATAATTTTAAGCTGGTCAGCTGCTGGTGAAATATTCCCATCAGAAATCCCAAAGTTTCATCAGTCCACCGGCTGTGGCCGCTGTCTCCCCACCTTTCGCTTCACCAGGCTCCTTCTCCCAGACCTCGAGGATAGGATTCACTAGATCTCCCAGTTGGATCCAGTTGGGGTGTCGTCCCTAAACTTCACTGCTGATGTTTTTGCTGCTTCAATCTTGTCAAGCTGGACTCAAAGAACACTATGTTTTTCTGATTCCTTGCAAACAAGATGCTGCATAGTCTCGTAACATCAAGCCCGGAAGTTTCTCCAAATGCAACACACTGGCCTCAAGACCGGGCTGCTCGAAATGTGCACATCATCCCATTGCTGGGAGAAAAATTCTCCATTGGCCCATTTTTCCCCCAGTGTCCCGGTGGCCTGGTTACAGTATACTCAGTATACTGTAGTATACTGTATCATCATTCATGGGTCTGTCTAAAAATGGTGTATAATATTGTATAATTACAGCATGTACAGCATACAATGTATAAATCTATGGCCATCAAATGATAGGGAAAATGAGGTTCTAATTGGTAATCCATTGGAATTGGGGGTGTTCCCCCAAGTTTTCAGACACATCCAAAATATCCATCACAAATGAAGGTGTAAAATGGTGGTACCCAACAAATCATCCAAAGGAAAAGTCATGGATGACCATGACTTAGCATCTGTCAACCTATGGTGACTTGGGGATCCCCCCATGACTTCAGAAATCCCAAAGCATATCTCCATTGGGCCCTTCGGCTGTAACGAAGCGATGCCGCACGGGAAGGGTGAACAGCGGCTTCACCGCCTGCACCTGTGGAAAAGGCCAAATCTGTGAGGGGTCTCCGTTGAGTAACCGACAATCTCAACTAACATCCCAAAAAGAAAAAGAATGGTGAACATCCAATTGTTGTATTTTTAACTATCATGTGGTTGGGAAAGTCTCGGTAATAGTAGCTCCTTGGCTCCCCATGAAAAAGGAAATATATGGAGACCTCTCCTTAGCTCCCTAGCGCTGCAATTTCATGGTGTTTCTCACATCTGTTGGGTATCAGTTGGGTAAATTCAATGGTCGAGCCTTAAAGTAGTTGCCATTATGGCCACTATGGCCATCCAACCGCACCCGCACGGTGGATCTGTGGGAGGCCTGCATTCAGAGCTGATTGCATGTTAGTTTGCAGGGCAAACCGGAACCGCAACTCCCACAAAGTTGAAATCTTTGCCGTGGGTGCTCGCCACTGTTGAAATTGTGGCCTGCTGCCTACCTCAGACTTCCTGCAAATAGATCCATTTAAGTCTTGCATTCATCTCAGACCATGTGCGGTAGGGAAAGAAGTGTCATTCGTGTGATTCATGTGCCATCAACTCCAAAATGGCCTCCAGCACTACTCCGTGCTCACCCACCTTGTAGGACTCCTGCCACTTGACCCACTGAATCCAGCAAAGCAATGCAACGCAATTCATTCCCCATCCTCGTGGTGCACAGGGTTGTGCCGGTGCACTTTGACCACTACCCGATCCTCAGTCGTCATTGGCATCATCGGCATCGGCATCATGTCACAGAGCTAAGGGAACGACCCCAGCTTCGAAGCTGAAACTGCCCGTCATTGCTGCGGTGAGGGGGAAATCCCTGTGAATCCTAAGACACCTAAGACAGGTTGCAAACCTGCATCTAGATGCATCATGATGCATCTAGGACATTGGCCGTTGCAGGACTGGAACTTTGGAGTCAAGTTGAAGGAATTTGGAAGAGATTGCAGAGATGCTTTGTGAAAGCTTACCTCAAAGGTTGCCCTTCTGCTGGTGCGTGAGTCCTCCTCTTTTTCTTGGGCTGTGAGATCAAAGCTGCGGCGATCAGCAATGCAACACTCCAACTCTGTAGCTGAGTGCCATTGGGTGCCCTGTGATATTAACATTTCCAGGAAGAGGTTCAAGACCTTCAATCCAAAGTGTGGTGTCTCATTTACCATATCATTGATATACCCCTTTGAACCTAAACTCTATCAGTTGCTTTTCACGTATATCATGACTGCCTCATATGTTTTTTCTTATCGAGCCCAACTCAAGCATCATATCTAATACATAACATAGAACCACAATTATACAGGCCAATTAGGGTCTGGTCCAACCAAGCGATTGTCTAGTACATAGCAACTATATCATGGCAACTTCCAGGAACTCGCACCGTTTACCCTAACTATCACTTAATTATCATAACATCTACCAAATAACTATAACCATATCATTTACAGTCATTGCTTACATCCTAACATATCGTAACTGACATGTGGTGAATAAGTCCCCTATGATAGGATACCACAACTCTCATAACTTATCATCCTAGCATTTACCAAATAGCTACAACCATATCATGTACAGTCATTTACCATAACTATCAGAACTTATCATACTAACATGTCACAATCTCTTCTCTGACTCTTCCCAGAATGTTGCTGCATCTGTCCATAAGTTTGACTTCTAAACTTCCTTCGACGATATTTTTTCTATATAGATAGGTATAGATAGTTGTAGATAGTTATAGTATGTCATTAATGTTATAGATGTATATATAGTACTATGATTATAACTAATGATAGAATATAGATTATAATAATAGTTATAATAATCATAATGTTATAGAATCATTGATGTTAACATATATTATAACACTATGATTCTCTATCATTCCGTTGGCTCCGGCCTGGCTCATGGAGGTCAAAGCGTGATTCAAACGCGCTTCCAGGTCCTGCACCTGGAAAAAATGGATTTTCGGCCGGGGCCACTGGTCCTTCAAAAATTGGTACATATATGGTACATATCCTTAAAAATGGTGGATATATCTAGATATAACTATAGATATAAGTTAACTGATGTTCACTAGTCTTGATATATGTGTTAGTGATGTTTAATGGGGGAAACGCCATCAAATTGCCGTTTTGAATGGTGAAAACAGGGCCAAATTTGAAATGTTCACGGGGAAAATGATCATCAACATGGAATTTTGGGATACTGAGGCACTATTCAGGTATATGTTTGGGTTTATAAAAACAGCATATTCGCATCACAGTTCTTGGAGAGCAGTTGCTGCACAGAAAAAAAATCCGTTCGGTGGAGCGCCTTTAGTGCGAGGGCTTCACGGCCTGCAACGACGGGGTTTTCCATAGTGGGGATACCCCAAAACGGAACGGAAAATGTCATTCAAATGGATGATTTAGGGGTGCCCCCATGACCCCCATGGTGCCCCCATTTTAGGAAACCTCCAAATGGAAATCGAATATGGTGTTTCCCTGCAACTTTTCTCGTAGAATTGCCAGAGCAATGATGGCAGAAAGTCTTGGAAATATCTTCAGCCTCAAATTGGTATAACTTCTCTCCTGGGAAAGTCTGAGGTTCCTGACTCGCTTGTTCCTTTCTCAGTTCCGGCTGGAAGTCGGGAGCTTGAGAAGCGCTAAGCACAGAACCTGCAGGCACTGCAGGTGAAAGCCCAATGCGCCAGGGACACTCGAAGGGCTTCGACTGGACCTGGCCTGCATTGCTTGGCACGGGCTCAGGGCTCTTGGCCACACTCTGGGTCACTTCCTTGCGAATTTGCTGTGAAACCACACATGCCACTATAGATCACTATAGTATGCAACAGAAAGTGATACCAGTGGAATGGATGATGACTGATCACTGATTCCCTTATCCCCTTTGGAGCAAGTCAACTCTGTTTCCTTCTCTCTCCCTAGAGATTCAAGGAAATGCCGAAAGACATAGAGTTTAGGAGCTTAGGCCTTAGTAGGTAACCCAACTGGCTTGCAGAGGCAGATTTTCAGCTACCTTTCAGATCCTTTCAGCACATCTTGGCATTGTTGTGAGACTCGGATTGCATTCACTGCCACTTTGGAACTGGTGAACCTTTGATGCACCGGTCGGACTGCCTGATGCAAGAAACGACAAGTCTACCAAGATTTGCAACTGCCATCTCATCCACATCTCACTTTCTCGCATCAAGCTGGCAGCAACATCTATCAAAATCCTTCCACTGCACTTGTTCTCACCCTCCTTGCCTCCTGGCTGCATGGTTTCACAGAAAGTCAAGCCCTTGAGAACAGAAGGGTGTGATAGTGGACACGACACGATATTGCTTGGCTCTTGTGGCCGCAGCATACTTGGTGCATCCATTGACACCGTGTGTGCTACCTTGCTGCAAAGAAACAAATCAAACAACTTTCTTGCTATGTTAGCTTTCCGAATACACTAGCAGTTAGATAAGTTACATACTGAATGAAGATGAATAATTAGAGTAGAAAGTACTGAAGATATGACTTTGCCTGCAAAAGCACTGGCAATGACCTGTTTGCACTTGTGTATATAGACATCACACAAGGGCGGTAAAAATCTACGGCTTTGGTGCAGTGAGATCCTATGCCTACTGCGGGCCACAAATCTCTGAGTCCAAACTTATATCAGCGCTACCTTTTGAGCTAGTCAGCTAGTCTTGGAGGCCAGCTGACTTCGAAAAACAACCGCCTGACCGGCTGATTCCGGCTGGCGTACGTTTCCAAATGCCAAGCATGTCAAGGCATTGGATAATTGCGAGATGTTACGAGTAGGTATTGTGATGTATTGTGAAAGGCGAAACATCAACTCTGATCTGGATAGAAACAATGTTTCACGGCTTTATGCCAGCAGTTTATACAGAGATTGAAGAACGACGAAGAACGAGCAAAACTCAGGCACTGGAGGTTTGTGAGTTTCGTGGCGGAGCCTTAGGGCGAGATGTGGCATGTTGGGAACTGTGGAAGCTTCGGCGACTCGCTAAGGCTCCTGCCCCAAGTTGTGGCAACCAACGTTTCGCAGGTACGCTCGGTGAGGCACTTCCGCTCTCCTTCATGTTGCACAAGCTCAAAATGCACAGGTTTGCGTGGCAAAGGCAGCCAAATCATGATGTGCAAAGTGCAAATGCGTGCAGTTTGAAACAACCGACAGTCTGATTGGTAGTCCTTGGCAAAGCTATTCAGCACCTGTGTAAAGTCTGCCAGGTTAGCCGAGAGCTTATCTACACTCGTCACGATGGCTTCCTGGGACAACACTCCTTTAGCCAAACGCCAAGAATATAAGAGTTCTACGTGACGCCTTGTCGCCACCCTCATCTTCCTTCAAACAGGATGTCAAAGCCAAAACATGCAAAAACGACAATATGTTGGCCTTTTCTGGCCACTGTGAGTGGATGCACAAATAAACGATGATACCTCTACAGTAAGCCCAGAAGTACGAAAAATCTATGCTGCCTGCAATGCTACAAGTGGAAACCGATGGAAACCGCACTCGACCAAGTCACATTGCGATGCGCCACGGTCTGTTCCAACGAGTCCAACCTCTTGGTTAGTTGCGCAGAGATACGTTGCAGCGCATAGTCCAAAGAAACCACATGTTTGGTGTTCAGGCTCTCCTGCACCAATCATCACCATAGTCATCACCATAGTGACATGTGTGTTGTTCATTGGCTGAACATCTAAGGGCGCGCCCAAAAAAAGAGTTACCCTCTGTGAATCTAACCTGGCACTGGAAAATCCCTCATGATTCATCGATTCTTCCCATTAAAATCATCATTTTTCATCACATTGAAACCACCATTTCGGGGGATTTTCCAGCCAGTCATGTTTCATTACCCGAGGCTAGTGGGATATCGCTTGTAACCTCTTATAAAATCTTATAACCATCAGGGTAATGGGATAAACCTTAACTGATATGATATAACCCAGTTATAACTTCCAAGTTTCAACCGGTGATTCTCCACGGTTGAAGCGTTTCTTTTTTGTGACAGCTGTCCTGCAGTTGTGACAGACCCGCCGTGAATTCGTCGATGGACAGCTCTCCATCCTCGTCCACATCCAACATCTCGAAGGCCTGGTTTCTCATGGTTTCTCCTAAAAAATGGGAGGATTTGCCTTTCATTGATGGATAGTTAATGATAGCTATGGCAAGTTACAAAACCATGGCAAAACCATGGCAAAACCATGGCAAAACCATGGTAAAAACGTGGTAAAGTGGAAAAGCATCAGATGTCGTGGCTAGCCCAAGCTTCAAAAGAAAAACCGGATGCACTTGGAGCACCAGAGTGCCCAGGCCCCGGCCTTTTCAAGTTCTTGCAGTGGGAGCGTTACACCCAAATCCTCCATCTTGGCTACGACCTGCTGGAACTCACTGGAACGATTTCACCAAATGACCAAATCTGGAAATGACACAAGGAGATTCGCAAACAGCAAGATTTCGCCAATTGTGCCATTGTGCCACCTGCTCATCTTTGATGAGGGTCCCAAACTCCTCTTTGTCCAGGACTTGGTTTCCTTGTGGTACAAGTTGTGCTTGTACTCTGCTTGATGTCATTTCGAGTTTCAGGGAGGACCTCTGACCAAACCTCTAGTGCTTTCAAGGCACCATCTGCATCAGCATTGACAAAGCAAATCTGAGTTGCACAAAGCGCATCTGGAAAGACCAGTTATATGTTTAAGCTTTTGTTCTTCATTCTCTCTCAAATATTGAGCCAAAATGAGCCAAAGCTATCCAACTTTGCCTTAGATTGTGGTGCTTGCAATGGAACTCCATGGAGGCGTCCGTATCGAAAATTTTGAGAAACTGACATGTGTGTTTAAAGTTTAAAGACGAAAAACTTTCAGGAAGTCCACAAACTCTTTGCGTCTTCGCTCTTGCGCCTCCGATCAGGAGGTTGTGAGAGAATGGGCATCCACGTTTCGCGCAGCTCTGTAAGAATCTTTAAGAATCTTTAAGAAATCTTAGCTTACAACGGAATTTCTGTGAAATACTGTGACTTTCTGTTGTAGCTTCAATGCCAATCTCAGAATAAACTTCTGTTTCCGACACTTGTATTCAAAATGTCCTGATTCCGCAAAAGTCCTACAATTGCTACTCCATTTGTTGTCACCGGGCAGGTCAGCACAGCTTCAGCAGCACAGCTGTGCCGGCCTCTTTCTGCTTCTCCTTCCGGTCCTGTGTGGCCTGGATAACATTGTCTGACACCACTGCAGTCACCAGGGAGATCATCGTCCACGCCTTTGCGGTGCAGTTGAAATTGCAGTGTCAAGGAGAGCTCTGACATCATATTCATCTCATATTCATCTCACGTCGTTCACGTCCCATGCCCAGCTTTGAGACAGGAAGCTGAGAACGCAATAAAAACCACGAAAAACATTCGCCACCAGAGACCTCGGTCCGTCGATCCACAGTGTTATGGCTGACACCGACACCGGCTGGCGTCCGGCCAAATGGCTGTGCTGCAGCAGCGGTGCGGCGATATCCGGCCACGAATCCATAGTAGTTACCTGAACACGCAGAAAGTGAGGAGCCCATGAGCCCACTGTCCGAATCTTAACGTGATTTTGTGATTCGTCCACAGAATCTGGCTCTATGCTTCTTTTTGTGAAGTTCAAATATTCAAGCTAGCTTCCCAAACGCTTCACTGGCCTGAAAGAGGGAGAACATGGAGGACACGATGCTACCGAAGTACTCAGCATCTTCACCTGACAGAACGAACTCGGCACAGGCGTCAAGGTCTGCTTCAGAACCGCAGCTGATGCTATGCCTTCAAGATCCAGCTCGCTTTTTGTGTAGTGCCTGCAGTTCGAGCTCAGGAACGGAACCATGAAACATCTACGCATGAGTAAGGCAACCATGACATTGACATATTATGACGAAAACAACATGCGATGCAACAGAGCTAGGAGAAGTGGATAGATAGTACTTGGTAAAGAAATCGTGATTCTATCTGAACTACTTCAGCACTTGCATAATTTGCGCAAAGTTTTTTTGCTTTAGGTTGGCACGTCAAGAGGACTGCAACCAAATAGACAATGAAAGTAAGCACACCTTAGTTTTGGTCGTGTATGCTGAGAGACGATTGCAAAACTTCAGAGAGGGTCGTAACAAGAGCTGAGAAATGATCGACGAATGTGGTTGTCAATCCCTGCAATCCCTATTATTACACACACTGATCGTCAAACAGTCTGCCAGGTGGCCGAAAATCCAAGAGAGTGTGACAAACATCTCGGAAAGCGCCATGGCAAAGCGGTGAAGAGACTCAAAGAGGTAGAAGACACGCAGACCCCGAACAAGTCGTGTGTACAGCATCCACCTCAGCAACATCAGCAACCCTCCAGCAGACTCTGTCACTCGCAGACGGCACCCGTTTGTCTGGGGTTGGATTCAGCCAAGCAGCGATGACATGGAAGACTGGAAACACGCAATGACCACCAAGTTCACAAGTCCTAGGAGGACCTCAGTGTGAACAAAACAGGAAGATGTCATCCACTGTGATGATTTGATTTGAATGTGGCAGAGAATGCCCAGTTCAAACAGCCAAGTTGCAAATATCGCGTCAAGTATGTATACGATAGCTGCCTCTCAAAAGGTGTACTTTGTAACAAATTTCCCACAAAACTGACAAACACCAAGCAGTCGAAGGGCTAGCAGAGCCACACATTCGGTCAATTTCAAAACCAATTGTACATTTTGAAAATTAGTTGGCTTCGTGTGATCCCCATCGCAACAAAGACATTCCGACATATACATAGCGGTATATATAGAGACATTTTTTTGATGCCATTACCGAAGGAAGTTTAGAAGTCAAACTTCCGACAATATGGACAGCTGAAAAGCAGAGCAGGGAAGAGGCAGAGAGAAGAGGAAGATTAGAAGAAAGAAGAGTAGAAGAGAAAGAGTAAGAAGAAAG
>Ga0126342_10003501_pt1 | contig 25970 bp, 23 predicted proteins | sample Cyp1metagenome_FD_92528 | JGI IMG/M metagenome (GOLD analysis project Ga0126342, IMG submission 92528) | Coral microbial communities from Lord Howe Island, Old Settlement Bay, Australia - Cyphastrea 1 metagenome | ecosystem: Host-associated > Invertebrates > Cnidaria > Coral ... | reverse complement strand
TATGTAATAATATATGTAATAATATATGTAACAATATATGTACTAATATATGTAATAATATATGTAATAATATATGTAATAATATATGTAACAATATATGTACTAATATATGTAATAATATATGTAATAATATATGTAATAATATATGTGATAATATATGTAATGATATATGTAATAATATATGTAATAATATATGTAATAATATATGTATGTGTATGTGTTTTTATGTATTATAGTATGTCCAATGTGTATGTATGTATGTATGTATGTATGTATGTATGTATGTATGTATGTATGTGTGCATGCATGTATGTATGTATGTATGTATGTATGTATGTATGTATGTATGTATGTATGTGTGTGTATGTGTATACATATATATATATATATACATTGTTTTCTTATATACATACATACACATGATTATATCACATATATATATATATGTATATATATGTATGATGTGTGTGTGTGTGTTGACAGCAGGTAAAGTCGTGCGCTCTTCACAGCTCAAAGCGAACCTGGCACTGCAACAGCAAAGTTCCTCAAACAAGATTCTCAAAGTTTAAGGCAAAAACGCAGCGTCGCAGTTGAGATGCACCCTCCAGACCCAATTTGTGAGTCTGTCGGGTTAAGGCGTAAGGTAGAACCTGTGCAGTGCGGGAACTCTCGAAGTTGCACAGTCCATGACCTTGCTACAACACAACAGAAACATATTCCACAAAGTGAATCAAATATATTCCTGCCACAGTAACGTTGTCATTCAGGGCGTTTTTCGCAACCAGAATGTTCAACAGCTCCTTCAAAAGACATTTGCATGCCAAGCCATTTCTGCCAAATTGCTTCGATCTATGCTTCTACAGGTCATGTCATGTGGATTCATATGGTATGGTATGGCTCTACCACACTGTCCTCCAACGCTCTCCTAGGCAAGGCTGATAGCGTGGCATAGCGTACCTTGATTTCAAGTTGGAGAATGACAAAGCAAAGGAGGTTACACTCTTTGCTGCAAAATATCACATGGTGATGTCACTGTGAGAAAAAGATATTCAAACCCTTGAAAGATCTTAAAAGATTTGTTATTGGAAACTTGTTTTGATCTTTTAAGCATCGCTTCTGAGCTTCAAACTCTTTTCGGCCCATACTTGATCAGGTTTTGTGCCAGCTTCTGGACCTCTTAGCGTAAGGTATGCTCGCTACGCAACTCATGTATCAGATGCATCCACAAGGGGCAACCAATGGGCAGGTCACTAAGAGTCACTAAGGTAGGCGCACAAAGAGCTAGGAGAGATGGAGGAGAATGAATCTCGTGAAGCGCACGTTGCATAGAGCGATTTCCAACCTTTCAGCTGTGGAGATGTCTTTGGAGACTTTGCAAAGAAATGATGAGAAAAGTTTTGCGACTGCGGTGAAACCACCCTCAGGATGCTCTGAAGACAGCCGGAACTTCACACATGGATGAAACATGATGGAACCAAAAGCAAACCCAAACGACCCAAAGCATCCAAGGCTTTTCACACATTTTCACACCATGTCTGAATGCACCAGGTGCATCCAGGGTTTCACGATCCAGGGAGTCATCCAGGTCATCTCTTACAGATCGGCCTGGTGTCCCAAGGCATGGCAGCGTGGCTAAAGTAAAGCCATGGCCGCCATGGCACTTTGTAAGGCCTTCGTTCTACGTGGACTCCACAAAATTCAAGGCGTCCTGGGTCCCACTTAACCAACAAAACATGTGGCCTTGGTCGTTCGTGCAACTTACCAAGCTCAGTAGATGTCTTGCAGAAACGTATGATGCAAAGCGTTGCTCTTTGCTGAAAAAGCCATTGCTTCCCACGGTATCTTGGAAGCAGCTGGCTGCAGGGTCTGGCCCAAGAGTGTGTGCTGCAGAATGCTAGTCTTGCTATTTGACAGGATGGATATGACCCGCCGTCTTTTCTTGTTCACGCTTTCTACATGCCAATGTATTGTGGTGTATCTTGAAATATCTTGAAGCTTGTTACGCTGCGTGGAGCACACGTCGCAAAAGTTTCAAGTTGGGAAAGCTGCAGGCTTTGCAAAGGATCTGCCATCACATTTACCAGCCTCACAATCGTTCTAAATCATTATAATCATTAAAGGACAAGAAAACTCAACCATGTGACGGTGTTTTTGTCAGTGAGTATCCCCATGTCCTCCATTTTAAACTCGTTCTTGTTGTCTGTTTTCATATGTTGTTATCCCATGTTATCCCTATCTCCCCCCACTTGAAGCATGTCACACATCGACGTTCAGTCCGAAGCATGTCGTTTTCTCACGCTTACATCTCCGTAGCATCCTTCATCTCACCAGGCTGAAGCCACACTTGGCTGTCCTTCCAACTAGCGGGTGAAGCATGGTGAACCATGATGAACCCGGTAGTAACAGACATAGACAAAGAAGCAGCAACGCAGCAACATGTAGCAACTACACGGAACTGCCATCATGGTCAACCATCCTTTGCAAGAAGGAAATGCTAAAGCCTTTGTCTCTCCTTCATGTTGAGCACAAGTCGATCTGCCTATCACCAGCAAGAGTGACTTGCCAATTTCTCAAAACAATTCATGCTTGAGACAAATTAAGATAATTAAAACGCAATCTGTCCAGTTTTGACACAACATCACCGGGAAGAGTGCCTGAAAGAGCAAGTCCTGACCTCGTGCCATGCGGAAGCAAGGATATGCAAGGGTCAAACCAGGCGATTCGAAGGCTGATACTTTGGGTTGTCTAGGTGTTCGAAAACGGACGGCAAAAGTACACAAGGACAACACGCAAGCCGGTACGAAATTCAAGTGCAAGCAAAAATGTCACTTGGTGGGTCCAAGGGATGGACATGTTGCCTGTAGCGGGTACTGGTATTTCCTTTTCTGCAATTAGCGATGTGCGGCATTTCTCCACAAAACATATACATCTTCCGCACGTTGAGGCATGCACCAATAATTGCTGCCGCACCCGTGAAGGGGCCGATCTTGGAATCTGCAAGAACCTTGCGTTTTTGAGAGAAGAATTCAACTTGAATTTTGAGGCGCAAGTTCATTGAGCCGCGCACGGAAAGTGATAGCGGGTTGCCTATCGCCACCTGTGGCTGCAAATGATCTAAAAGAATTCAGAAATATTCAGAATACACAATGTAATCAGTGTAATCAGATGACCTTGTCAGAACATATTCCAAGGACGAAGCATTGACAGCGCCAAACTCAATACAAACGTCTCCACCGGAAAGGTCCTACGCAAACAATTCCAGATTGCGACAACATGCAAAGCACAAGGCAAAACGTTGGGAATACCATGGCTGCCCTAGGAGATGGCAACGTCACATTGGTCACAATTCTCACGACAACTGTCCTCAAAATACCAACCTCAAGAAAGAAGTGCATGAAACGGCCAGCAAATCAAGAGAACGAGAACAAGGTTATCTCGGAAATGTTGTAGCGTGTTCTACCATGTTTGGACGCAATACGCACTTCACAGCCTCTGGGTTGCACCAATCACGCAACCCATATTTTCCAGCAAGAATTGTGGCCAAGGCGGTGAGATGCTAAGGGCCTTGCCCTTGCCACCAGTGGACTCCCATTCTTCCTCACGGTGGATCCAGAATCCAAGGCAGAATGAGAACGACCAGCTGCAGCTACGATAGGTGAAGGAAAGGAGGGAAGACATATCTTATATAAGGCAACCAGCTGCAAGAAGAAGCAGCTTGAATCCAACTGGAGAAAGGAACACCACCGCCTGGAAGCAACATGCTGAGTTGGGAGCCTTTGTCACAGAAAGCAGCATTGGCTTTACCTCACCATCGATCAGCCCAGCTTGCGTAGCAAAATAGCACAGCTACCGCCAGGGGTCTTTTACGAAAACGAGTGATGAAACTTGCACAGCTCATCTTAGCTGGAAACTCCTTCTGGTGCACTACACAAGCTCAGACGAGCTAGAGTCACAGGCATCTCCTGGACCATGTCACATCTCTGAACTGATTCAAATCCCACATATCGCATCTGAACACAGAGCGTAACGCAACATAAAAGGCAACATGATGCAACACGTGATGCAACCGCCTCTGCGCTTCCATCCGCCGAGGCCGCCAACACCTGCCAGGTCTACAGAACGGAAGTTGGAAAATCATGACTCAGTGACTTTCTACATCTTTCATCATCTTTCTACAGTTCTAAGATGTTCCAAGAATTCTAAGGACTTGTTGTTGCTATTGGCCTTGGCTGCAGCTGCCAAACGCGGGTCACTTGGACCTGCGAAGCCCAGCAGCTTTGCTGCCTCCCAATTCAGCACCTTATTTGGCGGAAAGAATTCAGCTACTTCAGGAGATGCCAACTGTGGCATGACGTTGGAGTGGTATTGACTAGGCATCTGAAACAGAGGGATTTTGAATCCAATGGTTGTTTTTTTATTGAGAGTTGTCACCAGTTCTTGCACATAAATATATACCATGTGAAGGATTGTGAAGGTTGCCTCCATCATGTTTTCTTTCTCAATCGTAGTGGTCCACGAGAAGTGCTAGAGCTCGGTCGAATCCAAGCATTTGCCAAGCCGCAGTGTGCGCAGCACTGCTGTCCACCAGGCCAATAAATGCGAAGTCGCTCTCCTCATTGTCTTCGCCTGCCTGTCAGAGCCGATCGGTTTGTGACAGTTGTTGTTGCCAAGTTGCGCTCCAGAAACTTCACAAATTTCGAAATGTTCAAATCTTTTGAAACCCTTATCTTGGCTTGGCCTGGCCTCACCAACAGCTTTTCCTTTCACTGCCAAGCCAAGGTTGCCCGCAGGTAACTCGATACCAGGAAGATGCTTCACACCACTGTAAAAGCCTGCAGACTTTTTTTGAAGTTCTGAGCTGAACCTTGGAGCCTTGGTTTGGTCACTTGGCGCTTGATTTGCTAAGTTCCACTCACTTCCGTGTAAGATGTCAACAAAGCTTTCACGACTCTGCGGATGGAATCTGATCAGTGTCATTGTGCCTGTTCTTTGGCCACTTGGAACATCGACAACATTTCTGCACCTTGAGTAGAAGCCTCTCCAGGCAGGTATAGCTCTGCGCGGGCCCTGTAGCGGTCCAGGTCCTCGGTCACCATATTTGGTGGTTCATGGTGGTACCATCCTTCACCATGCACAATTCAACCCTGTTCTGCCATGAGAGTTGAACGGCTTTTGAAGGCTATATGACTGTGGAAACACTCTGAAAATTCCTGTGAAGGAGAATGACTAAGAGACCATCCAAGTCATACTGCTTGAAAAAGGGCTGGCCTGAGCCGAGCAAGAGAACAGTCTGTGAACTCTTTTAAATCCAGTGGAGACACATGGTGACCCATTCTGCACTCCTTTTTTTAAATCCCGCGTCCACTCTGGAGCTTCTACTGAGACACGTCAAACATATCAAGTCTTCTGCAAACGTCCAAATAAAAAACCTACGGTTCCCATGCTTCTGTTTTGGTTCTTTTTGTACTATTGTGTCTAAATGCAAGTCCTGCAAGTCCTGCAAGTCCTGCAAGTCCTGCAAGTCCTCCTCTGACTTCCTAAGTCTCTTTCTTGTACCCTTCAATGCTTCAATGCCCGATGCACTGGGACATTGGCCCAAAATACCGTGAACCTCGATCCCAAGCTGCTCTGCCAGCATTGCCTTGAAACATCCCCAAGGCCCAAGACTCATCCGGTTTCCCGGCAGTATCTTGCTCAGGGATTAGAAAAGTACCACCATTCAAGTGAAGCTGTAACACATCCCCCAATATAAATATCTGATCATATGTGCGCATGTATACAGTATATTACATTTTGTGCATGCGTGTGTATAGTATGTATACACTATACATTGTGTTGAAATATGCATACTTATATGGATTACAGTTTAAATGTATGTAATGTATGTAAATTATATGTTATTGTGTATATATATATATATAATGATGAAAATAATGATTATAATTTATAGACATAACAATAAATAATTAATGGTAAAAACAATACTAATGATTATTATATTATATGTATATATATATATATATATTATATATTCACTACCCTTTTCTAATTTAACATAGCTATCGCAATGGATAAAATTGTCCATTTACAAATGATTTATCTACAGAAACTGCTGATGTTCAATACCTATATCAAGTTGCCAGGGGGTAGGTATTATATCAACAAAACATAACAAAACCAATGGATGTACCTGAGGGAAGCACCTGGGGGAAATCCATGACGCTGCAGTCAGGTAGGTCTGCGATTGTGGTTCCTGCACAAAATTTGTAAGCTGGACCCAAAATTGCAGCTCAGCCCGTCAGTCTCAATTTTGCGCCTGTTTCAAGAAATCGGACGTTCGTCAGGTCGACTTTGTTCTGCACCTTTCAGCCGTGCTCGCTGCCTACTTGTCTTGGACACCCGTCTCACTTTATTTCAGAGAGTTTTCAGTACAGATTGGCATATCAACAATCACCCTCACAGATTCCTTGTGTTCTCAGTTAGTCCCAAGTTCAAAAAAGCACCTCTGCTTGGGAGAGCCAGCCACCTTTAAAGTCTGAACCTTAGAACTTTACTAACTTTACCGACTTTACCCAATGAAATCAGCATTGAGTGAGAATTCAAAGTGCCAGGCTCTCAACGTCCAGCAATGCCCTCCCTCTGGTTGTCAAGGCATTGCATGGAAAGCCTGGCTGTTGTCTCGCAATGAGACGTGCAAGGTGGAAAGCTTCAGCAACTTGGTTGTAAGACGTGATCTTCGCATTAAATCCCGCTACGTGACGTCTTGCAATCTGAACCATGACATTTTGAACCCACATGTCTGAGAGTCTATGAGAAATTACTGCACTGATACTGGATACTGTCAAACCGGATATATACTTGGTGTCCGTCAGGCAACCGTGGCTTTGAAGAGTGTTTGATCTTTAAAAAATACCGAAAGGGCAACAATGAAGACTGTTTGATCTAAGCAAAAATGTGCCCGAAGGGCAACAATGCTCTAATTGATCTGCTTAAGCAAGAATCATATCTAGTCAAGAGTCAAAATCTATTTTAATGCTGGTTTCACTCTTAGCTTCCTTCCATCAACATGCACTCTGAGCCGTTACAAGACGTCTATGAATCCTGAGGCATCAATTGAAAGTGATCGTGATCAATGTTGTCAACAGGGATGACAATTATCCTCTGGTAATCTGTAATCAAACATGGCTTGCTGGACCATTGCCAAGCATAAATGTGAGAGGCTGCAGCCTAAATTCGCAGCAACAAGCAAGACATTTCTACGCAAGAATGCCAGGAAAAAGTGTGACGAAAAGAACAAGCTAAGCAAATCATTGTTCAAGTTCAATAGCTGTTTCCTGGCCACATCCTTATTATGCATCTACAGCAATCAACAAGTAGAATAGGGTGTGGTCATACGCCTTTCTTGACAAACAGAGTTTGCTCTTGATGCCCTGCTCAGTTCTATCTTCAAATCGTTCAAACCGCTGTGAATTTTGATGAATTGTGTAAGTCGGTGTTCAGGGCGTGTCAATTTTGTCTTTTCCTAGCTGGGGGCACTTTGAGGATAGAATGCCCAAAGTTGCAGAAATTTTGCCATTGAACTGATGACAACGTAGCCGAAGAAATCTCAAGTAGGAAGTCGTCTTAGGGTTTGTCAAAGGAAGCAACGAAGACGGCTTGAGTCTTTTGATGTCTTTTGATGTCTTTTGGCATTTGCAAGCACTTTGCAGTTAGTTTTCCACGCAAGTGCGATCCCCCTTGGATTTATAATATTTTATAATTGCTGGATGCCCCCTGAATCGCGTATCGGGTATCAAGACTCATGGCATGCTGTTCCTAAACGACGACACGCTCACACACATGGCATACCCTGGCATCAGCTTTCTAGGCCAAGCACGTCTTGTCAGCTGCGAGTCGAACAAATTCGAACCCGGCACCAAGTATCTCATCAGGCAACCTGGCGGTCTCTGGCACTGGGTCTACAGCTACCAGTAGAAATCAGGGCCGAGGTGGGCAGTTGGTTTACAGCGAGCTTCGCTTCTGTTCACACTCCTTGCCTTGCCGTCTCCACCTCCCATGCTTGACAGCACAGAAACATTTCCATGTCTGTGCTTGGGCTTGTTGGGCTTGTTGGGCTTGTTGGCAAATTGGTTGAAAATGTTTGAAAGTGGTTGAAACATGTCCACAACTCTTGGGCCTTCGTGGCTCCGATTGCCACAGCTGGAACCAAGGGTTTGGCTTCAACCTGGCGGTCAGCAGAATGTTAGCTCTCGCCGACAAACCACACAATGTTTACGATAGACCAGTTGAGTCGATGCAATTGCAAATCCTTAAAGAAGCACCTCAGAAGTCTCTTGAAGTTCTTCTTTCAAAGCCGACTCTTCTTCCGCAGGATCTGTTTGGGAGTCTGCGCTATCCTTGGCAGTTTTGCGAGGTTCCTGTTTTGAACCCTCAGTGGCTGCCACTGGTGGTGCTTCTTTCGTAGGCTTAGGTGGTGCTGCTGCCTTCGCTGACTGGGGTGGTTGTGAGGCTGCGGATGGTGGTGGTGCTGCTTTCGCTGGCTGGGGTGGTTGTGAGGCTGCGGATGGTGGCGGCGCTGCCTTTGCTGGCTGTGGTGGTTGTGAGGCTGCAGATGGTGGTGGTGCTGCTTTCGCTGGCTGGGGTGGTTGTGAGGCTGCGGATGGTGGCGGTGCTGCCTTTGCTGGCTGGGGTGGTTGTGAGGCTGCAGACGGTGCGGGAGGTCTTGAGCTGCCGCCTGCCACTGGTGGTGGTGCAGCACCCACTTTCAACACCTTCACAAGAATCACAGGCTTGCGCTGCTAAGTTGAAAAGTCAAAGACATGGAAGCAGATCTACATATCCAATATGTTCCAATCATGCACACGCAAAACACACCTGTAGATCCTGCCTCAATGGGCTCGATGATGGGCTTGCCAAGCCAACGCCCTGCGATGCCCTTGGAACTTTGAAACTGGAAAGAGCTTTCTTTCATTGTGATGAAACGTCCCTATCGTCCCTTTTCGGAACTAACAAACCCTGCAGGCCTGGTCAAAGACCCAGCCTCCGCCAACCTTTAAGAAACCTGTCCGGAGCTTTGGGGGTCAGCGTTTTGGTGCGTCAAACCTGCAGCATCCGGTGCCTGGGCTCCCAGGGCTTTCAGAAACCACTGCCTTCAGGTCTAGCGCCAGAGATGCGAAGGACAGCACGTGACACCACGTGAATCGTCAAACACCATATGATGCTCCACAGTGACACCACATCGCCTGCGAAGCCTCAAATTCCTCCCCTGCAATGATGGTCTCACCTGTGGCTGGAGCTGGAAATCGCACAGCGCAAGATGTTGGTCTCGACGGTCTCGCCTGTTGGTTCTGATGCCACATCCGGTTCCTGCAGTCAACGGAATGTCAAGCACCAAAGACCTGTTGACCTTGCAAAATTTAGTCATTTCGTCAGAATCTCACAGAAAGTGCGATCTCCTTGCGGAGGCGGATTTTTGTCAAAGCCCGATACCTGGCCAAAGGTATCATGGACTCATGGACTCATGAAGCATCAAAAGACACGACATGACACGATGCAAAATGAATGCAAAATTTGAATAAAATGAAATTAAAATGAATCAAATAATTTCAAATAAATATGAACCAATATGAACCAATATGAACCACGCGAAGCAAACACAGCGTGACATTCTCTCTTGGAGTTCTGCATCTTGGAGCCGTGCTTGCCAGGGCGAAGAGCAGCCAATGCTGGGCACGATACAAGCTTCAAATGATTTCAAATGCTCACAAAAATTACACCAAATGTCTATGTTGAGACAAGTCAGTTGAATTCAGTTGATTTGATTTGTAAGTCCAACAGAATGGCATAGAATGGCACTATACCTGGCCTGTTGCAGATCTTCTTGACCTGTCCCAGGCAAACGGTATCGCATGGTATCATGGCAAGCAGCAAATTGTAGTCCCCTCGCATGGTATCACGGATGAAGCCTCAACGGAAAGGCTCTGTGCGGCATTTGGAAGCCTGCCATCCAGGCCAGCCATGAGCCGAAATTGCCAAGGATCGAAAGAAATGTCCAACGCTGAAACCTAGGCCTTGGGGCTGGGAACCTTGAGGTCCAAGTATCTGAACAGCACAAATGACCTCAAAATGGACAGGATTGAATGACAAGTACTTCCAAATCTATGTTGTCACGTTTTCTACAGCTTCTCTTGTTGTTGCCTGTCTTGGTAAGGCTGTGACAACTACAAGAAGCGAATACGGAAGAACCTCAGCAAATTAGCAATCAATGTTCGAAAAATGGGGAGGATCCCCGTCCTGTTTGCTGTACCGTTTTTGCTTCCACTGTGGAATGAAGCAAACCTACTTCACGCATCCTGACTTCAAAAGTACAACAGCAAAGTCTGAGAACTAAGGCCATGTCTCTCCTGCGAAGCTTTGCACAAGGAGTCTTTCCAACATCTTTTGCCTTATTACGAAGCGGATATTAACTTCGGCGTGACTTCAAGAACCACTCTTGGCGTGGGAGTTGTCAAAAGCTGCAGACGAGACACACACACGCTAGGTCTAGCCATGCCTAGCCAAATGACAACTTGGCTTTGCAAGTTCGAACTGTTCTAACATGCAGCCCCTGTTGGGCTCAAGCATACAATGGAGCTGCAAACAGTACTTTCCAATTCTCTTTATGTGTACACATTGATATATACCTACATATGTATATTATATATATAAACATATGCATTTATGTACATTGGATGTACATAGATCTATCTTTGCAGATATTATATATATAGATGGACAGACTGGTGCGCCAGCGTGTAATGGTGCTATATCATATAACGACATCGTTGGAATATGCATGAGTATGCCATGTACTGTCACGTATGTAAACACGGTGTCTGGCTGAAACACAAGGCATACCATTGTGGTCGCAGTTCGCAACACTGTCTATGCTGGATCCAAGCTGCGGGCAGGCCTATTCAACAAGTCTGATCGCATCAAACAACATGCCTTTCCAATGCTTCAGCGCAGAAACTTGTGAGAGACTGTAGATCTGTAGATGTGAAAAGATGTTTCAAACGTACTGTTTTTAACGAATCCTCAGAGGCGCTTGACGTCCGTCTGAGCATTGAATCGCTGTCACTCCTGCTGCCTTTGGCAGAGTCAGGAATTTCGAACGTTAGCTCCACCACTCCATCCATCCTGCCGGAACTGCGGGACTGCAGTGAGTCAGGAAACCAATGAAACCATTGATATCAACATCATGTGATGTAATGTGACGTGATGTCATGTCATGCGATGTGACATGAGGTGAGGTGAGGTAATGTTATATGTAATGACGTGTGATGATGTATATGGTGAAATGTGCGTTAAGAACCATCCTGCACAGGGTTGCAAATTGCATCTCCACTTGCTGAATCATTCACCAAGGAGCACATATTGTGGTGCAGACCTGGATTTTACATGATTTTACCAAGTCCGTCATTCTTGGACACGAAGCTTTCAATTTTCAGTTTGCAACACATGTTTGACACGCCCGCTTGCGACTGCACCCTCACCAACAGTGGTCCAAATGCAAAGGCTGCGTTCAATCTGTGCGCCCGGGCGCAGGCAACATTGGAAGAGTTTGGAACTTAGAAACGCATGATGCAATTTATTTATGTATGCACACATGTACATTGCATCACATCACCTTACTTTATGTTACATTGCATTGCATTGGACTGCATTGCATTACACTGTTGCATTGCATTGCATTGCATTGCGTTGCATTGCGGTACACTACATATATATATATATACATTAATATATAAGCTAATTTCCTTGTATTCAGGTGTCATCTCTTTTCATTCGGGTGTCAATATCTTCAGTCTCAACATGTGGGAAAGGGGGAAGCTGCCCGATTTTGATCAAATCCGTAGCCATATTCTGACGTCCATATGGATGCCCGTATGGATGAGCTTGCGAGGCTGGGTTCTGGTTTTAATGGATTCAACTATGGTCATAAGCATGATCAAATCCCAGTCCACCCCAGAGGCTGGCATGGGCTCCTAACACTCTGAGTTCAAACCGCGCACCTTTCTCGCTTGCTTCGGGCAAACTCTGAGCACTTACTATTGATTGCTTCAGCTGGCAGCACACAGCACTTCGATTTCTCTAAGCCTTCTATGGCCTTCTATCATCTTTTAGTTCCTTACCTTCTTACTGCCTATGATGGTTGCCTAAGTCTATAGCTGTTTGCTTTCTTGTACATGCAAGTCTCTGATTTGAATTGCCCAGTGATAAAATATTATATTGAACTGGAGAATGGAAACTTTGTTGTCCATCTTTATGCGAAGCCAGGTGCATTAGACCCAAAGCTGGGACATGCCGGGACCTCAATGGTCCAGGATGAATGGAACGTAGGATAGACAGTGTTTCTGGTGGATATGAGACTTAACCATCTAATAATGGATATGAACCGTGGATATCCCATGCTGATTCGATTTTGCAACTCCTTTGAAACCTATTGGTTGGAATGAAGAAAGTGAGGCAGGTAGTTTCACAATTTGTGATCGTGCTGAGGAGTTTCGACCAATGCAAATGCTCATAGCCAACTTTTGGCCCATACCCATGTCAAACATGTCGAAATGTCAGGTTTGTTTGGTTTTGAAACTGTTCCAAGTCTCAAGCACTTTCAGAATCATGGCTGCATAGTCATCAGAAGATCAAACAAGTAATATGGTAAGTTGTTGCCAATTTTTCCTCTTGTATCAAATACTGCAACCGGTAACACTTCCATTTTCCTGTGATACCAGCCATTGTGCGTATGGGTTGGATTGCTTCACTGGTTTGCTGCGTTGCTGCCTGAACGTGACAACATGCCGGCCGCCTCAAGCCAGTCTGGCCCTTGGAGTTTCGAATTCTCTTTTAACCAAGAAAATAATTCAATAATTGGATTTGCCAAAGCAACAATGTGTCTAATGTTTGAAACACCATCTGTCCTGCCCAAAAAACGGACACCACCAAAGACAGAAACATTGCTATACTATCATGTGTTCCAAGAAGTATCAAGAAGTGAAATGCGTCGTGTTTGGACTGACTTGTTTCCTTGCTTCTGGGCAAGGTCTGCACGCTGCTTCAGCTCACACCACAGCCATTGATCGTCCTGGCAGGGGCCCCAGGTACAGACATATCCTACGTCATATGCCATGTTCTAATCATAATTACTCATGCAAGCGGAGCGGAATTATCATGCTCGCAAAACCATGAATCTACTACTTGGCTGGGATAGCTTTTAGCCCGAGCAATCAAGCCAAATCACAAAATATAGGCACCAGTCCTTGCTGACAAGGATTTCATCCGCTGGAGAAAGGTCCCGGCCTGAGCAGAAATGATCAGTAAATCCGTTGTTCCTTGTTGTCAGCTGTTTGCCTGTCTTTGGTTTGGAAATTGAGATATTAGTAGCGATGTTTTCCCTTTTTTTGGCACGGGCAACATACGACAAATATATGACAAATATTAGATACTTCAATTTAAGGCTTTTTTTTGGTTAGCTGATGTCTGCATAAGGCTCGGGAGCTTAAGGCCTATGTCAGATGCACGGAAGAGGCTTCATTGCTTTTTGGTTTCATCGTCAAAGCTTGTCTCGTTTTCCACTTCTTCAAGTCGATGCTGGTAGTGATAGTGACAACTTCTAGCATTTCAGAAAGTGATATAACATGATTTATCTTGACAGTGAAAGTGACAACTTCTAGCATGTCAGAAAGTGATATATATAACATGATTTATCTTGACAGTGAAAGTGACAACTTCTAGCATTTCAGAAAGTGATATAACATGATTTATCTTGACGTCAGGTATCTACAGTCCTTAGCCTCTTCAACCAGCAGTTCTGCCTTGCCTTCCGGCAGTCAGTCTGTTGCTCACAATGGCGTTGTACAACAGTCTGAACCAGCTTGTGCAGACAAACCATCACTGAAAAAGCACCGCGTTGACATTAACCTTGAGACTTTGATAGACTTCCAGAACTTGCAACGTGTGGCTGGCCCTTCTCAGAACCGGTCTGAGCCAGTGAATTTTCGTAAGAGACCCAACTACGACAACAGTGGCAGGGCGCTCAGGATGAAGCAATACGCAAGAACCCCGTCACTTGTAGAACCATAAGTCCGATATCGATTTGGAGTTTTTGGATTTATTTTGGTTTGACGTTTTCAGGCACAATGTAGTAGGCAGACATGTTTTCACTTTCAATCCCTTCATGATATTCATGCTGGATGTCAGGCATTCTGAAAACGGCCCAGCTGCAGCAAGAGTTCATCGCTTGCTGGCATCGAATTGCAGGTGTCCAAGGCGAATATGCTTTGCCAAGTTCAAGGGCTTAGTGGAAGAGCTCTTGAGGTTTCTGACAATGTTTTGGAATATGTCCAGTGCTGTCCAAGATGCTTTCGTATCTTGATTCAAATGTTTCAAAGAAGTTTTGCTGTTGCTGTTCCTGTTGGCTTCATAGGATTCAGTGAGCCAAAAGTTTGTGGACCCCACAACATCTACTAATTATTCACACTTGGAAGATGCTATCCGTCGCCTGCTGAGGTGGTGTATGCTGCTGGTGGCACGGGCAGCACGGGTTCCACCAAAAGGTGTTGGTACTTCTTAAAGAAAGTTGTGTCACCAACTTGCTTGGTAGCATTGCTCGGGGTTGGGAATGGCAGATTGAATCGGGTTCTGCACCATAGACCTGACCGCCGGAGGTCTCTGGGATTGGAACCTTGCCCCTACTGGTCCTAGGTTTGCGTTTCATTGGTCTCCAAACACATCGGCTTGGAGTTGGTCCACCTGGCCTTTTGCACTAGATAGTTCGGGTGAAAAAGAATTACCATAATATATTACCATCATCATGTTTATGCTAGTTTTGTCCCCGAATCAAATGGACCTAAGGACACAAAAAGGATAGCAAAAAAACGCCGGGCCATAAACACCTTCCTGCTGAATCTGTACAGCAAGGCTGCAGGGATGCTCCCAACGCAGTCGCTGGATTTCAAATAATTTTCCCAATGAGTACGGTTAGATTTGTTTCCCATTGATCCCTTAAAATGGCCAATCTCTTTAAGATGCTGTTCTTGTCAGTCTCAGCTCGCTGCCTTGCAAGGTTCCAACGAGCAGGGCGCATGAGATCCAGCTCGAAGGGCAAGCCTCAACCTGAGAAGTTTTCTGTCTCTTTTGACAACCGGGACGAGTTGAGTTCACAAAGCGAGGAGAGCGATGATGGGATTGAAGGGGATGAAAGCCTTTTGGAAGTTGGGTGTGAAGCATTAGAACGTGACGAGGAGATACGTCTTCATGTGATGGGATTGTCATCCTACTGGACACTGGTGGTCGAATCCAATTGGGCTTCAAATCTGAAAGAGCTCCCAACACGCTACCTTCCACCTGGCAGCATTAGAATGCTTTACCAACAAATGTCATCAGAGAACAATGGAGGCTTGAACATCAGCTACCAAACATTTTGGAAAACCTTCAGGGAGTACTGGGGGAAGCAGCTTCGCTTCCTGCCCCCCAGCACCCATGGAACATGCGATTCTTGCTGCGCCTTCAAATCTGAATTTAAGGCCTGCCGGGATCCACAGGCTATGTTTGAAATTCCAAAACATTACAAGATGCACTTGGACCAGGTGTCGGCTGACCGAGATTTGGAAGAATATTTGCAGGTGCAAGACCCCCTGCGCAGACCTGGTGCAGCCCTCGCAGTGCACTGGGAAACTACAAAGCATTTGGAAATTGCAAAGCATTTTTCACTCCTTTAATTTCTATAATAAGTGCTGATGGTGTCCAAATAAAACTGCCCCACAGTGAATGCATGAAATTGAGATCCTGGAAAATTCCAGCACCCAGGATGGCATGGATCAGGCCAAGTGGCGCGTCCCAAGGTGGCATGGCCAAAGACCTTTGAAGTCCACACAGATGCTGCAAAGACCTCAGCTGAAAGTCCAGGCTTGCTGGGTACACGGCATAGTCTTGGACCTTTTTGAGTCTGTACTGTACAGTGAATTTTTCTTTGTCATTCTTTGTCGGTACATTAACATGTGATTCTGGGGAAGTTCATGGTAAAATGCATTTTTCTTTGTTTCGATGTTCTTACGTCAAAAAAAGGCATTCCAAATCCGGAAGCTATAGACAGGGTTGGGGCTGCCCTTGCTTCATTAAATGTCTTTGCCCTGCCCCTCGCTCTGAGGTACTTGACCCAAGAGTTCCAGCAGACTCATCGATGGTGATTGAGACTGCCTGCCGGTCCATTGATTATGCAAAACAGTGCTGCGAGGCTGCTGGCAAACCATTTCCAGATCAGCTTCTCGCGTGGGTCCCTCGTTGAAATCCATCAGTAGTTGGATGCTTGGAGTTGTTTTCACCATGGCCCTGTGCAGGGTTCTCATAATATTATTGTTATCATAATAGCCATTGGATGGTCAAAAAAATTGCCATTGCCAATGGACCATGATATGCCATTATTAGAACTACGAATGCGGTGGCGTGTCTAATGATCGATCGTATCACTATGTAATTATGAAAGTATGGGTGACGGATAAATGGCAAATCACCCTCACTAAATGCAAACGCATCATGAAACCAAGGCAGATAATTGCCCACGCGAGAACAAAAACGGAATGCTTTTGGCATTCTTGAGTTTTCTCATCGCGACCCGCCGATTCCGGATTGCTGCCTATCTGTTTGCAAGAGTTGGACACACGCACAACCATTGCGGATTCTTGGCTGTATCAATTTTGTTCCTTTGGATACATGTTGATTGTTGAAGGAAATAAACACAGCAAAACATCGCACCTGAGATCAAATATTTGGAATGATCGCGACAGCGATGAAGCACATAGACATCTTGGCCGATGGGGAGGACGTCGCAAGGCACAAAACTCAGTCAAGTTGCCCAATTTCATTTTCCATTCGAAAGAAGTTGTCCACTTTGGGTCATTGAGTCAATAGATGCAAAATACATCTTTAGCCAGTCAAGATATTTTATAACTATTCTGACTGTTTCTACTGACTTTTCCTGGGATCTTCTAACTTCTCCTAATGTCTGAGGAAAATTGAATTTGTTCTTCGACGCGTCGGGATCCAGGAGTGGATCGGGAAAGATGCGAAAATTCGTGTCCAGTTCATCAACAACATCCGAAACTGGAAGTCATGGAAATCTAGCTCAAATGGTGTTCATTCGTTGTTGTGGGAAGTTGGCAAACAACTTATGATTTAAAACCGAGAATCCAGAGCATTCAGCTTGAGACCTTTGCCAGTGGGCTAAGGATCGGACAAGTACCAGTCAGGTTTGCTGGAGGCTTCAGAAATGATGAGACATCCCTGCATTGCTTTGTGCTGATGCGAAGGGAAGGCTGGACATGAAGTTTCCATGACAATTCTTACACATCTGGTTCAGCTACGGAAGTTCTGTGATTCTTTGCATGACATGGATTGACAACGTTGTGAGATCAAACTCTGCTAGGAATATGTTCCCAGATGAGAAACAATTCTTCCCGGTTGGAGTGATAGCTATTTCTTTATTCCCTGAAGATGTGCCGCCGAACGTTGACATCACTGCTCATGGACGCGGTGCTGGCCTTGATCAGCACCCATCTGATGCCATTATCCTGGTGAAGCGCAATGCATCAGATTTCGAGCTTTCCCAGGATTTCTGACGTGCCAAACATAATCACGAAATGTCTGTAACCTGGTACTTCACCAATGTGCAACTGGGATTACCATAGTATGATTGCCAAATGGTCCCCAAATAGTGATATCGACGATTTGCCCGATTATGTTATATTGAAGATAATCATTTAATATTATTATTAAGTTAAATAGCAGTAATAACGATAATTTTAGATTTAATGTCATTGTAGGCTCAATTGCTTCTGGTCAGCTTTGCCCTGTCAGGAACCTATGTTGGTTTTTCCCTACCGATTTGCTAGCCGGTTGGGCACTTTGCCGACCGAAGCAAGGATGCTTAGTGCTGTGAAACCAGGGAAACGCAAAGACTATCTGCACGTGGCTCAGGCACTGTTGCAAATGCATCCCAGCGAGGCCACAAGGAGGTCAGTATTGTTTCTCATAGACCTATGTAAAACATACAGACCAGAAGATGGTCCTCGGCTGCAGTGGCTTGCGGAAGAGGTCAACGCACCTCAGATCCAACTTGGACTTCCCTCTGTGCTGGGCAGAGTTGCCCCTGTTATGAGATTAAAGGCCACTGTGGGGCGATAGGCTTGCAAAACAATACTTGCTGTGAGCTCAGTAATGGTCTTTTTGTTCAACAACTTGTTGCAGTATCAAATCATTTTTGTTGGACATACCTCGTCCAAATGCAGCTTGGGTACCCCGTTATGAAGAGTTTTCAAATCCACCTGTGGGCTCAATTCCATTTGAACAAGCTGTTAGGCTAACAACACACTGCATTCGAATCATAGAGGGTACAAATCCTTGATGTGGGAAATAAATCTTGGAGCCCCAACAGCTGTCGCCTATCATAATGGCCTGCTTCAACCTGAGACGTGGTTCGTTGCAAAATGATGTTGTCCGGAGTGTGCATTTTCAACTGAACAGCACATGCTCAACTGAATGTAGTTGGTTTTGATATCAGGTCACAGATTGTCACATCTCACACCAGGGGCTCAGTCCTAGGATTTCCCTTCATCTGGAAGCTATTTTTTTGGCTTGGATCTTAACCAGGTTTTTCTCCTGTTTTAGGGCGTTTGCGGGGGGCTCAATCTGTCCTTTCTCAGGCCAGGCATTGGTTTCAAAAAACCATTGAATAAGAGATAGTTCTACAATATATCATATCCATATTCATCTGTGGCTCCCATGGAAGGAATGCCTGGCCTGCCGCGACCTCCGAAGGATGATTTGCTTCGGAAGGCGTGGCCATCTTCCATGTTTTCAAGCCTCAGTCGGCCATGCAGTCCCAATTCATTTCTTTCAGGATGCAGCTGGTGCACCTGCTGAAGTCCCAAAGTCTCGACAGCCAAATGTTCCGGACCGATATGTTGCCAGTGTTCATGTTCTGCATTGTCTTGACTAGAGCCAGTTGGCAGGACTACTTGCCTCAAGCTGAAAGAGACTCACAGGCTCTGGAGCTCAGCGTTTGGTACTTGATGTTGCTATTTTGAAAGAACTTTCTTGTTGCAGGTGGCCCTGAAAAAAATGGCTGTGGACTGGGAGGCTCATAAGTCTCATGATGTCTCATGTCAATATGGTGAAATATAGTTCAATTCTTGGCACCAGAAAAAGAGCTAGACCTGCAGGTGCCAATCTTGGCACATTTGAATCACGATGTCATCGTGGTTGATGATTCCCAGGCCCAGTCTAGGTCACATCATTGTAATATGTCAACAACGTGATTGCAAAAACTCAGAACAGCTGTTAGCAAGTCATGTCTTGGGCCTCCCAAACTGTTTTATACATCTAGCAGCTTAGGAGGTGAAGGATGAGCGCAACCATCACCATGTTGCTGAAGACCATGATGAGCATGATGCAGCAAGCTACTTAGAATGCACATGACTTGCAACCATCCAATGGACCAAAACATACCGAAAAATAATTTGTCATTGGTGCCATACTCTACTCCAGCTTCAACCCTTTCTCTCGAAAAGCTGAGAGGCCCCGGCAGCCAAGAAGCAGCGCTACTTGGATCCTGAGCCTGAGGGGGCTTGATGTCTGTCGTTCATGCCCGGCAAGTGACAGCTATATCGGGAAATGGGAAAAAGGCTCTGCCCTGGCTAGTGTTGGCTTGACAGGTTCAAGAATTCACCTCACTGATTAGCTGTCCATGCTTTATGGTACAGAAACATTCTGTGATTTAAATTTGAATTACGAAGTCAGTTTTGGCTTCAAGGAGAACACAGCAGTGCGGGCAGTACAGTCCAGTGGCCAACAAGTTTAAATCTGGGTGCAACATCCAGAGGTAAGCGATGGCCAATAAAAGGCCCATTCCCTTGTCCGAAGCTGTGAAGTTGCTTTTGCAACCCAAGCCTTCATCCGTAAGGCAGGACCAAAGCTAGTTTTTGAAGTTGACCTGTCAGGATCACATTTCACAACCTGTCACTGTTGCCAGCACATTTTGCAGGAAGTGTGGGTCAAAGTCTTCGGCGCCAGATGGCAAATGCAAGTCGTATGAAAAGAAGATGATTGGGCCTCAGCAATCTAATGTTGATTATTGTTGGTTGCATGACCCAGAACCATGAAGATCAAATGCATGAGTCTACCAAGTGCCCACATTAGAACAAGAGCAAAGCTCGCCCAACCTGTCAGGTCAAGCATGAAACATGTGAAGAAGACCCAGGCGAAAAAGAAAATGTCTTGTTCTCAGGATGCTTCAGGAATCATTTTCAGACCATCTCAGAACAATATATCAAGAAGTGCTTGGGAACGACACTGTTGCCTGGGTATATCGTTTGTATCAAATTTTGGTATCCTGCTCAGGATGAGGTACCCAAAGACTTCGGTGCCGGCGCCTTCAGAGCGTCATCCAATCAGGTTCAGGAGCATTGCAAGCACCTACAAATGGGCCAGTGTTTTCATGGAAGCAGCAGCGGACAAGTATGGATCACTCTGGCTGGCGAAACGCCTTCGCCGATGGCGATGGTCCTTGTCTACCGCCTTTAGTGGTGTTGGTTGTGCGGAAAGTGCATCTCGACCTCATGCCTTTGAAACTCTAATCACATTTTGTTAGTAGACATTATTTATTTTGAAGAAGCCATGGTCCGGTACATTATTCTGTCATCATGCACCGGACTGGCTGAGGCAGCTTTGAGTCTTCAAGCAGCCGGTGGCCAATTCTTACTTGAAGGAAATCACAGCACCAGGAGATCTAAGAATGTGGTCTTGAAGAGTGGCTGCGAAATCGACAAAGAATGTCAGCTTGTTTTGAAAAACACTTTCGGCCACTGCAACTACCCTGATGTGACTTGTGTCGATTTCGGGAAGAACAAGGGGTCCTTTTGCACCACCCACCAACGCCACTGCCCGCAAGCCCGAGATGATCCAACCCGTACTTGGCTCAGATCATGCATGCAACTTAACATGAGAGACTGGTGTTTGGAATCTTGCCCAGGCTACCTGATATTTCTAGACGGTAGACTACCTGATAGGTGACCAACATGTCAATAAGATTCAATAAGTATGTCAAGATTGTTAACCTATGACAGCTGTGATGAGTTCCTGGTGCCCACACCTCGTTCTCAAGGCCTCCGCGTCAATGTGGCAGGCCAAAGCCTCAGCCATGCAAACAGCGAGTGGGAGAGCACTAGCTAATCGTACCATTCTTGATTTTTATGCCTGATTTGAGCAATTCATCAGGAGGAGGAGAATGAAAGTTTACAATTATACTCAGGCCCAGTGTGCATTTGCTTTTCTCCGATGGGAACTCAGTTGAAGGAATCCCATCCACAGTTTGAAAGCCATGAATCGTACTACAAGAAGTACTCAATGGTTTCTGATGTGATGGTAGTCGAGAACGTGGTGGAATATGGAGATGAAATTGCAAAAAAACGGTTGGGAGAAAATTGGGAAGTGCGTAGTATTAGCTTTGACCCTCGAAACCTAGGGCTTGGCGTAGCCCGTGCAAGGCTGTACATGCTTTGCTGGAACAAATTGAAAGTAGTGTGGGATGCCCCTTACGATCTTGCTGAATTTTTGGATGCCTTGGCCAGCCAACGGGTTCTGACGGCAATCCACTATTTCTGGCAAAAGCGCCCATGCTCTGCACTCAGCGATGCCGATGATTCATGGTCGCATCACGTGTTCAAGTTTTTTCGATGACCATGACCCAGCCATGATCAAAGACTCCCATGGACCATAGAAATACTGTAAGTCCATAATTGCACAATAGGATGCTCAGACTATATCATTATTTGACGAATTAGATTAGATGATACGATAATAAGTTGTATATGCCTAGGGAAGCTTTGTTCTGGATACATGGCCTCATCCCAAAGATGAAGGCATGCTTCAACTGAAATGCCCAGAGTCTAAGGAGAGAAACCTTGCCGAGTACCGGACCCTGACGAAGAAGAAAAAGTTCCCTGACCTGTCCCAGTACGCACGCAACGGGCGTGGCCGCGGGGAGGTTTCTGACGGTGCCTTGATGACCCTCACAACAAATTGCCAGAAGATTTGGAGCGAGGACTGGTTTGTTCAGACTTAGATTGAAGGATGTTCGACTGTAATCTGAATCCAGATCTTGCATACCGAATTGATTCAACACGCACAATGTAAATTATTGATGAATATTTTACACACTGTTTTGGGATTGGATAAGTTTGGCATTGATCCAGGAACGAAAGCGCTTCATGGAGCCTACTGAACTGCTTTCTGCGCAGGTGGTTCCCACCACTGATTTGCAAGCGAGCATGTGCCAAGCCCCAAAATTGAACCTTTCAGGAGTGAAGCCCGCCTCCATTTGCAAGATGGCAGGGAACGGAATGTCAGTGCCCTGCGTCGGATTCATGCTTCTTGCAGCAATTTGCAGCTTGAAGCCGATTCCAGTGCAATGATTTGTTTTGTAATGCATCACTTTCCAATGCATCACCTGCTGAAGCTGACTTGCAGCTCAGATTAATGACATTCAAATTCAATGATGAATTCATTAGACTCCACCGACTGCGCTTCGTGCCAACAAAAGGGGACGAAACCAAAACAGTTCTTCTGATCACAAGGCAAAGACGTTCTTTATTGAGCATTGCATTGCAACATCAGTCTTCGATCTTAAATGTCTTGATATAAAAGATGGTTTCTTTGGTATCAAGATTGTCAAAATACTTTTCCACAACGTCTCATGATGTCACAGGTCCTGTTTCGATGTGTTCGGATATGTTCCGATCATGACCACAGATTTCAATCCTTGCTTCCTGCTTTGCCAAGGCATCCATTTCTGGATGGTAGGGAGTGGTCAGGGCCCCACGACTACTATATCTCACAGCTAAGTTGGTATTTCCTCTTTGTGGTTTGGCCGAGGCAACCCTGCTTAGTGGAGTGGAGTTTCTCCTCGGGCTTGTCCTCACGTTAGGAAAGGAACCGTTGAATCATTTTGATGCTTTGTTCAGCCAAGTCTTGTAGTGGGAGATAGTGGGGGTCTGTTTTGCCATTTTCTGCTCCTGTGGCATCCTTGCATGTTTTGCATCTAGTCTTCCACTGCTGTTACTACTGCGGGGTGGCACGATGCTGAGCACCTGCCGTGTGTGGACACCCAAAGATGTGGTCTAGGAAGAAACCGTCGCAGCTGTTGTTTTGGTGTTGTTGGATGTGCCAGGTTGTTGCCTGTCAATATTGCGCCTTTTAAAGTAACAAATGGATCAAAGAATCATACTGTGGATAGCTGCAGTGAAATGCCGACTATCATGTTGTCATGCAAAGAGCTCAAGGTTGATGGGATATTTTTCCAAAAGAAGAGAAACAACTCGTACAGCCAGGCACCTACTTCATGAGGTCAATTACATCACTGGCCAAAACTTGCTGAGATTCCACAACTTCGTAGATAATCGAATTTCACTTTCCGAACATGATCTAAGGTGCTGGGATCACCGATGATCCATGTTCTCACTTTAAGGCGTGGCTGTCGACATGTGTCACATAATATGTGCTTAATTTGTGAAATAGATCGAACGAGTTCCTGGTTCAATTCCTGCATGAATCAATCATGACTTTTTGATTCAAGTGTCTTAAAGCAGACAAGCACAAATCTGCAGTCCAAACAAGTCAGCTTGACAGTAGATTTTGGCTGAAGCGACTCGCCGCAGAGATGCCGAAGCGTACCTCTGCTGATGAAGGGGGTAGAGCTGCTAAGAGTTCAAAGCAGTCTACACCCTGGGCCCAAACGATTTTGGAGGCTGTGAAGCTACTTGGCATCATGTCAAACCAATATCTATCAACAGATTCCTCCATATTGTTGCCCTTGCTTCTGATTTCCTCTGTCCAAGGTTTTTTGACGTGTTTTGGGGTATGATGAATGATCGCTGTCTATGTCTGGGACTTCCAAGGTCCTTCGACACGGACAAGGATGAGCACCCTGTGAAGTTTGTCATAGATAACCTCAAGGAAGGCATCGTGGAAACAGTCTATTCATGGTTGAGTGATATTGCCGGTGATGATGGATCACTTCAGATGCCCAATCCCAGCCGAGTACCTCTCCGAGAGGCTTGTCTTGTCCAAAATGTGCTTTTTGCCTGTCGGCCTTGGCAGCTGGCATGTTTAGGCACCCCAAATCAAGCCCAGTTGTGTTGGAAACGGGGTAGATGTAGAAAAATTGCATAAACATGGATAAACATTAACGTCAAAGTTCCAAGGTTGTGTTGATTTGTTCTGGGTCGTCATTTACTAATTCGGAGCAGAATGCAGAAAACGACTTGAAGGGTGACATCCCAAGACAGTGGTTTGGAAAACAACAAAACCATTATTACGTTGAGGCAGGATGACCACAGCAACACATCTCTTCTAGCTGTGCTAGCTGCTAGGAGTGTTGAAAGGCAGAGGCAAAGATAAGAATTCCAAGTCTCAAAGTGATGTAAAGCAGATATGTATGCACATGCATGAGTCTGTTCTCCGGTAAAGGTCTTAAGTATTCTTACGGTTAACATGAAACTCAGAAACCTGGTGGGTTCATACACATGAAGCAGCAGCCATCAAGTGGCCAGGCGGGTGTCGCAAGCAAACAATCAACTCAGGCACTTCAGTAAAGTTTCTGATGCAGCAGTAGCTGCATTGATGTGATGACATTCGCAGCATCATGCGTGCCCATACATTTCGTGAAGAATCTGCCGCCAAACTAGCATAATGAACTATATAAAGTCTAGCTGCTAGCTGTCTTCTATCTTTCATTTGTTTGTCGCCTGCTTGAATCAAACACATGTCACATGACAGTTCTTCTTACTCAGCCTTTCTGGGAAGCGGTATCCATTGAGAAAGTCTTAATTGATTTGGTTCGCTGTCTTTCTGATACTGGAAATTCAAAATGGAGATTCTGATGAATCAGTGGAACTACAAAATGGTCTTTCGATACGAGGCTGAGTCAAAATCTGATTTGGTCCTTTGGTTCTTGAAATTGTGGAACCATAGTCAATAACATGACCTATTCTAAGGATCCCCATGAGTTGCATCATGGGTTGCATCATTGTTTTGAGTCTATCTAGGTTTGATTGCCTATGCGACTAAACAGTTCTGACTAATACCAAAATAACATTGACAAGTTGTATCTGTGGGTTAGTCAACCTTCTCTCAGTCTCACAAACACTTTTGCCAGGACGAACCACAGCATGGTGAGTCGTTGCAGCTCCCCTTCTTGGCCATTTCTTACCAGCTTCCCAGTGATGGTGTCCCTCATTTCCCACACTGGCTCAACACTGCCACGGATGTGTACCAGGGCGGGTACGAGAGCAAACGAGAGCCATTTGAGGTACGTATCCACAAAAGACCTGCTGGATCAAGCTCCATGCTGCGAGTCACTGTGGTCAAGGGAGCGGGACGATGTTCCATGATATGGTTCGGAATCCTTTTCACCTACTTCAAGCTGAGGGAGGTCATGACTGAGGCAGAAATTGAAGACTTTCGCAGGTGGGATTGGGATCATCTAGGCTGGATGGAATGGTAGTTAGGATCATCTGGGATAGGATGGTTAGGATCATCTGGATTGAGATGGTTAGGATCATCTGGGGGATGGTTAGGATCATCTGGGTTGGGATGGTTAGGATCATCTGGATTGGGATGGTTAGGATCATCTGGGTTGGGATGGTTAGGATCATCTGGGTTGGGATGGTTAGGATCATCTGGATTGGGATGGTTAGGATCATCTGGGTTGGGATGGTTAGGATCATCTGGATTGGGATGGTTAGGATCATCTGGGGGATGGTTAGGATCATCTGGGTTGAGATGGTTAGGATCATCTGGGGGATGGTTAGGATCATCTGGGTTGGGATGGTTAGGATCATCTGGATTGGGATGGTTAGGATCATCTGGGTTGGGATGGT